>PVMK01155937.1_pt1 | contig 37309 bp, 34 predicted proteins | sample 1853481 | NCBI WGS metagenome assembly PVMK01 (sample SAMN08533507, study PRJNA380276) | Marine sediment metagenome, whole genome shotgun sequencing project.
GAGAAACACCTTACTATTCTCACGCCCCTGCCCCAATCGTTCATTTCCGTAGGAAAACCACGAACCGCTTTTCTCGACAATTTCGTGCTCCACACCCAAATCCAGCAGTTCCCCTTCTCGAGAAATCCCCAGGCCGAAGTTGATATCGAAGTGAGCCTCTCGGAAAGGCGGCGCCATTTTATTCTTGACGATCTTGGCTTTGGTGCGATTGCCAATGTTTTGATCCCCTTCCTTAATGGTAGCAACTCGCCGGATTTCCAGACGAATAGAGGAGTAAAACTTCAGGGCTCGCCCACCCGTGGTTGTTTCCGGGTTGCCGAACATGACTCCGATCTTCTCTCGAATCTGATTGATGAAGATCAAACAAGTATTTGATTTGGCCACGATAGCGGTCAGTTTCCGCAAGGCCTGGGACATGAGTCGAGCCTGCAGTCCCATGTGGGAGTCTCCCATCTCTCCTTCCAATTCAGCACGAGGGACCAAAGCGGCCACTGAATCAATGACGAGAATATCCACGGCCCCGCTGCGTATCAGCATTTCCGTAATCTCTAAGGCCTGCTCTCCACTGTCGGGTTGGGAAACCAGTAGCTCGTCAATATCGACTCCCAGGGCGCGGGCATATCCGGCATCCATGGCATGTTCGGCATCGATAAAGGCAGCGGTTCCACCCTCTTTTTGACTCTCGGCAATGGCATGAAGGGCAACGGTGGTCTTTCCACTCGATTCCGGACCGTAGACCTCGATCACCCTCCCGCGTGGGAACCCACCAATTCCCAGCGCCGCATTGATGGACAGGGAGCCCGTGGAGATCACCGGGACATTCAAGACGCTCTGGCCTCCCAATTTCATGATCGATCCCTTCCCAAATTGGCGTTCAATCTGGGTCAGGGCCATTTCAATGGCCCGTTTCTTACTCTGATCCTCGCTCATAGTTAATCCTCTTTCTCTTTTTTAAAAACCCTCTCTTTACTGACTTCTTTTTCCTATTTTAGAACATACCCCCGACCCTAATTTTCTTAGTGTATCCCAAGGACTATAACGTCCGAAATGAAAAATCTACGAGAGTAAAGATGCCCGCAGGCTAAAGCCTGCGGCTCTGTTGGAGCCAACGAGAGCAGTCAGAGCCGTGGGCTTCAGCCCACGGGCCGATCCGGGGATGCCACCCGGTTGACACCGGAAGAGGAAGAATGTTTTAATCGCTTGTCTCAGAAGGATATAGGGAGACAGCATGGCAAAAGTTTGTGAGATTTGTGGCAAAGGACCCCGCTTCGGCAATAACGTCTCACATGCACATAATGTGACCAAACGTCGCTGGAATCCGAATTTACAGCGTGTACGAGCGGTCGTCGATGGGACCATCTGCCGCATCCGTGTTTGTACTCAGTGCTTGAAGTCTGGAAAGGTCCAGAAACCCTCCATAGCGTAATAAATTAAAGGACAGTCCCGAGTTTCTTACTATCCCCTTCTTCTTTCTTTAGCCCGGGCGGTGGCTCGCTCCACTTCACGCACTCCCTCGATGGCTTTTAAGCAATCCATAATTTCCCCGAGATGGTGGATATCGCTAATCTCAACGGTCATATCGATCACTCCGTAGCGATCGTCGACGGTCTGTGCGTTCACGTTCACAATGTTGGTGTCGATTTGGGAGACGGCCGAAGTGACATCCGCCAAAATTCCGGTCCGGTCTTCAGTAGAAATAAGCAGGCGGACGGAATAGATACCTTTTTCCCCATCCGCGGTCCACTTCACCTGGACTTTCCACTCCGGGTTTAAGAGTAATTTTTCGACGCTGGGACAATCCACCGAATGGACTGAGATCCCCCGGCCGGTGGTGATGTAACCGATAATTTCCTCACCCCGGATCGGGTTACAACACTGGGCTCGATAGACCAGCAGATCATCGTAGCCGTTGACCTGAATGGCGGTGTCCGAGCGTCGGAGAACCTTGTTGACCATCTGGGTCACCCTCGAGGTTCCGCTCTCTTCACCTTCCTGTTCCTCGACCCTACCGGGCTCCAGTTTCTTCAAAACCTGGCGAGGAGAGATTTTTCCAAATCCAATGCGCGCAAACAGATCTTCCATTTGGGAAACATTAAAATCGGGAAGCATCGATTCCAGCTTGTCCTTATAACTCTTGAGGTTCAACTTGTAGCTGCGAGCATTTGTCTCCAGCAACTTTCTCCCCATCTCGATGGCTTCTTCCTTCTGATTCACATTGATCCAGCGTCGGATCGCGCTTCGGGCCCGTGAACTCTTGACGTGATTCAACCAGTCTCTGCGCGGATGAGCCTCACTGGAGGTGAGAATCTCTACAATGTCTCCATTACTGACCCTGTATTTCAAGGGGACGATTCGGCCGTTGACCCGGGCACCCACACTCTTATTTCCCACTTCGGTGTGGATGGCATAGGCAAAATCAACCGGTGTAGAACCACGGGGAAGAGTGATCACCTCTCCTTTAGGGGTGAGAGGGTAAACCTCCTCCGGGTACAGATCAATCTTGAGGTTGCTCAGAAATTGATGAGGGTCCTCGACTTCGTGCTGCCATTCCAAAAGCTGCCTCAACCACTGAAAGCGCTTGTCATCCTTATCCTCCTCCAGCTTTCCCTCCTTGTATTTCCAGTGGGCCGCGATCCCCTTTTCAGCAACCTGGTTCATCTCGTGAGTGCGGATTTGCAGTTCGAAGGGGTGTCCATCGTGCCCAATGACGGTGGTGTGAAGGGATTGGTAGCGGTTGGAAAGAGGACTGGCGATGAAGTCCTTAATTCTACGCGGAATCGGGTTCCACATATTATTCACAATACCCAACACGGTATAGCAATCACGAACCGTGTTCACCAGAACCCGAATGGCATTGAAGTCATAGACCTGGTCAATGCTTATTTTCTGACGTTTCATCTTCTTGTAGGTGCTGTAGATCCCTTTGATACGACTCTTCATTTCGGCTTCAATGTTCTGCTCTCGAAAGCGCTCTTGCATGACCTCCATCACCTCTTGGCTGAACTCCTGGTTGTTCGCCCTCCTTTTTTCCACTTGAGCAGAAATGTTCTGAAAGGCGCCCGGGTCCAGGTACTGAAAGGCCAAATCTTCCATCTCACCCCGAAGTTTGGCCATTCCCAGACGGTGGGCGATGGGCACGTAGATGTCCAGCGTCTCCTGGGCTATCATCTTTCTCTTTTCCGCAGGAAGGTACTGTAAGGTGTTCAGGTTATGGAGACGATCGGCTAACTTCACCAAAATCACCCGGATATCATCCACCATAGCCAGGAGCAGTTTACGGAAATTCTCGGCTTGTTTTTCCTGGCGTGAAGCGAATTGGATCTGGCTGATTTTGGTAACACCATCCACCAGATGGGCGATGTCTTCGCCGAAGTATTCTCTTATGGTATCGAGGCTGGTCAGGGTATCCTCGACCACATCGTGAAGGAGCCCCACGCTCACACAGGCCACATCGAGCTTCATCTCAGCCAGAATATGAGCCACCTTTAAGGGGTGGGAGAGGTAGGGTTCCCCGGAGAGTCGAACTTGCCCCTTGTGCTCACGGGCAGAAAAGACATAGGCCTTCCTGAGGAGTTCCAGATCTGCTTCAGGATGATATCTTTGAACCTGTTCCTCCAGGTCCTCGAAACGAATCATAACGGCCTTGACCTATTTTACCACCTCAGTCATGGGGGCTAGGGATAAGACGAGTCTTGAACAGAAAAAAAAAGGAGAGGGGTTGCTCCCTCTCCTCAAAGTCTCCAGCGATGCTGATGGGTAGGTTACTCTTCTTCCCCTGCCAACAGCTGACGACGAGCTTCTTCTTCCGCTGCCTGCTGTTCACGCTTGAGCTCCAGTGCCTGTAAAGCGAGCTTGTCAGCTTCTCGCTCCCAAGTTCTCTTTTCTTCCTCTTCCGCTGTGAGCTTGGCCTTTTCGCGGTAAAGCAGGTTCAGGTACTGCATGGCATCAACATACTCTGGATCGAGCTCCAATGCCTTCTTTAGAGAGGCTATGCCCTCATCCACAAGCTGATTGATTTCTGCGCTTCTCTCCTCACTGAGAATTCGACGCTCTCACCGGTCATCCCCGTCTCATCGTAGGCCAGTTGCCAATCGATCGTGGGCAATCCCATACATCGGCACTGGATTGTCCGGTTCCAATTCCAGACGCTTGCGGTACCACTCCTTGGCCCTGTCGTAATCGCCCATTCCACTGTAAAGACCGGACAGGTTGGCCATGGCGGTCGTCTGATCCACTGGATCGGTAGCTTTATCGATCACCTGTTCAAAGGTCGTGATCGCATTTCGAGCCCGATCCATATTTGCAGGGGCTGGTCCCCTGGGGAATGTATTGGGCACGGTAGGCTATGGCAAGATAGAGATAGCTTCGGACCAGATCAGGATCCTTTTCAATGGATTCCTGGAAGTGCTCGATCGCCTCATCATATTTCTTGCTGGTGTAAGCACTCACTCCCTTGTTGAGTTCATTTCGAGCACTCAAACTGTCGATCCAACCACAACTCGAGGCCGTCACAACCAACATAAGCAATGCTGCAAAGAGAGATTTCCTACTCGGAACACTCGTTCCCATTCTTGCCTCCAACCCTGGATCTTCCGGTTGTCTGTTATCCACCCGGGCTGTCCTCCGGTGTCAAGAGCCCGATATCTCCCACCCCGGCTCCCTTGGCGATGTCGATCACCTTGACCACATCATCAAAAGCAAGGTCCACATCCCCCAGGATGAACATATTCTTGTTGGCGCGGGCGCTGTAGATATCAAAGAGTCTGGTTCCCAATTGGTCAAAGGTGACGGCGTCCTGATTAATACGATAAGAGCCCTGTCGGTCAATGGAAACCACGATGGCATCGGACTTAATGATCAAATCTTGGGGAAGCTCATCGGGAAGTTTCTGGGGAACGCGAGCCTGCAGATCATACTGAACCATGGGCTGAATGACCATGAAGATGATGAGCAACACCAGGAGAATGTCGATAAAGGGTGTGATGTTGATTTCAGAATTGGGCCCCTTGCCGGAGCCCCCGCCCATTCCCATAGTTACCTCCCCGGGTCCTCTTGCCGATCAACCATCAAACCGATTTGTTCCACCCCCGCTTCACGGGCCTTGGACACAAGATCCACGACGGTGCGTAGAGCACAGCCACGTCGGCCTTGATAAAGAGCGGTAACTCGGGCTTGAGAGCCATGCGCTCGACAAGCCTTTCCACAACCTGGTTGGGACCGACGGGATTTCGATTTATATAGATGTCCCCTTGACGTGTAATGGTGACCATAGTGGCATCCTCGTCATCCACCAGGGGTTCCTCCTGGGCATTTCTGGCCCTGGGCTTGTTGACAAAGATTCCTTGTTGCAACAGCGGAACGGTGATCATGAAAATGATCAGCAGCACCAACATCACATCGCACATGGGAGTGACGTTGATGTCTGAGGTGACCCCTGAACCGCCCCTGCGACTAGTCTCCATGCTTCTCGGCTCTCCGCTTCAGGAAATAATCGATCAACTCGGACGAAGAGTTGTCCATCTCCACGATAAAAGATTCCATCTTCCCAGTGAAGTAGTTGTACATCCACACTGCTGGAATGGCCACAAAGAGTCCGAATGCGGTAGCCACCAGTGCCTCAGCGATACCTGGTGCCACAGCGGCCAGTCCCACGCTTTCCCCTGTGGCCATGCCCAGAAAGGCGTTAATGATACCGACCGTCGTACCCAGCAGTCCCACAAAGGGGGCAGTGGCACCGATGGTCGCCAACCCTCCCAGACCTCTCTTTAACTCCTCGATCCCAATGGCAGTCGCCCGCTGAAGTGCTCGTTTTGAGGCTTCTACAATCTCGCCAGGGATGGCGCTGGAACCCTCATGGGCTTGAAACTCCTTAAGACCGGCAAACACGACCTTGGCCAAGTGGCTCTTTTCATGCTGTTCGGCCAGCTCAATGGCCTCGTTGATATTCCCCGTCTTCAAAGCTTCCGAAACCGCAGGAGCAAACTCCCGCGACTGCTTGCGTGCCGCTGCAAACTTGAGATACCGCTCAATCATCACTGAAATGGACCAGATTGACATGATGGCCAGAACGAAAACGATGGCCTTCGCCAGAAATCCCATCTGGTCCCACATTTCCATAAAACCACTCATATGTAATACCTCCCTGAAAAAGTTACGATCATCTTACGAATCCACGACACAATGTCAAATACCTATCTGAGAATAAAGTTCACGGTCACCGTCGCAATGACCGGCACCGGTTCCCCATTGAGTAGTGTGGGCGAATATTTCCACTGCCGCACAGCTGATACGGCTCCGTCATTCAATAACGGATGACCTCGAATGATTTTGATATCGACGACGTCCCCCGTCTCACCGACCGTGACCTGCAGCAACACGATACCCTGTATCCGAGCCCGTTTGGCAAGTTCCGGATATTTCGGTTCCACCCGAACAATGAGCTTAGAGGATTGAACATTTCCACCCACCCGAATCGGGTCCTTCTTCTTGGGAGGAGGTGGGGGAGGCGGCATGGCGTTGGGAATTGCACCGATCACTCCACCCACGAGACCTCCGGGAACTCCACCCATCAGGCCTCCCGCATTGGGGTCCAGGATACTGGTGATTTCCGGAATATCCTCCATAGGAGGAGGAATCTCAGTGGGTATTTCAATGGGTGCCACGAACTGCGTCGGATCCAATTTGACCACCTGTACCTGCTGAACGGGCGGAGGTGGTGCGGCCGGCGGCGGTGGCGGTGGCGGTGGCGGCGGTGGCGGTGGCGGTGCAGCCAGAAACGTCAACAGTTCCTGTTGAGGCAAAACATCGTAATAAATCAGCGGAATCAGCACCATCGTCGTAATGAGGACGAGATGGACAACAAAAGAAACGAACAGTGCCTTTTTATCCCGACCCATTCGATCAGGCGAAGATTCGATCAGGTTCTCAAACATCTACTCTCCCCTTCCAAATCCTGACTCTTTAACCCCCCACAAGCAATACTCTCTTTGGATCGGGCAATGGTACTACTGGCTTCCAGTCGAGTCAAGATCCTTCCTATCATTCCCATAAAATACTCACACATATCAAGTTAAGCTATGTCAGTTTCAAAAAAAACGGTTTAGGAACGTGCCTTTTTCCGGTCCAAATAGCTCTGCCACCAAAGAACAATGGGACTTGCAATGGCAATCGATGAATAGGTGCCCACAATTATACCGATCACCAGTGCAAACGAAAATCCCTGCAAGACCTGGCCACCAAACAAATAGAGAGAAAAGACGGCCAGGAAAGTCATCCCGGAAGTCATAATGGTACGATTCAATGTTTGGTTAATGCTGGCATTGATGATCGTCCCAAGATCACTTCTTCGCATGAGTCTCAAGTTCTCCCGCACCCGGTCGAACACGACGATCGTATCGTTAATAGAGTATCCCACCAGAGTCAGCAGGGCCGCCACCACCGTGAGGGAAATTTCCTGCCCGGTAAAGGAGAAGATTCCCACCGTGATAAGCACATCGTGAAAGAGGGCTACCAACGCGGCAAACCCGTAAATAGGCCAAAACCGCACGGCGATATAGCCTAACATCCCGACAAGGGAAAAGCCGATGGCAGCGCGTGCTCGTGAGCGCAGCTCCTCGCCAACCTTAGGGCCGACGCTTTCCACGCTGATGACGGTAAAACTACCCAGGTAGGATTCCTCACTCAAGGTCTCCACGACCTCCGTCGGAATCCCCAAGGAATCCAGTTCGGAAAAATCCCGGATCATCCCGCTCTGATCGGTTCGATAATCGATGATCTTGTCGGCCTGCTCGCCGTAGTGCTCACTCAACTCCGAGATGGACTGCTCATCACGCAAACCTTCAGGATCCAGTTCCTGCAAACTTGCCGACAGTTTGCTCTTTGAAATATTGTTGAGATCGATCCTTCCCGTCTCCACCTGGCTTTGATCATATTCCTGACGCAGGGCTTCAAAGATCTGGTTGCTCTCAAGAGTGACGACCTGGGCCTCCTCACCTTCCACACCCGCCATCCGGATTTGAACCTCGTTGAGCGAGAGATCATCAAAGCGTATGACTTCCTCTGCTTGCAGACCTGCGTCACTCAGGATTTCACGAATCCGTTCCAGCTGAGGCTCCTCCTTGAACTTCACATAAACCAGCGTTCCCCCGGTGAAATCCACACCCAAATTCAGCCCTCCAAGCATTACGGACACCCCTGCAATGACCGTGAGAATCAGTGATATGCTGATGAAGATCCACTTCAAACCCAGCCAATCAACCTGAGGATTCTTGACAATATCCATAATCGTTCCTAGTGACGGAACTGCCTTCTTATCTCTTAGTCACCCAAGTTGTCACTTTGTGCCCCTTAAATAGACAGCCTCTCCACTTCACGTTGCTCCAAAACCAAACGAAAGAGGGTCCTTGAAACGAAAATGGCAGTGAAGATATTGGCCATTAAACCGACTCCCAGGGTCACGGCAAAGCCACGTACGGGACCGGTTCCAACCTGGTAAAGAATAGCAGCAGCAATCAAAGTCGTCAGGTTGGTGTCCAAAATGGTGCGAGTGACACGGTCGAAGCCTGAAGCGACAGCACTGCGGACCGTCTTTCCCAGGCCAAGCTCTTCCTTGATTCTCTCGAAGATCAGGATATTGGCATCCACGGCCATACCAATCGTCAGAATCACTCCGGCGATTCCCGGGAGGGTCAAGGTAGCATGTAAAGAAGCCAGCACTCCCAGAAGAATAAGCAGGTTCAGAACCAGGCAGACAATCGCATTGATCCCCGAGAGCCTGTACACGACGAGCATTCCTACCACCACCAAAATCAGGCCCACCACCGATGCGAGGACTCCCCTACGGATGGAATCCAGGCCCAGGGAAGGCCCAATGATTCTATTTTCGAGAATTCGAATGGCAGCCGGAAGGGCTCCCGAGCGCAAAACCAGGGCCAGATCCCCAGCCTCATCCGCGGTAAAGCTTCCCGTGATTTGAGCCGACTCGGTGGCGATCCTCTCTTGGATGTTGGGCGCCGAGCGAATCTCATCATCCAGCACAACGGCCAACCGAGTTCCCACGTTCTGTTCGGTGGTCCGGCTAAACAGCGTCACCCCTTGGGGCTTCAGGAAAAACTCGATCTCCCACCCCGTGAAATCACTCTGACGGCGGCGGGCATCCTTGAGATGCTCTCCACCGATCGACTGGGCCTTGCGGACCACCATATAGGTGGTCTGCTCCCCGGTTTCCGTCCCTTCACGAAAGGGTAGGATTTCGTAGTCTGCAGGAAGGTTATTACCGTGGGCCTGCAGAGCCCCCTCCCGAGTGGTATAGGGACCTCCCTGAGTGGGGTGGACGAGCTTGAGTTCAAGTCTTGCCGTCGTCCTGATGAGGTTAAGGACACGATCAAAATCCTCTACACCCGGTAGTTCCACGATGATCTGGTCTTTCAATTGGCCGCTTCCATACACCGTGATCGTCGGCTCAGCCACACCGTACTGATCCACTCGCCTCTGAAGGGTTTCCCTGGCCTGTTGAACCGTTTCATCGGCCGTCCTCAACTTGGCAGCCTCAGTCATGGACAAAACGGCATCGAACTCTCTTGCTCGAAACTGAGGCCGATAGGTCCAATCCGCGGAATACAGGCGCAGATTCTCTTCCAACTGTGCCTGTTGATCCCGAAGGACTCCCAAAATTTCAATCTCTAAATCCTCAGTTACCCGGGTACGGGTAAAGACGACGTCGATCTCTCTCAGGTCCGCTTCGATCACCTCTCGAAGCTGGGCAACCTTTGCCTCCAATGCGTCACGGGTCACCACCTGCAAGACCAGATGAATGCCACCCTTGAGATCCAAACCCAACTTAATTTTCTGGGAGGGTGGGTAAAAGAGAAGAATACTGCCCAACAGAACCACCAAGATAAGAATGAGCCGATACTGTAAATTTCGCTTCATCGCAGTTTACTTGGCGGTTGAATCCTCAGAAGGGGTTTGTAACGAAGCAATGGCCTTTTTTGCCACCTCAATCTTCACCTGATCCGCCACCTTGAGAATGAATGTGTTGTCTCGGTCTCCTGCAATCGTTCCATAGAGCCCCCCGTTGGTAATCACCTTGTCTCCATTCTTCAAGCTAGAGATCAAGGTATCCAGACTCTTCTGACGATTGCGCATGGGGCGAATAATCAAAAGATAGAAAATACCTGCGATGAGTACGAAGGGTAACAATTGGACGATGGGCTGCCCTGACGGGCTTTGCTGCGCCAATATCGATGGAATCATGATGACAAATGACTATCTTTTGGGCTTTGAAAGAAACGCCGAGTATAGCACAGATTCTCAAGCAGATTCGGCATACTGCTCTCGGAAATGTCCCTCCAACTCCGTTAGTGAATTGAGCGCGATACTCTGTCGAATCTTGCCCATTAAGTCAAGATAAAAATGCAAATTGTGATAGGTATTCAAAATGCTTGAGACAACCTCACCTGAAACATAGAGATGCCTCAGGTAGCTTCGGCTGTATCGCTTGCACACCAAGCACTGGCAGTGAGGATCCAGCGGTCCCTCGTCATGCCGATAACAGGCGTTCTTGATGCGAATCTTTCCAACCGAGGTAAAGAGTGTTCCATTGCGTGCATTTCGAGTCGGTAAGACACAGTCAAACATATCCATTCCCTGTTTGACACAGAACAACAAGTCCAAAGGAGTTCCCACCCCCATGACATAGCGGGGTTTGTCCTGCGGCATCAGGTTCTCCAGACGTTCAATGAGCTCGTACATCAGCAACCTCGGTTCTCCCACACTGAATCCACCCAGGGCGAGTCCTGGAAAGTCAATCTCACAAAGGCGATCCAGACTCTCCTGGCGCAGCTGAAAGAAAACACTTCCCTGAAGGATTCCGAACAAAGCCTGCTCTGGGTTGTTATGGACATCTTTACACCGCTGTGCCCAACGCATGGAACGGAGCATCGATTCTCTTGCTTCCCGCTCACTCACCGGATAGGGCGTACACTCGTCAAACATCATGATGATGTCTGAGCCCAAGGTGTGCTGAAACTGGATGGACTGTTCCGGAGAAAAGAAGTGAGAAGACCCATCCAGGTGAGATTGAAACTGGACTCCTTCTTCTGTGATCTTTCTGAGCTTCTGGTGACTAAAGACCTGAAACCCTCCGCTGTCCGTTAGAATCGGCCGCTCCCAGGACATGAAGCGGTGAAGCCCACCCTGACTTTCGATGACCTCCTCTCCGGGGCGAAGATAGAGATGGTACGTATTGGCCAAGATGATCTGAATATTCAGATCTTCCAGCAACTCCTGGGGCATGGCCTTGACCGTGCCCGCAGTGCCGACCGGCATGAAGACCGGAGTTTCGATCTCTCCTCGCCTGGTTTGCAGCACCCCCTGACGGGCACGGGTGTTCTTATCTCGAGCCAGAACTCGGAAAGAAAAAGACATGGGGGGTCAACAGACAACGGACAACAGACAACAGACAACAGACACCCAGATTGATGTCGGTTGTCGGCCGGTCTGAGCGCTCGCGCCTCCCGGGTCTGGAGAAATGAAAGAAGAAAAGAGATAGGAGAGCATAGAACCCGTTAATGGTCAGTGGACATTGGGCTGCGGTTTGTTTTCTGTTAGTCAGTGGCCACTGGTCAACTTGTCTATTGTTTGTTGTCTGTTGTCTGTTGTCTGTCGTTTCCCAGCTCGATGCGGAAAAGATTCGCGCTGTCCACCAGATAGAGGGAATGGCTTGAGTTGTCGTAAACAAAACCCACCAACATAGGACCGGAAACGGTCAGCTCGGGAGTCCCATTTCGAAAGGTGTAAAGTCCTTTTCTGCCCTGCCAGGAGGCGGTCACCTGCAACTGTCCCTGGGGGTCGAACCCCAGTCCCTGGGGGCGTCCAAACCCTTTGAAGTACACCTCAACTTCACCTTCCTTCGACACCCGATAAATGGAGTCCTGAGTTGCCAGCGTGGGGCCCGTCACAAAAAGAGTATCATCCGGGTCCACTGCCAGATGATAGGCAGAAACGCTGGGTTCCAGACTGCACAACACAGAGATCTCCTGCTTGGGGCTCACCTTGTAAATCTTGCCGCCCCGGTCTCCCACCAGAAGGTTCTTTTGGGAATCGAAGACCAATCCCGTCGCCAACCCGAGTCCATCCACATATTTCTCAATCTGCTTATCGAAAGTTGAGCGGTACACGGTTCCAGTGTGCCGACTGGTGATGTAAAGACAGTCATCCGGGCCAATAGCCAAACCCGTCGGATTGATCACATCGGCCAGGAAGGGATGCTTACTCCCATCGGCATAGACCACGAACACGCTGAAGGGAACCTTCTCCCCTCGAGTTCCGCTGACGGTCACGTACACATTGCCCATCGAGTCCACCACCGGATTGGCCACCGGATGGAGTTCGGAGGCGATGATCCGGCCTACCTTCAGATCAATGCGCTGCTCCCCATGGTTGTAAATGACCAGACCGTTCCCACACTTTTCGGGAATTCTGACCGTCACCACCCTGGAGGAAGCTCCAGCAATCTCGGCTTTGACATCACCCACCTCGACCCGAACTTCCGAGGGATCTTCGAGCCCTTCCAACTCTACTCGAACGGTTCCTCCAGGCAGTGTAATGGCAGGCTTGACGGCTCTAATTTGCATTAAGTCGCCACTATAGCATGGGGCCAATCTCCCACCAAAAACGTTCATGGTAGACTAGGTACTCACTTTCATAAGTATGGTGACGTTTGTTGGGAGCGCGACGGAGCCCAGATCGAGGAGCGACGACGAGTCGATACAGGGACATCGGCGAGGAGAAGCAACAAAAAGATGGGCCCGTCCCGCCCCAACCCTTCGGGCGGATGGGGGTTGCGGGCGATCTCTTTGTCTCTCGTCGTCGTCGATGTCCCTGCATCGCCTCCTCCTCGTCTTCGCGACCTCGCCTCGCATGCCCCATCCGCAAACGTTACCGTATTTATGAAAGGGAGTACTAAGGGTTTTGGTATGCGGAAGAACACCCCTCAAGGCCGGTACATTCACATTCTGGGGGCCCGGCAAAACAATCTGAAGAATATCGATGTGAAAATCCCCATCGACCGTCTGACCGTGGTGACGGGAGTTAGCGGGTCAGGAAAGTCCAGTCTGGCCTTCGACACACTCTACGCAGAGGGACAACGTCGCTATGTCGAGTCCCTTTCCGCCTACGCCCGTCAATTCCTGGAACGGATCAACAAACCCCGCGTGCGTGAGATCAAGGGCATCAGCCCGGCCATTGCCATTCGCCAAAAGAGCACTTCCCGAAATCCACGTTCTACAGTGGGTACAGCCACAGAAATTTACGATTATTTGCGGCTTCTCTATTCACGGGTGGGTACCATCATCTGCCACCAATGCGGCAGAGAAGTCACCAAAGACGTCATTGATGAGGTCACCGAGCAGCTCATGCTTCTGGGCGAAGGTACCCGTATCTACATCACCTTTCCATTCAAGGGCAGCCGTTTGGACCTGAATACAGACAATGACGGGAGTCCATTCCCATTGAATTCGCTCCTGGAAAATCTTCTGAAACAAGGGTTCCACCGCCTCATCGCAGGCAAGATTTCAAAGTCCTCCATTCGTCAGCTTCCCGACCAGAGCTTTCAATCCCTTGAACAACTGGAACACAGCGAGATACTGCTGGACCGGCTGGTGATTCAACCGGATGTCGAAGATCGCCTTACCGACTCACTTGAGCTCTGCTATCGAGAGGGCAATGGAATTGCCCAGATCCACATCTTTGATGGAGAATCCGATTCCGAAGCAGCCCGCTCGCTTCGCTTCACGGAGAGATTTGAATGTCAGTACTGCAACATCGCTTACCGGTCCCTCGACCCTCGACTGTTTTCATTCAACAACCCTTACGGTGCGTGCCCGACCTGTCAAGGTTTCGGAAATACGATTACCCTGGATCCTGAACTCATTATTCCCGATCCCGAAAAGACTCTTCGTGAAGGTGCCATTGAGCCTTTTACCAAGCCTCGTTACCGTCGCTTTCAGAAGAAGCTGGAAACCTACGCCGAGGAGAAGAAGATTCCGTTGGACACGCCCTTTGCCCAACTTCCCGAGAGTGTCCGCCGCAGAATCTGGGATGGAGAAGGTAAGTTCCCCGGTGTGAAAGGATTTTTCGCCACTCTGGAGAGGAAAAAATACAAGATGTACCTTCGCATCTTTGTCAGCCGGTACCGCGGCTACACCGTGTGTCCGGACTGTAGCGGCGAGCGTCTTTGTCAGGAAGCGCGAGACGTCTATGTGGGTCGTAGAAGAATGAGCCAATTAACGACCTTGCCCATTTCCGAAATCGAAACCTTTTTCTCAGAACCCGATCTCAGCCCCACTCAGAAGCAGATCTCTCAGAAGATCTTGTGGGAAATTAAACAGCGCCTGAGATTCTTGATGAAGGTCGGCTTGGAGTACCTTACTCTGGATCGATTGACTTCGACTCTCAGTGGAGGGGAGATGCAGCGTATTCATCTTGCCGCCTCGTTGAGTTCCTCGCTGGTGGGTACTCTCTACGTTCTGGACGAACCCTCGATCGGCCTCCACAGCAGGGATGAGGGGCGCCTGATTGAGATTCTCAAGGAACTGCGTGATCTGGGAAACACCATCATCGTCGTGGAACACGAGAAAGCGATGATCGAGTCCGCGGATTGCATCATCGACATGGGGCCTGGTGCGGGTGAGGAAGGGGGAGAAGTCACGCACAGCGGGAATCTGGCCTCGCTGCTGACCAATGAGAACTCCATTACCGGACAGTATCTCACGGGAAAGCAAACCATTCCCACTCCGGTTTTCCGACGTTCCAGCAACGGGAGCTTTCTGACCATTCAGGGAGCCCGTCAACATAACCTCAAAGACCTGACCGTACGCATCCCCTTGGGAGTTCTGGTATGCATCACCGGGGTCTCCGGATCCGGAAAATCCACACTGGTTCAAGACGTTCTTTACGCGGGACTCAAGAAACTCAGGGGAGAATGGAAAAACAAAGTGGGCGAATTCGACTCCATTGAAGGAGAAGAACAGCTGAGTGAGATCCTGCTGGTGGATCAGGCCCCTATTGGCAGGACGCCTCGATCCAACCCGGTGACCTACATCAAGGTCTTCGATCAGATTCGCAAGATCTTCTCTTCCCAGCGAGAGGCCCGTTCCCGCAATTTATCCCCAGGACACTTTTCGTTCAACATTCCCGGTGGCCGATGTGAAAACTGTCAAGGAGCTGGAACGGTTACGGTGGAAATGCAGTTCCTGGCAGATGTCGAGCTTCAGTGCGAGGACTGCAATGGAACCCGTTACTCCAAGAAGGTCCTGCAAATCACTTATAAGGGAAAAAACATCGCCGAAGTTCTGCAAATTACCGTGCGCGAGGCCCTGGAGTTTTTTAAAGCTTATCCCGGACTGGTGCGAAAGCTCCGCATTCTCGACGAGGTCGGTCTCGGCTATCTTCGCCTGGGTCAGTCGGCAACAACTCTATCCGGGGGCGAAGCCCAGAGAATCAAACTCGCTTCATACCTTTCCAAACCCACCTCCAAACGCTCTCTCTTCATTTTCGATGAGCCCACCACCGGATTGCACTTCGCTGATATCAGCAAGTTGTTGCGAGCTTTTGATCGACTCATCGTTCAAGGCGCCAGCGTTGTGGTCATCGAACATAATCTGGACGTGATCAAAAGCGCCGATTGGATCATCGATCTGGGACCGGAGGGGGGAAACGGGGGAGGGCAGCTGGTTGCCGAAGGACCTCCGGAAATCATTGCGGCTGCGAAAGACTCCTATACGGGACAGTTCTTGAAAAAGTATCTTGAATAACCCGGGTTATGCGAAGGTTCGCCGGCTACCGCACCTCAACGCGCCGGATGGATCGGGCCGATCCGTTGGACTCGTCGATATCGAGAATCACCGCACAGAGACAGGGATTTTCTGTTGCCGGTTCAAAGTAAGACCGTAATCCCGTGCGAAAGCGCGACAGTGAGCCCTCGATCTGCATCCCGATGACCGATTCATAAGAGCCGGTCATACCCACGTCGGAGATATAGGCCGTTCCTTCGGGAAGAACCCGTGCATCAGCCGTCGGAATGTGGGTGTGGGTTCCGAGAACGGCCGATACCTTGCCATTCATGAACCAACCAAAGGCGACTTTTTCTGACGTCGCCTCGGCGTGGAAGTCGATGATGATCGACGAAGTCTGTCTGGCCAGCTTGGGAATTTCACGTTCGGCGAGTTGAAAGGGACAATCGATGATCGGCATAAAGACGCGTCCCTGGAGATTCACCACCGCCACCTGAGTACCGGCAGAGGTCTCTCCTATAAACTGATAGTTACCGGGTGTTCCTGGGGGATAGTTACCCGGTCTCAGCAGGCGGGGCTGGGTGCTCAGATAGTCATACACTTCCTTCTTATCCCAAATATGATTGCCCGAGGTCATGACATCGACTCCGTAACCCAGAATCTTCTCTCCAATTGCAGGAGTGATTCCAAATCCTCCGGCCGCGTTTTCGACATTGGCGATGGTAAATTCGATTTCGTGTTCCTCTTTGATCTGAGCAAGCCTCTCTTTCACTATGGTTCGTCCGGCCCGCCCCACGATATCGCCCACGAAGAGAATTTTCATGTCAGGGACTCACTTGGCATAATCCACCACCCGCGTCTCTCGAATCAGCGTCACCTTAATCTGCCCGGGATACTGAAGTTCATTTTCAATCTTCTTGGTGATGTCTTTTGTCAGCCAAAAGGCCTGTTCATCGGAAACCTGACTACTCTCGACGATGATCCGAACCTCTCGCCCCGCTTGGAGGGCGAAGGCTTTGGACACTCCGGAAAATGAAGTCGCCAGCTCTTCCAGTCGCTCCAATCTCTTGACATAATTTTCCAGAACTTCCCGGCGAGCTCCCGGCCGAGCAGCGGAAGTGGCGTCGGCAGACTGTACCAGGACTGCCTCAACCGTGCGAAACTCAACATCGAAGTGATGGGCCTCCATGGCATGAATCACATCGGGACTTTCCTTATATTTCTGAGCCAGCTTCACTCCCAGCTGCAGGTGGGTTCCCTCCATGTCCCGATCGACCGCTTTGCCCACATCATGAAGCAACCCAGCTCGCTTACTGACACTCACGTCGGCACCGATCTCACGAGCCATGATTCCCGCCAGATAGGCCACTTCCTTGCTGTGAGCAAGAACATTTTGACCGTAACTGGTTCGATACTTCAGCTTGCCAACCAATCGAAGGAAATCCGGATGGATGCCGTGAATTCCCAGCTCCAGAGCCACTTGTTCTCCCTCGTGCAGAACGCTCTCCTCCATCTCCTTCTTGACCTTAGTCACTACCTCCTCGATGCGGCTTGGATGGATGCGCCCATCCTTGATGAGGCGTTCAATGGACAATCGAGCGATTTCTCGGCGTAACGGATTGAATCCTGACAAGATCACCGCCTCAGGAGTGTCATCGACGATCAGGTCAACTCCCGTCGCCTGCTCCAAGGCGCGGATGTTTCTCCCTTCTCGTCCGATGATTCGCCCCTTCATGTCATCGGAAGGAAGATCCACCACAGAAACTGAGGACTCCACCACATGTTCGGCCGCACAGCGCTGAATGGCCTGGGCAAGCACTTTCCGTGCTTCCCGGGCAGCGTTTTCTTTAGCCTCATCTTCAATGCGTTTGGCCATCATAGCCGCATCATGATGAGCTTGTTCCTCGATGGATTGCTGAAGAACCCTCTTGGCTTCTTCAGCGGTCATCCCTGCTACCGATTCCAATCGCCTGATCTGCTCCTCAAGGACCTCCTCCAGCTGCTGTTTGCTTTCCGATAGTTTCCTTTCCCCTTCCTGGAGCTTCTTGAGGCGTCGGTTGCTATCCTTTTCATTACGCAGTATGGCTTGTTCTTTGCTTTGTAGATTATCCTCTGTCCTACTCAGTCGCCGTTCCAGCTGATTGAATTCTCTTCGGCGTTCCTGTACCTCCTTCTCCGCCTCAGAACGCCAGTCAACAATCTGATCTTTAGCCTCCACCAGCTTCGCCTTCTTCAATCTCTCGGCCTCTTGCTGAGCGGATTTCTCGATCTCTTCGGCTTTCTTCCGAGCTTCTGCAATACGCCGGTCTGCGAACCCGACCTTCACGACGAACCAGATCGCAACCGTCACCGCAGCCACTATCGCAAAGCCGATCACAACGGTCATTTCCATGACACACTCCCACTTTTTCTCTAAGAGGCCGTCTTAAGGGGGGACAGGCAAGAGTCCGGATGCCCAAGGTGTGGGCTTAGAGTTTACGAACCCTCACAAGTCTTGCAGACGAGGGAAAACACGAGTCGCAGTTACCCAAAGGCATTCATCAGGGACTGGAGCCAACCAAGGGGTCGAGCAGGGTAATCATTTCCTCACTCTTTTCAGTCACTGTATCATCCAGCGTTTCCAACTGGCGCTGGGCCGCGAAACGCTCATCGGCAATGTTCAACGCCGCCAACACGGCTACTTTCAAACTATCCACTGCAGACGTATTTTCAAAAACTTCCGTCATCACCTTGTCGACGTAACGAGCAAGCTGCTTGACGTACTCAGGATCACCGCCACTGCTGACCTGATAGGTCTGATTGAAAATCTTAACGGCCGTAACCTGTTTTGAATCCCCACCCATTTCCCATCCAATCTGCGATTAACTGAACTCCTCTAAGGCAACCACTTTCTCTGCAATCTTTTCCACCCTGGACCGAATCCTTAGACGGTCATTCTTAAATTGTTTAATCAGTTGATTTTTGGTGCTGTTATCTTTTTTGACTTCCTCCACATTTCTTCTTAATTTTTCAACCTCCTCCTCAAGAACCTTGTTTTCCGTTTGAAGACTGCTCACAAGCTGAACCACCTGGGTGACGCGAGATTCCAACTGGTCAAGTGACTTATTTGACACGTTCACCCACGTTCCAGCCTGGACGATGCATCATCCGGACTCAGGTTCGAGCTTGCATGGAAAAAGTCTTCTTCAACACCGAGAAAATTTCTTCGGTGTAACGGTTCACTTTCTCCTGCGTTAACGTTGTTTCCGGACTGACAAAGGTCAACCGTATAGCTAAGCTAACCTTGCCCTGAGGAAGGGTTGGGCCCTGGTAGAGATCAATGAGCTGAATGTCGCGGAGATCCGGTATCCCGAGCTCCTCCACAACCGATAACATTGTAGCGTATTCTACCTCTTTGTCAACGATAAAAGAGAGGTCTCTCTCCACCGAGGGAAGCCTCTCAAAGCTTTCATATCGTGGCTCCGGAAGAGGACGCCCGTACAGGGGATCCAGAAACAACTCTGCCACAAACACGGGTTGTAAGAACTTATAGGCTTCCTGAAGCTCAGGACGAAGCTGCCCCAAAACCCCTATGGGATCACCATCCGTTGAGAGGCTGGCCGCCATCCCGGGATGCAGAAACGATATATCCGAGGTCTGTTCGAACTCCCCCCTGCAGCCGAGCCTCCCCAGTAACGTTTCGACAACTCCCTTGAGATGGTGGAAGTGAAAATCATCGTGGGCTGTGTTCCAGAAAGGCTGATAGAACGTGCCTGTCACCACCAAACCCAGTCGGGAGGTCTCCTTGAAGTCTCCACCGCCCTTGGCATCTCCGGGAGCAAAGACCTTGCCCGACTCGAAAAGTCTGACGTTCTTGTTCCCATGGTTGAGATTCCGCCGCAAGGCCTCTACCAGTCCCGGTACAAGGCTGACCCGCAGATGGGTGTCTTCCTCGGTCAAAGGATTGGAAATAGCGGCCATCGAGGGAGAGGAGTTCCAGAAGGCGGCCTCTCTGGAGGGGTGGGTAAAGACGTAGTTAAACGCCTCCCAGAAGCCAAGCCCCTCAAGGGTTCCAGTCAAGCGGCGGTCATGTTCGTCGGTGGGCAGAAACTTCCCCAGGCTGGATGTAGCTGGATAAGTACTCTCGATAGAATCGTATCCATAGTGCCGCGCCACTTCCTCGACCAAGTCGTCTTCGATCTGGACATCCACCCGGAAACTCGGCACCTGTACCTGCCAGATACCCTTTTCGGTAGTAGCAGTTTCAAACTCAAGACGGGACAGTGTATCGGTGACAAATCCTGGATCGATCTCCACTCCCAGCACTTTTACCAGACGCTGGGAGCGTAGTTGCACAGAGTTCTGAGCAGGGGGATTGGGAAACTCATCAATAACCGGCCCGGCCATCACCCCACCTGCGATCTCCTGAATGAGGCGGCAGGTGCGATTCAAAGCCTTCACCGGGATTTGGGGATCCGCTCCCCTTTCAAAACGAAAACAGGCTTCCGTACGAAGACCCAATTTCTTGGCCGTCTGGCGAACCGAGGCAGGATTAAAGTAGGCGCTCTCCAGCAGAATCACCCGCGTGTCCTGGGAAACCTCACTTCCCTCTCCTCCCATGATGCCAGCCATGGCCACCGGCTGGCGAGCATCGCCGATCACCAGCATGGAGGAGTCCAGTTGACGCTCAACTCCGTCCAGGGTGGTGAGACGTTCCGAAGTTTTGGCCTCCCGAACAATAATGCGATGTTCCTCCAGCTTGTGGTAGTCGAAGGCATGCAGCGGGTGTCCCACTTCCAGCAGAACGTAGTTGGTGATGTCGACAATATTATTAATGGGTCTTTGTCCAACAGCCTCCAGGCGCGCCTTGAGCCAGTCCGGAGATTCTCCAATAGTGAACCCGGAGAGGACCCGTGCTGCATAGCGCGGGCACAACTCACGGTTCTCAATGCTCACCCCGGCGGGCCATTGAGTGGACGAATCTACCTCATCCTGGGGAGGAGAAAAGTCAGGAGATTTGAGCTGGAGTCCAAGCTGGGCAGCAATTTCACGAGCGATGCCAAGATGATTGAGGCAATCGGGACGGTTCGTCGTCACCTCCACGTCCAGGACGAAGTCGTTCTCCAGTTCTTCAATCTCCTCGACTGCCAAGCCCACCTTGGTCAGGACATTGGCAACTCCACTGGCATCGACGTCCAAGTCCAGAAAGTCCCCGAGCCATTGGTAGCTGATTTTCATGTCTTTTACTCAGTGGAATCAGAACTGGCGAAGAAAGCGAATGTCGTTTTCAAAAAACAAGCGAGCATCATCCACCTGATACTTCAACTGGGCAATGCGATCGATCCCCATACCCCAGGCAAACCCCGTGTATTTGTCACAATCGTAACCCACCATCTCGAAGACTCGGGAATGAACCATCCCGGCGCCCATAATCTCGATCCAACCACTGCTCTTGCAGACTCGGCAACCTTCCCCAGAGCAGAAGATACAGCTAATATCCACTTCTGCTCCGGGCTCGACAAAGGGGAAATAACTGGGTCGGAAGCGCACCTGAGTGTCAGCCGAGAACAACTCTTTAAGAAAGACCTCCAGCGTCCCTTTCAAATCAGCCAGGGTGATCCCTTCATCAACCACCAGGCCTTCCATCTGGTGAAACATCGGACTGTGGGTGGCATCGGTTGCATCGCGCCTGTACACCCGCCCGGGGACAACGATCTTCAAAGGTGGGTCCTGCTTTTCCATGGTTCGGATCTGTACCGGAGAGGTATGGGTTCGAAGCAGTAAAGTATCGGAAAGATAGAGCGTATCCTGATCGTCTCGAGCGGGATGCCCCTTGGGAATATTCAGTGCTTCGAAATTGTAATAGTCCGATTCGATTTCAGGACCGGACACAACGGTAAAGCCCATGCGAACGGAGATCTCCTCCATCTGCCTCCAAACACGCCGCAGCGGGTGAATGCCGCCCCGCGCGCCCTCATATCCAGGTAAGGTGACATCGATTCGCTCCGTGGCCAGTTGTAAGCGGCGTTCTTCTTCCTTGAACTTGGCCTGTCGTTCAGACAGCGCCGCCTGCACCTGGGCCTTCAACTCGTTGAGTTGCTGCCCTGCCTCGGATCGTTCTTGAGGTGTTAGAGCACCGAGTTTTCTGAGTTCCAGGCTGATCAGCCCTCTTTTTCGACTGAGGTACTTGTCCTGGAGATCAGAGAGCTCGTCTGAACCAGAAACGGGCTCCAGGTCTTGACAAAACTCGTCCCATAAAGGATGAACTCTGTCTGGGGAGGATTTCATGGCCCTCGTTAAGTCGCTTCAAGGGGGGGGTGAGGATGGGTGGCGACCGCCTCTTGCGCCGTCCGCACTATTTCCTCGAAGGCCTTAGAATCACGCACAGCCAAGTCCGCAAGTACCTTTCGGTTGAGACTCAAACCCGCCTTATTGAGACCGTGGATCAATCGACTGTAAGAGCAGCCATGTTGTCGAGCTGCAGCTGCGATACGAATAATCCAAAGCCTGCGAAACTGTCTCTTCTTCTGTCGTCGGTCCCGGTAGGCATAGGTGAGCGACTTGAGGACCTGCTGTTTGGCAGCCTTATGCAGCTTGCTCTTGGTTCCCCAATAGCCCTTGGCCTGTCTCAGAATTTTCTTCCGGCGTAGAAGCCGTTTATTTCCACGTCTTACTCGACTCATAATCCCAACTCTATTTCAGTTTGAGCATCTTTTGGACACGCTTTTCATCACTCTTACTGACGATCGCCCATTTCCTCATATTTCTCTTTCGCTTGGGCGATTTCTTGGTCAGAATATGACTGTGATGGCTGCGTCGCCTCTTTATTTTCCCTGATCCGGTCAGCTTAAACCGCTTGGCTGCCGCTCGTTTCGTCCTTAATTTCATAATGCAGTTACGTATCTTACACTAAAAGTGTCTCGTTTCGTAAATATGGCTGGCGGTTGCTGGCTGGAGGTAAAGTGTCCTAAGTGCCCGCTTTCTTGGGGCTCAAAATCATGGTCATGGTGTGCCCTTCCAGCTTGGGCGCTCTTTCCACAGCCGCAAGATCCTTGAGCTCATCGAGCAAGCGTCGCAAAATCTCTTCCCCGATATCAGCGTGGGTGACTTCTCTGCCTCGAAACATCACCGTAGCCTTAACCTTGTTTTCTTCCTTCAGAAAGCGGATACAGTGATTCTTCTTGAATTCAAAATCATGATCGTCAATTTTGGGCCGAAACTTGACCTCCTTGACCTGAACCATCTTCTGATGCTTCTTGGCCTCCTGGGCCCTCTTCTTCTGCTCATAGCGGTATTTGCCGTAATCCATGATCCGGCAAACCGGTGGCTTGGCCCCGGGTGCAACTTCCACCAGATCCAGTCCTTGCTCGTCCGCCAGTTGAAGCGCCTGACCGGGCTTCATGATTCCTAACTGCTCTCCATCTGCGTCAATGATCCGAAGTTCAGTGGCTCTGATCTGATGATTGATGCGAGTTCTATTAATGCTCTTCCTCCACTATTTTCTTTTCCACAAGATCATGGATCAGGGTGGCAAGCTCCTCAACTTTCATGGTTCCCTGTTCACCCTGAAAGCGATTGCGCACGGCAACGGTTTGGCTTTCCGCCTCACGCTCTCCCACAATCAGCATGTAGGGAACTTTCTGCAGCTGGGCCTCCCGGATCTTGTATCCTACCTTCTCATTCCTGAGGTCCGTTTCCACCCGGATGGGCCCTGTCTCGGCCTCTCTGAGCGCTTTTTGGACCTCAAGCGCGTAGGGGTGACTCTTTTCGCTGATCGGAATAATGAGCGCTTGAACCGGGGCCAGCCAAAGCGGAAAGGCTCCCCCGTAATGCTCAATGAGAACTCCCATGAAACGCTCCAGGGATCCCAGTAAAGCTCGATGGATCATGACCACATGGTGATCCTTGGAATCTGTTCCCACATAGGTCACATTGAAACGCTCGGGCAGGCTGAAATCAAATTGAAAGGTGCTCAGCTGCCAGGAACGGCCCAGCGTGTCGATCAAAGACACATCGATCTTAGGACCGTAAAAAGCGGCTTCTCCTTCGCATCGCTCATAGGACCATCCCTTGCGTTCCAGTGCTTGAACCAACACGGATTCGGCATTCTCCCAGTCCTCGGGACTGCCTGCATAGTCTTTGCCAGCGGCGGGATCCCAAACGGATAAAGCCACTTCATAACGGTCAAAGCCAAAGCTTTTCAAAATGTGTTCCGCCAAATCGAGAGTCTGGGTCACTTCGTCCATGACCTGGTCAGGACGGCAGAAGATGTGGGCGTCATCCTGGGTAAAACCACGTACCCGCAACATCCCGTGAAGGGTTCCTGATTTTTCTTTCCGATAGACCGTGCCGAACTCTGCAATCCGCAAAGGCAGCTCCCGATAACTTCGTTTGCTGGACTGGTAAATCAGGATATGCCCCGGGCAGTTCATCGGCTTGAGAACGTACTCTTCCTCATCGAGAGGCAAGGTGAACATGTTCTCCCGAAAGTATTCGTAATGCCCCGAGGTCTTCCACAGGTCACTCTTGGCGATATGAGGTGTGTAAACGAACTGATATCCCCGTTTCTCCAGCTCCAGGCGCAGAAACCCTTCAATCAGTTCTCGGACCTTAGCTCCTTTGGGGTGCCAGAGAATCAAGCCGGGGGCGACTCGATCGGCAACACTAAAAAGGTTCAATTGTTTTCCCAGTCGACGATGGTCGCGTTTGAGAGCTTCCTCTAAATGATCCAGGTAGTCTCGCAGCTCCGCTTCCTGGGGAAAAGCGGTCCCGTAGATACGCTGCAGTTGTTCACGCTGTTCATCCCCTCGCCAATAGGATCCGGCAATGGACAACAACTTGAACGCACCCAATTGAGAGGTTGAGAGAACATGGGGCCCGGTGCAAAAATCAACCAACTCGCCCAACTTGTAACAAGAGAGAATCTCTCCATCTCGCTCCTCGATCAGTTCGGTCTTGAGATTTTCCCCTTCCTTCTGAAAGAGCTTCAGCGCCTTCTCCTTGCTGACGATGGAAGGCTCAAAGGGTAGATCCTGGCTCCTGAGTTCCTCCATCTTCTTCTCGATGGTTTCCAGATCTTCTTCGGTCAACCGGCGAGGAGTCTGAAAGTCGTAATAAAATCCTTCGCTGGTCGCCGGTCCAATTCCTAAATGCACCTCGGGGTACAGCTGGGTAACAGCCAACGCCATCAGATGAGATGTGGAATGGCGCAGGATTTGCAGAGCCTCCTCGGAATCCGTGACCTCCAAAACCTCCCCATCTCTGTGGATGGTCCTAAACTTCAGATCCGACACCTTTCCTCTATCTAAAATAAAACTGGTAGGTGCGAGCGGATTTGAACCGCTGACCCCTTCCGTGTCAGGGAAGTGCTCTCCCCCTGAGCTACGCACCTACGGACTGTTGCCAAAACCTACAACAGACAACTCACCAGGGACACACACTTCTCCAGTCCCTGGCTCGTTGTCTGTTGGGTGTTGTCGAGTTCTAATGTCTCCCGCCATAAAGCTGCGCTATATCGTCCCAAGCGCTGCACATCCTGCGGTCCCTCGCAAGAACGGTGCAGCCTCCCGTAGTGTATGACCGAAGGTTTGAGAGTCGCTTCGTTCGCACCCAACGTCAACCGTCAGTTGCCTGTTCCCGATAGGAACTCTCCTTCTCCGTTGACCCAGGAAACCCTCACCCTCAGCGATACAACGCCACTCGATGCATGGGGACACTATTAGATCGCTTCTTTGAGAGCCTTGCCGGCCGAAAATTTCGCAACTCTCTTGGCCGGAATATTGATCGGTTGTCCAGTCTGGGGATTACGTCCCACCCGAGCGGCCCGGGTGGACGCTGAGAACGTCCCAAATCCCACGATGGTTACTTTATCTCCACCTTTGAGAGACGTCTGAACGTTCTTCACAAAAGCATCCAATGCATCCTGTGCCTGGGTCTTCGTGATGGCGGCGTCTCTCGAAATGGCTTCAACTAACTGACCTTTGTTCATCTCTCCTCCTTGTGATTTACTGATTCTAGGGTTAGTTGATGGGCGAGTGAATTCCTAGCGCCCTTTGTCCCTGGTTTCATACAATACGGTAACGTTTGCTGAAGGGGCTCGCGAAGCACTTATGCAGCCTCTCTCAACAACCGCCTACGGACTTCCTTGAGTCCTTCCTCAAATTGCAGCGCTTGAATTGCGGCGCTGAGGTCCTGGTAAAACTTATCTCCCAGAGCAGTTTCGCCCTCATCAGAGGTATTGTCAAAATAAAATTTCGTCAAAAAGTCCTGATCGGGAGATCTCACCTCCGGTTCAATCCCCGAATCGTTCAGTTTTCTGCTCTGAATGGGTTCCCCTGTGGAACGATAAAAAAGCCCCGTCAGAATTTCCAGGACGGAGCCATCCTCGAGATAAATCATGTCCTGAACTGAACCCTGACCATCGGTCCTTTCTCCCACCGTCCCAGCGATGTCATGATCCTTCAGAGCGGCAACAAGAACTTCCGCTGCACCGCTACTGCCCCGGTCCATCAACAAAACAACTCGAATACCGGAAACAAGCGGCTCAGTCAAGGACACAAATTCCGTTTTCTTGCCCTCTCGATCGCTCACCGTCAAAATCTTCTTGCCCCTGGGAAGAAACAAATCACTGATCTCGACTGCCTCTTCAAAGCCCCCCAGGGCCGTTCCCCTCACATCCACCAACAGACCTCTCATACCGGAGGCAAGCAACATCTTCAGCTTTGCTGAAACGACTTGGGCAACGCCCTCTTCAAAGTGAGGGATCGACAAAAGTCCAATCTCCTCTTCCACAATTCGGGCGGAAACCTCGGGCAGTTGCCTGTTTTCGCGAACCAGGTCAACCTGTGACGGAGCACTTCGACGGGCCCGAATCACGCGCAGATGGACGGAACTCTCCTCGGTGCCCAGCAGCAACTTGCGGGCCTCCCACAGACTCATTTGACTGGTCATCTCACCATCGATGGACTCCAGAAGATCGCCTGTACGCAAACCTCTTTGCTGTGCGGGGCTGCCTGAAACAACGGAGACGACATAGGCATAACCATATCGTTTGGAGAGTATGATTCCGGGTGAGGCCGTCAACTCCCCCCTGGACCGCTGAATCTCTTGATAGGTCTCCCCATCGATGAAACTCGAATAGGGATCCAGGGCCTCCATCATTCCCTGTATCCCCCCTTGCATTGCTTTCTCCATATCAGGTTCCTCAACGTAATCCTCTCGGACTTTGCTGAGAATATCAGTGAAAATTCTTAGATCTTGATAGGCGTTGTCTTTTGCTGACACTCTGTTCAGCAGTCCACCCACCAAACCATAAACCACGAAGAGCGCGGAAAAGAAGATAATTATAATTTTGGCTTTACGAAACATCCATTCCTCTAAACAACCGGGGCCCAGCCGCGATATGATACTAGCTTAGGAACTTTGCGGAAATAATGCAAGAAAATGCGGTAGATTATAAGGGTAGGCAATTTCCATGAGGCGATGGATGGCCTTGGATGTCGGCTCCAAGACAATCGGAATCGCCATCACGGATCCCTTGAAAGTTACGGTCCGGCCTTTGAAGACTCTGATGAGAGAAAACTTGGATACAGATGCGGAGCGAATCGGCAAGCTCATTGACGAGCAGGACATTGAACGACTTGTTGTGGGAATGCCCAGGCATCTGGGAGGTGAGAGAAGTGGCATCGCTGACCTCATCGAACCTCTGGTGAAGCGGTTGGAACAGAACCTTGAAATTCCCATAGCATCCGCAGAAGAGCGCCTATCGACCAAGGAAGCAGAGAGACTTATGGCGGAAATGGCCTTGCCTCTGGCCGAACGGAGAAAAAGAAGGAATGAATTTGCAGCAGCTGTCATTCTCGAATGGTATTTAGAGGAAGGTCAATGATCCACAAAGTCAGGGACGCAAAAAAGTTGATTCTCCTGGGAGTGCTGGCAGGATTGGTCACTTGCTCAGTCTTGATCTTGCTGATGGTCCAAATTTATCAGCCTTACAAGGGCTATGAGGAATCTCACCAGCTGATTGTGATTCAACGGGGTTCCAGGGTTCCTCAGATTGCTCGGACTCTCGAATCCCATGGTATCGTCCGCTCTTCCTGGCTCTTTGAATGGTATGCCCGCTTATCCCATAGGCCCCTGGTACTGCAGGCTGGCGAATACCGATTTGAGGGCCCCGTCAATCTTCCCACGGTCACAGAGAAACTACGCACCGGCCTGGTTCACCATTACCGTGTGACCATCCCGGAGGGTCTGATCATGGATGAGATCGCCGAGCGATTTATGGCCCAGGGATTCGGAACCAAAGAGAAATTTCTTGAAGCCATGAAGCGTACTGCCCTGATCAACGACTGGGATTCTGTGGCCGGGGAAAACCTGGAAGGATATCTTTTCCCAGACACCTACTTCGTGACCCGGGATATGAGCGAACAACAGATGGTTGATGCCATGGTGGCCAACTTCCAGAAGGTGTGGACTCCGGAGCGCCGGAAAAGAGCGGAAGAATTGGCATTGACGACAAGAGAGACGATTACCCTGGCCTCTTTGATTGAAAAGGAAACCGCTCTTTCCAGCGAGCGGTCTCTGGTCTCGGCAGTCTTCCACAATCGGCTCCGGAAAAACCTCAAACTCGCCTGTGATCCAACCGTCATCTATGCCGTCAAGCTGGTGAAGGAATACGATGGAGTCATCAACCAGAGCGACTTGGAGCTGGACTCCCCTTACAACACCTATCTCTATCCCGGATTACCCCCCGGTCCGATCGCCAACCCGGGACTTGAATCCATTGATGCCGCCCTTTATCCGGCAAAAGCAGACTACCTCTATTTCGTCTCCACCAACGACGGAAGGCACCTCTTCTCGACCAGCTATCGGGATCACACCCAGGCCGTCGCTCAGTATCAGCGCTAGCCGGCGGTTTCGAATTTCTACGGCAGCAACGAGAAGCGATGCCTGGTCCCGACTGGAGAATTCCATACAGGCCGGGATTGTTCTAAACTAGTAGCCTGGCAATTCACAGGTTCTTGCCACTCGTGGCAGACAGCACAGGCAGGTCGAGGAGCGAGGCACTAAGACCATGATAGGATGGAAATACCTGCTACTGATTCACTTTCTGCTTTTCGCTCCCGCGGTGCAGGACTGGGCACCGGCCAGGGCGCAGTTCCTCCCGCCCCCCCTGCGAATTTATACTCCTTTTGAAGCAGCTTGGGACGGTATGGTCGAGACCCTCGAGAACCATGAGTTTGAGTTGCTCCGTCAAAATCGAGGTCAGGGATTCATCCTGAGCAGCTTTCATGAGTATAGCTCAGGGCTCTTAACTGAAAGTCAAATCAGCAAAATCGGTGAGAAGCCGAAACTAATCGATGGCGACTGGGTTTCTGTACGATATCAATACGAAATTCGTGTAGAGCTGATTACCGAACGGGAGACAGTCGTTACAGTGGATACAAACATCCAAGCTCTACAGCGCGAGTACCTGGGAAAGGAAAGCTGGATCGAGATTCAGACCATCGGAACACTGGAAGAGACGCTCTTGACCCAGTTCGGGCAGCACCTTTTCGGAGAAACCTTTAGCCTGCAGGAACCGAAAAAGGGGTTCTGGGAAAGAGACCCGACCTACGCTCCTGGACAGAAACGACAAGGAGTTCCCCGTATCGTAGGCCCTGAGAGATTACCGTGACCCACCTAGCCCGGATTATGCATAATTTCTCTACTGCACCGACGACAAAATTCGGGGACAATCCCCGAATTCCGTCGCCCTTCGTGACGGGACCCTATGCAAAATCCGGGCTAGCCCCTTGATTTTGATGCAATGAATGAGCGAACGATAGAAATTCTTGACCAGTCGCTGGAATACTCGCTGTGGGCCTTTCTCTTTGTTTTTCTTGCCAGTCTCTGCTTCATCGCCCTGCGACTCAAGGCGCGCAAACAGGGACTGGCCGATTATCTTCGTTACGAATTCGAAAAGCGATATGAACAAGAGATTGGGGGGGAGGATCTGGGAGAGGTTCTGGATGGAGCCGTGCCCCTGTCCAATCGAGTGCGGATGGCCACCAAGGCGCTGATCCTTTCCCTCGCGCTGGCCTTTGTATGTTTTCTGTTGGCAGGCTTTACTCCTCTCTCCTTTTTTGGAAATTTCGCCACTGAACCCACCCGGGAAACAGGCCCATTGAGATTGACTTTGCTGACCTACGAGCGCTTTTACGAGGGCTTCTCTTTGGAAGGAGAAGTTTGGAATCAAACCCAGGAGCCGATGGGAGGGTTAAAGGCCCTTGTTTCCATCTGGAAATCGGAGCAGGAGCTTCTGGATGAGGTTTCGGTTCAGGTCAAGCCCGATCCTCTCCCTGCTCTCTCGGTTGGGACCTTCAGCCTCCGTTACACGGAAAATTCACCCTTCTTGTTCGGCTACCAGGTCACCTTTGAAAACGACCAGGAGATGGAAGTTCCCCACGTCGAAGGATTTGATGTTGAGTAAGTCCTTTCGCCTGGATCCCCGCAAACGGCAACTCTTAACCCTGATTCCTTATCTCAAGAAGTACCAGGCAAAGATCATCATTGGGGCAACCATGGTGCTCCTGACCAATATCGTTGCCGTCGTGTCGCCTTGGATCTTACGTAACGCCATCGATCGGCTCTATCTGGAATTCAGCCGCGATATTCTTCTTTTTTATGCGGAGCTTCTGATCGCAGCCAGCGTGATAGAAGGGCTGTTCCGTTTCCTGATGCGGCGAATCCTGATCGGTGTCTCCAGAAACATTGAATACGATCTACGCAACGACCTGTTTTCCCATCTTCAATCCCTGTCCCCCAGCTTTTACCAACGCAACCCCACCGGGGACATCATGTCTCGGGCCACCAATGACCTCAGTGCTGTTCGAATGGTGCTCGGACCCGGAATCATGTACTCCATTAACACCCTTTTTACGGCTGTTTTGACCATTAGCATTCTGGTGAGCATCAACCTGCAGCTGGCCATCCTCACCCTTCTTCCTCTCCTGGCTGTGAGTGTCTGTGTGAAGTATTTCGGCAAACAAATCCATAAACGATTCGAGAGGATCCAGGAACAGTTTGCGACCCTCACGACTCTAGCCCAGGAGAATGTCTCGGGAATTCGCGTGGTCAAGGCATACAACCAGGAAGCAGCATTCATTGGACGTTTCCAGGAGGCTAATGAGGTCTACGTCGACAGAAGTCTTTCCTTGGTCAAGGTTTGGGGAGTCTTTAACCCGCTGCTGACCTTTCTGCTGGGCCTCTCCTCGGTGGGGCTGCTCTGGTATGGAGGGCGTCAGGTCATTCAGGGCTCCATGACGGTGGGCGAGTTCGTTGCTTTTATGGCTTACCTCAGCATGCTCGCCTGGCCCACCATCGCTCTCGGATGGGTGATCAACATCTTTGAACGGGGCTCAGCTTCCATGGGGCGAATGAATCAGATCTTTCAGTCAAGGCCGGAAATCAGGGATGAGCGCCCAAGCACCCTCTCCACACTCGAGGGCAACATTCAGGTGAATGACCTTACATTTTCCTATAACGGGGCGCCTGCCCTCAAAAACGTGAGCTTTGAAATTCCTTCAGGTCAGACCTTGGCCATCGTGGGAAGGACGGGAAGCGGAAAGTCCACGTTGGTGAACCTGCTGTGTCGCTTGTATCAGGTTCCCAAGGCGGGCATCTTCATCGACGGCAACGACATCAATGATATTCCCCTGGAGACGCTGCGAAGCCATATTGGCTACGTTCCTCAGGAAACCTTTCTTTTCTCAGAGACCGTCCAGCAGAACATCGCTTTTGGGAGACCTGAAGCAAGTCCTCAGTCCATCCAGGAAAGCGCGAAAATCAGCAACATCTGGCCCGACATACAAGAGTTTCCCCGTCGGTTCGAGACCTTCGTAGGGGAGCGCGGAGTTACCTTGTCGGGAGGCCAAAAGCAGCGAATAGCCATTAGTCGGGCGCTTCTGGTGAATCCCAAAATTCTCATTCTCGATGACGCCCTTTCCAGCGTCGACACCGATACCGAGGAGCGCATTTTGCAGGGGCTTTCCGGAGAATTCTCAAATCGGACCGTTCTCTTGATTTCCCATCGGATCTCAACGGTCAAGATGGCCGATCAAATACTGGTCCTGGAGAAGGGAGAAATCGTAGAACGGGGAACCCACGAGGCTCTCCTGAAAACAGAAGGACACTACGCCACCCTCTATGAGAGGCAACTGCTGAAGGAAGAACTGGGCGTGGAATGAATCACTACCACGAAGAGGAAATCCTTGGGAAAGCGTATGACAGCCGTTTGGCACGGCGACTACTGAAGTATCTGCGCCCCTATCGCCCTGTTGTGGCGATCTCTATCCTGCTGCTCATCATTGTCTCCGGATTACGGCTGGTGGGACCCTATCTTACCCTGGTAGCCATTGACCGATACATCATGACCGGAGATTCCGCCGGTCTTGCCCCCATCGCCCTGCTTTTCCTGCTCGTTCTTCTATTTCAGTTCGTTGTTGGGTTCGTCCAGACCTACCTCATGAACTGGACGGGGCAGAAGATCATGTACGACCTTCGCATGGAGATCTTTACTCACGTCCAGAAGCTGCACATGGGTTTCTTTGACCGAAATCCAGTCGGTCGTCTGATCACTCGAATCACCAGCGACGTGGACGTCCTCAATGAGCTTTTCACGGCGGGCGTAGTCAGCATCTTCGGCGATATCTTCACCCTGTCCGGCATCGTGCTGGTCATGCTCTGGCTGAATTGGAAGCTGGCGCTGGTGTGCTTTTCCGTTGTACCTCTTCTGTTTGTTGTCACCATGATTTTTAAGACCAAAGTACGCGGATCCTACCGTTGGGTACGCCGCAGTGTGGCAAAGATCAATGCCTTTCTTCAGGAGAACATTACGGGGATGTCTGTGGTTCAGATTTTTGTTCAGGAGAAGCGCAAACTCCATCAGTTCGATGAGAGGAACTCCGAGTATCTCAAGGCTAATCTCTTATCCATTTCCTACTACGCGATCTTCTATCCGGTGGTCAACATGCTCGGGGTTGTTGCCATCGCCCTGATCCTCTGGTACGGGGGAAATCAGGTTCTTGTGGAGACTCTGACCCTGGGCGCCCTGGTGGCTTTCATCCAGTATTCAGAACGCTTCTATAAACCCATCAGTGATCTCAGCGAAAAGGTCAACATCCTGCAAAATGCCATGGCAAGTTCCGAACGTATCTTCACACTTCTGGATACCCAACCGGAGATCGTCCCTCCTTCCCAACCGCTCAGGCCCGCAAAGATGGAAGGAAGAATCGAATTCAAGAATGTTTCCTTCGCCTACAACGAGGACACCCCGGTCTTGAAGAATATCGACCTGAGAGTGGCCCCGGGAGAAAAGGTGGCCATTGTCGGAGCAACAGGAGCCGGCAAATCCACCCTCATCAATCTGCTATGCCGATTCTACGACGTCCAGGAAGGAGAAATCCGCCTGGACGGAGTTCCAATTCAAGAGCTGGACCTGAGCCTTTTGCGTCAGTCCATCTCCGTTGTGCTTCAGGATGCCTTTCTCTTCAGGGGTACCATTGAAGAAAACATCAGTCTGTGGGGGAGACCCCTCGGACAGCAGGAAGTGGAGAGAGCGGCCCGGCAGGTCCACGCACATGAATTCATTCAAGCTCTTGGGGATGGATATACCACGCCCGTGGCGGAGAGAGGGGCTGGTCTCTCGGTGGGTCAAAAACAGCTCTTGGCTTTTGCGCGCGCGCTGGCCCATGACCCACAGCTGCTGGTGTTAGATGAAGCCACTTCCTCAGTCGACACCGAAACCGAACTCCTCATCCAGGATGCTTTGGATCAACTCATGAAGGACCGGACCTGTTTGATCATCGCCCACCGGCTCTCCACGATCCAAAATTGCGATCGCATCATTGTTTTGCACAAAGGCGAAATCCGGGAGGAGGGATCCCATTTCGATCTCCTGAAAAATCGGGGAATTTATTACAAGCTTTATCAGTTACAGTACAAGAACCAGGTGGGGCAGCTAAGCCAGCAGACCGGTTGAGAACAGACAACAGACAACAGACAACAGACCGCAGACCACAGACGAGTGTACAGAGGTTCTCGTTGCGAGGAGGGGTGGAGAGTTTGGTGCCAGCCCCGAGATTTCTCCTTTGAATTCAGGGACTTACGCCAGAATTGTGGGCCTGTCCCAGAATCAACCCTGGACCTGGCCCAAAATCAACTGTCAGTTGTCAGCTGTCAGCTGTCAGCTTTTTCTTTTTTCTATTTTCTGCGCGCAAAGCGCGCTGAACTTGGAACCTGGGACCTTTACCTGTAAATTGTAGTGGGAGTGACCTAGAAGCATGAAAGTCGAGTGTATCGATTACCGGCAGCTGCCCAATCTGAATCCTCTTCTTCCGCAATATCTCTACCAGTACGACCAAGTGGACACCCTCTATGATTGTCCGGTGCATCTGAGCCTGGAGGATCTCAAGAAGCGAGCTGATTCGGTTCTAAGAAATCCGCCGACTTTTCCCCGTGATCAGCTGGTGGAATTGACCCTCGAGTTTAATCAAAGAGTTGGGGCCGGCGAGGAAGCTATCCAGAATCTCGAAAAGCTGCGGTCTTCCAGGACCCTGGCGGTGGTTACGGGACAACAGCCAGGATTTTTCGGGGGTCCGGCTTTTACCGTTTACAAGGCGCTCACGGCGGTTCGCCTGGCCCAGATCTTGAATGAAGAGGGCTACTCTGCGGTTCCTGTTTTCTGGTTGGCATCGGATGACTCCGACTTCCAGGAGGTCCGCTCCACATCCTTTTTCGACGCCGGTGGAGAGTTGTTTGCGGCAAGCTATCCGGGCCCCCAAAAGAACAGCTCACGAATGGTGGGAACGATCCCGCTGAACGCTGTCGAGGAGTGTTTCAGCCATTTACAAGAGCGGGGGCCGAAAGGAGAGTTCCAGAAGGAAGTCCTCCAGATACTCCAGGACACTTACTCTCCTACAAAGAATTTCCGAGAAGCCTTGGGCTCATGGCTAAGCCAGCTCTTTCGACCGTACGGTCTGGTTCTCTTTGATGCACTTCTTCCCCAATATAAGCAAGGACTGGAATCTTTGTTTTCCGTAGCCATAGAAAAGCGTCAAGACATCGTCCAAGCTTTGCAAGAAAGAGCAGAAGTGTTGAAAGAAAAGGGATTTGAGTCCCAGGTTCGGGTTCAGGACTCGGAGAGTTTCATTTTTTGGACCGAGGGTGAAGAGCGATACAAACTGGAGTATGAAGCAGAACAATATCAGAAGAAGGCCGGCACCCCGCTGCAGTTGAGCGGCCAGCAACTCTTGGAAGACTTGGGCAAGCAGGCAGGAAGGTTAGCTCCCAACGTGCTCCTGAGACCCATTGTTCAGGACCATTTGTTTCCCACAGTGGCTTATGTGGGTGGGGCTGCGGAGGTTGCCTATTATGCACAGATTTGTGCCATTAGTCCGTTCTGGAACAAGGAAATGGCTGTTTTTCCGCGAGTGGGGATCACCCTGGTGGATCGAAAAGCTCAACGGTTGCTCAAGAAATATGGGTTGAAAGTCACCGATGTATTACAACGCACCCCACAGGAGATCTCTCGTCGAATCGTGGAAGGGAAAGACCCGGAACAAATTCTGGGGAAACTTGAAAGTGTGCAGGAAGAACTTAAAAGCGCGCTAAAGTCATTAGGAAGTGATATTGTGAAGATTGACCCGACAGTAGCAGAGATGCTGGGAGGGGCTGAGAAGAAGATTCTTTATCAGATCGAGAAGATCCAGAAAAGATTTGTTGCCAATCACCAAAACCAGCAAGAGAACTTTGGGCAACACCTGGATTATCTGTATTCTCACCTTTTCCCCAAGGGGAAACTTCAGGAACGTGTCCTCAGTTTCAACCAGTTTATGAGTGAAGAGGGTCCCGATCTGGTCGAACGTTTAGTGGATGTGATCGACCCGTTTTGCCCAAATCATCAAGTGATTTCTTTGTGAGAGCTGTCACGTCTTTCTCCAAATAGACGCCTGAAATGTTTCATCGCCAGCATCAACTGTATGCGAATTTGCTTCTGGCTGCCGACGTCCTGGCAGGTCTGTGGGGACTGTATCTCGCATACTACCTGCGCTACTACCTGGTTCGCTTCGCTCCACTTGAGATCAGTAGTTTTTTCAATCCGGAACTGCTTCCCTTCCGAGACTATCTACTCTATTTTCTGATCACTGTTCCTTTGTGGGCACTTCTTCTGATGTTGACCCAGCGCTATTCTGCGGTCCTGCGCCTTCCCTTGAGAGTACAGGCGTTTCGGGTCTTTCAATTCATCGTGGCCACCGGCTTCTTCATGGGTTTCCTGACCTATAGTTTCAAGCTCCTGGTTAGCCGGCCGGTTTTCTTTGCCTTCTGGGTTTTTGCGGGGCTGATCCTTCTATTCAATCGAGTGATCCTGCATTGGATTCTTCGCACCGGCAACCTCAACGAGCACAGTCAAATTAAGATTCTGATCGCCGGTACGGATGACCGAGCAAGACGGGTCGGTCAGTTGGTGGAGAGCTACAAGATGTGGGGTTACCACGTTGTCGGTTACTTAAGCAGCGAAGAAGGCCAAGACCCCCCGCAGGACTTGGAAGTGGTCGGTTCATTGAAGGAACTGCCGAGTCTGCTGCAGGAGCATGTGGTCGATGAAATCATCTTTTTGGGATCCCAAAGGGGAAATTTGGAAGAGTTCGAGGGGCTGGTTGAACTCTGTCAGGATCTTGGCATTCGAATTCGAGTTGCCACCGATTTCCTTCTCAATATCACTTCCGAAGTCTCACTGGAGTACCTCGAGAACCTGCCCATGCTCACCTTTTCAACGGTTCCCGAGGACACCATCGGCATTCTGGCCAAAAGAGTGGTGGATGTGTTGGTGGCCTTGGTTCTGCTGGTGGTATTTTCCCCATTTGCCCTGATCACAGGGGCTTTCATCAAATTGACCTCTTCCGGACCCATGTTCTACAGACAGGTTCGATGCGGTTTGTATGGACGGAAATTCGAGCTCGTCAAGTTCAGAACCATGATCGATGGTGCGGAAGACAAACTGTGGGAGATTAAACATCTCAATGAGATGGGGGGCCCCGTCTTTAAGATGCGCAATGATCCTCGAGTCACCCGACTGGGTCGAGTTTTGCGGAAATTCAGCATTGATGAAATACCCCAGGCCTGGAATGTCCTCAAAGGGGAAATGAGTATCGTTGGTCCTCGGGCACCGCTGCTCGAGGAGGTCAAGCATTACACCACCAAACAGCGGCGACGGTTGAGCGTGAAGCCCGGAATCACCTGTCTTTGGCAAGTTTCCGGCCGGAACGACATCGACTTTAGTCGATGGATGGAATTAGATCTCGAGTACATCGACACCTGGTCATTCTGGCTGGATATTCGAATCATGTTGAGAACCATTCCGGCGGTATTCAGTGCTCGGGGAGCCCGGTAACCGCTGACAACTGACAACTGACAGCTGACAACTGATCGGCTGGCCACCGAGAACCTGGAGAGAGCGCCTCTGCCTCCAGAGGAACGGACCCTCAGGTTATACTCTA
>PVMK01116240.1_pt1 | contig 37302 bp, 33 predicted proteins | sample 1853481 | NCBI WGS metagenome assembly PVMK01 (sample SAMN08533507, study PRJNA380276) | Marine sediment metagenome, whole genome shotgun sequencing project.
CCCACTATCGCCGTGCCGGTGTCGATAATTGGTACGCTGGCGGTTCTGTACCTGCTGGGCATGACGATCAACACGGTGACGCTGTTCGCCATTATCCTGTCCATCGGCATCGTGGTAGACGACGCCATCCTGGTGGTGGAGAACGTGGAGCGCCTGATGCACGATGACGGACTGGCGCCGCGGCCCGCCACCGAACTGGCCATGAAACAGGTGGCGGCGCCGATCGTGGCCACCTCGCTGGTGCTGGTGGCGGTGTTCGGGCCAACCCTGTTATTGCCGGGTATTACCGGCCAGATGTTTACCCAGTTTGCCGTGACCCTGGTGGTGTCGGTGCTGATCTCCGCTGTCAATGCCCTGAGCCTGAGCCCGGCGCTGTGCGTTTTGCTGATGAAGCCCGGTGAGCACGAGCCCAACATAGTGATCCGGGGTTTCAACCGGGGCTTTGCCGCGGTGACACGGGGCTATGTCGCCCTGGTGAGTTGGCTGGCCAGCCACCTGGTGGCGAGTTGCGTGCTCATCGCCGGATTATTCGCCCTGCTCTACGCCCTGTACGCCATCGTGCCTACCAGTTTTATCCCGAACGAGGACAAGGGCTTCTTCCTGGTCGATGTGCAACTGCCGGCGGCGGCATCACTCAATCGTACGGGCGTGATAATGGACGACATCAGCGAGATTCTCCAACAGGATCCGGCTGTAGAGAATGTTCTCATGGTAAACGGCTACAGCCTGCTCAACACCGCGCTGCAGTCCAACGCCGGCATGATCATCGTCAAACTCAAGCCCTGGTCGCAGCGCAAGGACCCGGCCGAGCATCAGTTCGCCCTGCAGAAAAAATATCAGGCAGAACTGAACAAGATGACCGGCGCGCGCAGCCTGGTGTTCGGTGCGCCGGCGATTCCGGGCCTTGGCGCGGTGGCCGGGTTTTCATACGTGCTTGAAGATACCAGCAGCCAGGGCGTGGAGGCGCTGTCAGGCATGACCACGACCCTGCTCATGGCAGCCAATCCGCGCCCGGAGATCGCCCGCGCATTTTCCACCTTCCGGGCGGATTATCCGCAGATATGGCTTGAGATAGACCGCACCCGGGCCAAGACCCTGGGCATCGCCATCAACGATATATTCCTCACCCTGCAAACCGAGATGGGAGGGTACTATGTCAACGACTTCAACCTGTTCGGCCAGACGTTTCGGGTCATGGTGCAGGCGGACGCCCAGTACCGACAAAAAGAGGCCGACCTGACTAGACTCTATGTGAAAAATAATGCCGGGGAGCAAATCGCCCTGAGCGCCTTTATCACCACCCGCATAGTGCAGGGTGCCGATGTGCTTTATCGCCACAATACCTATGATTCAGCGGTTATTAACGGTCAACCCAATGCCGCGCAGGGCTACAGTTCGAGCGCGGCCATGGACGCTATGGAAGAGCTTTCCGGCTCAGTGCTCACACCCGGCTACAAGTTCGAATGGACCGATTCCAGTTACGAGGAACGCAAGTCGGGCAATATGGCGCCTATCGCCATGGGCTTGTCGCTGGTGTTCACGTTCCTGTTTCTGGTCGCCCTGTATGAGTCCTTCTTCACCCCGATCGCTATTATTCTGTCCGTGCCCATCGCCATGATAGGCGCCCTGCTCGCACTGGCGGTGGCGGGCGAGCCGCTGAGTCTGTACGGCCAGATCGGCATGGTGTTGCTGCTTGGGCTGGCGGCGAAAGTGGCGATTCTGATCGTGGAGTTCGCCAAGTCATTGCGCGAGGTGGAGGGGATGGACCTGCAAGAGGCCACCGTAGAGGCGGCCCGGTTGCGCTTTCGTCCGGTGTGCATGACTATCCTGGCTTTTGTGGTGGGGGTGTTTCCCCTGGTGATCGCCACCGGCGCCGGCGCGGCCAGCCGTTCTTCACTGGGGCTGACAATCTTCGGCGGCGCCCTCATGGCGGCCATCGGTGGCACCATACTCGTGCCGATTTTCTTCAAACTGGTGCAGACGCTGCGCGAGCGCGTACACGGTGGGCGCACCAACGCTCCCGAATAGCGTTACTAGGCTTCAACAACGCCCCGCCCTGAGGCCCAGAAGACGCCGTCGAGGCGCCGCATTGCCCGCTTTCTGGCGCGAATGGCCAGTTCACGGGCGGTTTCTTCACCGTATTCGTTAACGGGAAAAGCCTGGTGCGCATGTTCGCCTTCATCGGTCGGCCAGTGGGCTTCCCAGTACCAGCTTTCTTTTATGGAGCCGTCCCGCAGTGTAAAGCTCTTGGCATAAGTGTAGACGCCGGTAATGCCGGATTTGTTGTTGCTGCGCAAGGTAGTGCAGAACTCCTTGCGTGACAGGGGAGGGTACTTGCGTAGCAGGGTATCGCGGTATTGTTTGGCGCTTTTCAGTGCGCGACCTTTGCCCCCCAGTTTTTTATCTGCGAAGTTTTTTACGTGGCGCTCACCGCGCCGGCACAGGCTGACTCGCCACGCATGCGTCCGGTACACATCATCATCGATGCGCGAAATGCCATACATGGCTTTGCCTTTGCCGTTGTTACGTCGCATTGTGCACTCCTTTGCTGCTATTTGTGCCTGCCACGCCAATCGCCAACGACGAAGCGACACAACCCGGTGCCGGTTGATTTGAACGCGCGGCATTTACCATTGAATCTAGCTGGTTTTGTGCTGTTCTGCCAGTTTTCCAGCCTGGGGGAGGCGCTATTTTTGCGGTGAGATGATCTGCATCAAGCCGTTGGGGCGGCGGGCAGGTAATCCCGGGTCAGCTGTTCCGATACATCCCACAGTTTCGTCGCCATGGCATCGTCATAGAGGTAGGGTGTTTCCCCCTCGCTGATATTGCAGTCGGCGAAGTAGAAGCCGCGCACACCCACCAGGTCAGGGCTGGTGGCTACGTAGCAGGTGGTGGCGGCGCCCTCGGGAATCGACTTCATAAAGGCCCAACCCAGGTACTTGGCCGCCCACTGCTGCCAGGTGGGCAGGTGCTGGACCAGGTTGGTGCGGATCACCCCGGGGTGTACGCTGTTGGCTGTGGCGTTGGTGTCGGAGATACGTCGCGCCAGTTCCCGGGCACACAGGGCATTGGCCAGCTTGGATACGCCGTAGGCATTCCAGGGGTCGTAGTGCTGGCTGCCGTCCAGGTTGTCGAATTCAATACCATTTTCCGCATAGCTATGAGCCTTGGAACTGAGCAGGGTGAAGCGTCCCTGCGGAGCGGCCAGCACCGTCTCCTGTAATTGATTGATCAATATGAAATGGCCCAGTTGGTTGATCGCAAACTGCCGCTCTACCCCGTTTACCAACTGCAGTTCCGGCAGGGCCATGACCCCGGCATTGGTGATCAGGCCATCCAGTGGAATATCCATGGCGCGGATGCGCTCGGCGCAGACCACCACAGAGTCCCAGTTAGCCAGATCCAGGAACATGGGTGTGGTTTCACCATTGATACTGCCGCAGGCCTTGTCCGCTTTCGCCTGTGTGCGCGCGATGCCAATTACGTGGGCGCCGCGCATGGCCAGCACGCGCATGGTCTCGTAGCCCAGACCCGAGTTGGCACCGGTGATGGCGATGGTCAGACCACTCAAATCGAGACCCTCGGTTACTTCCTCAGCCGTGGAGTCGGCGCCGAAGGGGCTGTGTGGCGGTTGTTTGGTAATGATCTGTGCCAGGACACTGGCGGGCAGGGCGCTGAGAATGCCCAGGGTGGTCATATACTGCAGAATCTGGCGACGGCTGTATTGTATGTTGGACATAATACGACTCTCTTACTCGCTTCGGTATTAGATGCGTTCTGTGATCAACATTAGTTGCCTGACAGGCTATAAGTCAACCAATCCAAATAATCAAGCTCGAATGGTACTTGCTTGAGGGGGAAGTGGATACGTCCGCTGCTCTCGGGAGTTTTTTTGCCTCGCTCAGTTGGAACCCCACGCCTTTGCAAGGCAAAAAACTCCCGAAAGCAGCTACCTACGGCAGTATTCAATACGCTTGGTCACGGCACTGCGTAGCTGTGCGGTGCGGGTGGAGCCACTTGAGGGCATGGGGTTCTAACCGAGAGTGGCTCCACCCGCACCGTGCAGCGGGATTTACGTTACAATGCCGCCCGTTATAACCCTACCTGAAACTGGTCCTACTGTGAGTAACCTGTCTTTTTCCACCCTGGCACTGCCTGCCGCCCAACTGAGTAACCTGGACAGCCTTGGCTACCTGGAAATGACTGCGATACAGGCACAAGCCCTGCCACTGGCCCTGGCTGGCAGGGATTTGATCGCCCAGGCGAAAACCGGCAGTGGTAAAACGGCGGCCTTTGGCCTGCCCCTGCTCAACAAACTCAATCCCCGGGACTTTGGCACGCAGGCCCTGATCCTGTGCCCCACCCGGGAGCTGGCGACCCAGGTGGCCGGTGAAATCCGGCGCCTGGCGCGTTACCAGCAGAACATCAAGGTGGTGACCCTGTGTGGAGGCCAGTCCATCGGCCCGCAAATAGGCTCACTGGCGCACGGTGCACATATTGTGGTGGGTACGCCGGGCCGTATAAAGGATCATTTGCGCAAGGAAACGCTGTCCATTGCCCGGCTCAATACGCTGGTGTTGGACGAGGCGGATCGCATGCTGGAGATGGGTTTTATCGACGATATAGAGACGATTATTGAAAAAACGCCAAAAACCCGACAAACTCTTTTGTTTTCAGCGACTTACCCGGATGATATCCAATCGTTGAGTGGGCGCTTCCAGCAGTCGCCGCAGCGGGTGAGTGTGGAATCGCTGCACAGCGAGCAGCAAATAGACCAGCAGTTTTTTATCTGCCAGAAAAGTGAGCGGCTGGATTCCCTGGTGAAGCTGCTGGCACACTTCAGGCCCACTGCGGCGGTGGTGTTTTGCAATACCAAACAATTAGTCCGTGACGTCTGTGAGCACCTCAACCAGGCCGGTATTCACGCTGAGGCCCTGCACGGCGATATGGAGCAGCGCGACCGCGACCAGGTGCTGATCCAGTTCAAGCAGCTCAGTTGCAGCATACTGGTGGCCACCGACGTGGCGGCCCGCGGCCTGGATATCGACGACCTGCCAGCGGTGGTGAACTTCGAATTGCCGCGCAATGCCGAGGTTTATGTACACCGCATAGGTCGCACCGGGCGCGCCGGCAAGGCGGGACTGGCGCTCAGCCTGTTCGCCGACTCGGAGCGCTATAAGTTGCAAAGCATTGGCGACTACCAGCAGCGCGAGCTGGAGTTTGAAGCAATCGAGGCTGTCACCGCCAGTGGTGAAGTGATGCCCACACCGGCCTTCGTCACACTGTGCATCTCCGGTGGACGCAAGGAGAAGGTCCGTCCCGGCGATATTCTGGGCGCCCTCACCGGGGATGCGGGGATTGACGGCAGTGCCGTGGGCAAGATTACGGTGATGGATTACGCCGCTTATGTCGCCATTGAGCGCAGCGTGGCGGACAAGGCCCTGGGACGATTGATCAACGGCAAGATCAAGGGGCGCAAGTTCAAGGTGCGAAAGTTGTAAATGTCCTGTATAACGGCGCGATGAAAACCCCGAAGCGCATACAACCGCTGGTAGACGATGGTCTGGTGGACGAGGTTCTCCGCCCGCTGATGAGCGGCAAGGAGGCCGATGTCTTCGTGGTGCGCTGTGGTTCCAAAATTCGTTGTGCCAAGGTCTACAAGGAGGCCGCCAAGCGCAGCTTCAAGAAGGCCGCGCAGTACACCGAGGGCCGCAAGGTACGCAATAGCCGACGCGCCAGGGCCATGGAAAAAGGCTCGAAATTCGGCCGCAGGCAGCAGGAAGAAACCTGGCAAAATGCCGAGGTGGATGCTCTTTATCGTCTAGCCAGTGCCGGTGTGCGTGTACCACAGCCTTACGGCTGTTTCGACGGTGTGCTGCTGATGGAGTTGATTACCGATGAGGACGGCGCTGTGGCGCCGCGCCTGAACGATGTTTCCATGTCCCCCGAGCAGGCGCTGGAAGACCACGCCCTGGTCATGCAGTATGTGGCGCGCATGCTCTGCGTCGGGTTGGTGCACGGCGACCTGTCTGAATTCAACGTGCTGGTGGATGAAGACGGCCCGGTCATCATAGACCTTCCCCAGGCGGTGAATGCGGCGGGCAATAACAACGCCCATGCCATGCTGGAGCGCGATGTGGGGAATATGACCGCCTACTACGGCCTGTTCGCGCCGCAGTTACTCGCTACCCGCTACGCCCAGGAAATCTGGGAGCATTACGAGGAGGGCAACCTGCACCCGGATATCGAGCTTACCGGCAATGCAGAGGAAGATACCCATACCGCCGATGTCGACGCGGTAATGCTGGAGATCAAGGAAGCGCTCAGGGAGGAACAGGAGCGCCAGGAGCGCATGCGCGACGCCGAGGCATTGGATTAATACCGCATATCGAGCTCGACTTGGCGCCTCTACATCACTACAGTACGCGACCCGTTGTAAAACCACTTTTTGGTTGCTCCACAAATGGTGCTTATGTAGGCAGTGGTAGCTAGTGTTAGTGCCGCTGCCCGGTACGGGTGGAGCCACTCTCGGTTAGAACTTCATGCCCTTGAGTGGCTCCACCCGCACCGCGCAGCTATGCCGTGCCATGCTCAGGGTCAAGCACGTTGAATGCTACAGTGGTAGCTGCTTGCGGGAGTTTTTTACCTTGCAAAGGCATGCTTTATCCTAACTGAGCAAGGCAAAAAACTCCCGCGAGCAGCGGGACGTAACGAAAGTAAGTACAAATTCATTACCCCACCTCAAATATCAGGAATAGCCCGTTGATCTCTACCGCGAACATCACCATGCAGTTTGGCGCCAAGCCCTTATTTGAGAATATCTCGGTTAAATTCGGCGATGGCAATCGCTACGGACTTATTGGCGCCAATGGCTGTGGCAAGTCCACCTTCATGAAGATACTGGATGGCAGCCTGACCCCCACAGCGGGCAATGTGTCCATCACCCCCAACGAACGCCTGGGTGTATTGCAGCAGGACCAGTTCGCTTTTGAGCAATTCTCAGTGGTAGACACAGTTATCATGGGTCACGAGGAGTTGTGGGCGGTAAAGCAGGAGCGCGATCGCATTTACGCACTGCCTGAGATGTCGGAAGAGGACGGTATGCAAGTCGCCGACCTGGAGATCCGGTTCGCCGAAATGGACGGCTACAGTGCTGAAAGCCGCGCCGGTGAGATTCTCATGGGCGCCGGTATCGCCCAGGAGCTGCATTACGGCCCCATGAGTGGAGTGGCCCCCGGGTTGGAAGCTGCGGGTTCTGCTGGCCCAGGCCCTGTTCTCGGATCCCGGACATACTGCTGCTGGACGAGCCCACCAACAACCTGGATATCGACACCATCCGCTGGCTGGAAGCGATGCTCAACGAGCGCAAGTGTACGATGATCATCATCTCCCACGACCGGCATTTCCTCAACGCCGTGTGTACGCATATGGCCGATATCGATTACGGTGAGCTGCGCGTCTACCCTGGCAGCTACGACGATTTTATGAGGGCGTCCACCCAGGCCCGCGAGCGCCTGCATTCGGAAAATGCCAAAAAGAGCGCGCAGATTGCCGACTTGCAGCAGTTTGTCAGCCGCTTCTCGGCCAACGCATCCAAGGCCAAGCAGGCGACCTCCCGCGCCAGGCGCATAGAAAAGATCAAGCTGGATGATATCAAACCGTCCAGCAGGGTAAGCCCCTATATCCGCTTCAAGCAGGAAAAGAAACTGCATCGCCAGGCTCTGGTGCTGGAGCACCTGGGTCACGGCTTCGACGGTGAGTCCCCTGTTCGAGAAGGGCAGTATCATTCTGGAAGCAGGGGGCCAGACTGGCCGTGATCGGGGAGAATGGCGCGGGTAAGACCACCTTTCTGCGCTGCCTGATCGATGAGATAAAGGCCAATAATGGCTCGGTGAAATGGGCGGAAAACGCCACACTGGGCTATTGCCCACAGGACAGCACTGCCGATTTCAATTGCGAGCTAAACCTGTTCGACTGGATGAGCCAGTGGCGCAAACCCAGCCATGGTGACCAGATTGTCCGCGCCACCCTGGGCCGTCTGCTGTTTTCATCCGAAGACTTTAAAAAGCCGGTAAAGGTGTGCTCGGGCGGTGAAAAAAACCGACTGCTGTTTGGCAAGCTGATGATGATGGACACCAACGTCTTGCTGCTGGATGAGCCCACCAACCACCTGGACATGGAATGCATCGAGGCCCTCAACCTGGCGCTGGAGCATTACGACGGAACCCTGATCTTCGTCAGTCACGACCGGGAGTTTGTCTCCTCCCTGGCTACCCGTGTGATTGATATCAAGGGTGGCGAGCTGGTGGATTTCCAGGGTACCTACGAGGAGTACCTGGCCAGCCAGCTGGTGGCTGATAGAGCGGCAAGCGCTTCGTAACCCGGCACCTGCGTAGCCAGCAGCACCCTCCTGGGCGGAATGGTTCGACTGGTTGGCCGATCAGGCACAGAAGAGCAGCTCTGTATCTGACCCCGCGTATATCAAGCACAAGAACTGGAAACCTTAATAATCTTATCGTTGTAGTATGGCGGGCAGCGTATGTCTGCTCACCCATCTTCTCCGGCGAAGATCGCAGCTTTTATTCAAGTTGTGTTCTACACTTAGGTTTCAAGACCCACCTGAACAAAATATAAAAGGATCCAGGGGATGACGGAATATGCCGCCAGCAGCCACAAGGGTCATATACGCGCCCACAATGAGGACTGCTACGAGGCGGATGCCGAACTGGGTCTTTGGCTGGTAGCGGACGGTGTCGGTGGTCACGCGCATGGGGAGGTGGCGGCCCGGATTGTTCGCGATACCGTTAAGGCAGAGCTGCTGGCGGGCAATCAGTTGGTTGATGCTGTCCGACGCGCGCATCAAGCGGTGCTGGATGAGATAGCAGCGCGCGATTCACAGAGTAACATGGGCTCTACGGTCGTAGCGATGCGCCTGCGCGACGACAATACCTATGAGATTTCCTGGGTGGGGGATAGCCGAGCTTACCTGTTTGATGGTGAGCTACGAAAATTGACCCGGGATCACAACCCGGTGAGTGAGTTGCTAGAGCGTGGCGAGATAACGCCAGAGCAGGCCGCCAGTCACCCGGAGAGGCATGTATTGAGCCAATCGATGGGCGTTTCCGGGTCCATTGTAGTACAGCCGGGTCTCATCAGCGGGCGCCTGCACACGGGGCAACAGATTCTGCTGTGCAGCGACGGGCTTACGGACGAGTTGGATGACGACACTATCAGAGCCGAGTTGGCGTGTCATGCGACGCCGCGCGCCCAGATAGACGCCCTGGTAAATGCTGCGCTGAGGGCGGGGGGGCGCGACAATATTACCGCCATTGTCGTGGGTGAGACGCTGGTCCTGCCCTCTGGCGGCTTGCGCTCAGTTGACGAATTGGAAACCACACAAAATGCGGGAAAAATGGTGACCAGTGGTGATGTCCCCAGGGAGAATCACGGCGCCAAGATATGGATGATACTCGGCGTTATCGGTTTGGTAACGCTATGGTTGTGGTGGTAGACAGGCAGGGGGTCGCAAGGTGTTGGATATAGTCGGTAAGACAATAGGTCGATACGAAATACAGGAACAGATCGGCGAGGGCGGTATGGCCCAGGTTTACAGGGCGTACGACCCCGGCATTCATCGCACCAGCGCACTCAAGATACTCAGGGAAGAGCACTGCCAGGACGAGGAGCATATGCGCCGCTTTCTGCAGGAAGGGAAAGCAGCCGGTGCACTCACACACCCCAATATTGTCACCATCTACGACGTTGGTAGCCTTGAAGGCGCTCCGTACATTATGATGGAATTACTGCAGGGGGAAACCCTCGGTGATATTCTTGCCAGGGGGGATAAACTGCCCCTGGATGTGATCCTCGATAGCGCCGCGCAAATAGCCGATGCCCTGGACTATGCCCATGCCAGGGGTGTGGTACATCGTGACATGAAGCCAGATAACATTATCCTCGACGCGAACGGCAAGACCATTAAAATTGCCGACTTTGGTATCGCCCGGGTGGAGGAGGACAATAAGGAAACCACCCAGGTTGGTATGATGCTGGGCACGCCTCGTTATATGTCGCCAGAGCAGGCCAGCGGTGCCAAGGTTGACGGACGTTCAGACCTGTTTGCTGTGGGTGTAATCCTGTATGAAATGATCACCGGCCACAAAGCTTTTGATGCAGAGAGCATGCCTACCCTGATTCTGCAAATCGTGCAGAAAGACCCGGTACCTATGCGCCAGGTGACTGCCGATGCGCCGGTGGGTCTGCAGAAAATTGTGGCCAAACTGCTGCAGAAGAAACCGGAAAAACGTTTCCAGACCGGGCGCGAACTAAAAGATGCCTTGCAGCGTGAACTGACGATATTGCGTGAAGATCAGGAAGATCGGCGTGCTTACCTCCCCCTGCAAGTCAAGTGGACCGCTATTATGGCCGCTGTGGTCGCCTTCGCCATAGCATTCAGTTCGCTGCTTATATTCCGTGCCCAGAGTGAAGCGGTAACCCGCCAGGCCATCGACTCGGGTATATCACTGGCCAAATTCATAGCAGTGCAGGCGGCCATTCCGGTATTGGGAGAGGATTGGATAAGCCTGGAATCGCTGGTCCAGGATGCCACGGCCCGGGAGACTTTTCGCTACCTGATTGTTCTGGACCATGAGCAGGTGGTGCGCGGCGCCAGTGATAGCGCCCTGGTGGGCGAGCCCTGGCAACCCCTTAATGTCCAGGACATACTACTTAAACAGGACAATGTGCTGGTGTCTGATCTTGGCGGGACATTCAATTTCAATTTGCCTGTGCTCTTCAACGACACCGTCGTGGGTAGTGTGAACGTCGGTCTGGACACCGGCGCCCTGGATAAAGCGCTGGAAACTACCGCTCGTATGTTGGTGGCACTTGGCTTTGCCATCGTTTTGGTGGTTTCACTGGTCATCTATATTTTTAACAAGCAGATCGCCAGGAATCTTCTACTGGCTACGCAAGCCCTTGCATTGTTCCGCCCGGATCATCTGGAGGCGCGTATTTCCAAGGAGCGCAGCGATGAATTCGGTGATCTGTTTGCCGCCTTTAACACCATGGCTGACGCGTTGGAAGAACAGGTCAATGCCGGAGGTGGCGTGCCTGCAGTGAGCGCTGACGGGCCGTCGCAGGAGCTTGATATCAGTGGCATTACCGAGCGTATGGTTAGTGAGCAGACGATTGTTAAAATCGATGGCAATGATCACAGCAGTTAGAGGCCTGGTCGGCGCCGTGCTTGTCGCCCTGGGGGCTTGTGCCAGCACCCCGGCAGCCCCCCCCGGCATGGCTGATATGGATATCGTAGCCAGGGATAGCCGGTTCGCCCTGGTGCGGTTAAAGGCGGGCCAGAGCTATGAGGATGTAGCGCGAATTTTCCTGGGAAGCCAACAGGCGGTCTGGCAGCTGCGCGAGGTCAATGCCAACGCGTCTGCCAGTCCCGGTCAATTGGTAGCGGTACCGCTCACTCCCATCAATTCAAGTTCGGTATACCCTGACGGTTATCGCACTTTACCTATCCTTTGTTATCACCAGTTTACGGCTGACACTAACGCCGCACATCGTCTGGAACTGACGGCAGAGGCTTTTGAACAGCAGATTCGCTATTTGTTGGACAACAACTACCAGCTACTGTCGTTTTCCGAGGTAGATGACATACTGCGGGGCGGGCGGGCGATCCCTGCTCGCGGGGTGGCCCTGACTATCGATGATGGATACCGCTCGGTATACGATGTGGCATGGCCGATACTAAGAAAATACCAGGTCAGGGCCACGCTGTTTATTTACACCGACTTCGTGGGTGCGGGCAAGGCTCTGAGCTGGGAGCAGATGCGGGAAATGGCTTCATCCGGGTTGATCGAAATCCAGTCCCACGGGAAAAGCCACACCAGCCTTTCGCGCCTGCCCAGTGACAAAAGCAGTGTTAGTTACAAGGCGCGAGTGCAGCAGGAAATCAATGGCTCCGACGCTGCTTTCAAACGCAATATGGGCGAGACACCAGTCTATCTTTCCTACCCCTATGGCAGCAGCAGCGCAACCGCCTCCGGGGTATTGGCGGCTCAGGGTTACAGTCTTGCGGCCACAGTTACCCGCGGCGACAATACGGTTTTTTCGGATCCCTATTTGCTGCACCGCACTATGGTCTACGACGATCACGATATCTACGAATTCGCCCGCATGGTGCGCACCTACCACAGAAAGCCACTACAGTGAGGTATGACCTGCTCGCAGCGGCGTTGTGCCTGTGCACTGTGTTGACCGCTTGTACGGGTATGCCGGCCGGGGAGCAGTCGGTGGAAGCGTTTGTCAGCCAGCAAAAGGCCGCCGCCCGACATGCCCGGGAAAACCGGCGCCTGGCTGAGTCCCTGAGCCTGTGGCGCTCTGTGTTACCGCTGGATGTCGACGATGTAGAGGTAAACACGGCTATAGCCGACCTGGAGAAACAGATCGACAGCCAGTCCCGTGAGTTGCTAGGTCGCGCAGAGGTAGCCTATGCCCGTGGCAGCCGCCGTGAAGGGGATACCTTGATGCTCAAAGTGCTCGCTCTGCAACCGGGCCAGGAGCGGGCCCTGGCAGAGCTGCGCAAGAGCACATCGGCACGTACCCAGGCTCAGCAGGTGGCAAAAAACAAGGAGGAAAATCAGATTCAGCTTGCCCGGCAGAAGAAATCGCCCGGAAGCGTAGAGTATCAACTGCATAGCCTGTATGCGGCGGGCGACTACACGGCCTTGCTGGCCACCAGTGCCGGCTTGAAGGGGGAGCCGGATGCGGAGATTGCGCGTTTATTGCGCTCCACCCATGTGGCAATGGCCGATCAGGCGGCGCGGCAGGGTCAGCGCGATGCGGAACTGGAGCACCTGATGTCCGCTATTACCGTGTTTCCAGCAGTGCCGGATCCGCTACTGGATCGCAGTGTTGTGCTGCGTAAGGAGCTCAGTAAGGAATGGTATCAGCGTGGCAATGGCCTGATGAAAGGCGATTTGCCCGGTGCGATAGCGGCGCTGGAAAAATCCCTGGGCTACAATCCGGAAAACCGCCTGGCCAGATTGAAGCTGAAACAGGCTCGGGTGCTACAGCGTAACCTATTGAAAATACAGGGCAATTCAAGTGAAATAGATTAGGGTTCCGGGGGCTCGACTGTATTGGAAGCCTCAATGAATGTGGTTTGATTCATCGCGTTTTTTTCCCTGCGTGTACCTGAATAGCTCTCCGTCACCCGAAAAACTATATCGTGGAATCGCAACTCATCCTCGTGATGCAGTGCCTGCCGTGACTGTACAGGCTTGCCATTCACCACCGTGCCATTGGATGACTCCAGGTCCTCTACATAGAGTTGCTGCTCTTCGTCCAACTCCAGTCGCGCGTGCTCGCGCGATACGTGCGGGCTGACCATGGCGATGTCGCAATCCAGGGCGCGCCCCAGTACAGTGGGCCCGGAGATACCAAAACTCAAACCGCTGAGTGGTCCGGTTTCCGCCGACAGTATCCAGGAGTGCTCAGGTCGCTCCTCGCCCTTGCGAAAATAAGTGGTGACACCGCTGTGGCGCTGGTCGTTAATGGGGGGAATGTTGGAAAGTACGCGCCGCTCTACAAAATTATCGGTACGCACAATACCCTGGGGAGTGACCTGAAAAAACCAGGCGATGGCGAAGGTTATTGGAAATCCCAGTATGGCGAGATAAATAAAATATAGTGAGGCGGTATTGCCCTCGTAACCCATGGCGGGTACCACGATGTCGCCAACCTGCAGGCCGCCCCAACAAAGCACGATGTAGACCACACAGGTGCGAATAACCTTGCGCCGCCGCAATTCGCGCAGAAAAGAAGTGGATGGCTGATCACTTTGTGTCATGGCCTTCTCAGTTCAGGCTGCGCAGTTTTACCTGTAACTCAACCGCCTGGGCGCGGTACAAGCGTGCATTTTCATGGTCCGGATCGATAATTAATACCTGATCCCAGAGTTCTATCGCCCGGTTTAGATCCTGGGCACGATAGGCATCAAGTGCTTCGCGATGCAGTGTCGCTACATCTGCAGCTGGGGTATCTTCGGGTTGGGGCTCTGATTGCAGCACCGGTTTTTCTGTCACCGGTTCAGCTGTGTCATCCTTTGGTGCATCCACTGCCACATCGGGTGTGATGGCCCCGGGTGTTGTGGTTTTTACGGCTGAATCTTGTGCGGCGAAAGCCGACCTGGCTTCGCTAGTCAGTGGAATGCGAATGGTCTGTCCGACTCGCAAGCTATGCGGTACGGCGATACCGTTGTACTTGGCCAGGGCATAAAACTGGTAAATACTGCCCAGGTACTGCCTGGCAAGAGTGGAAAGTGATTGACCGGGAGCAAGCTGCACTTCGCGGTAATCCTCGGGGAAATAATCCAGTGCGGGAAGATCAATCTGTTGCAGCAGGTCTGCCCCGGTGTCACTTCCCGGTTTCTGTTCGAGGTACAGGATCAGCTCCCCCCTGGCGGCTAGTGGCTGTCCGTCTTCCAGCAAGTTGAGGGCTTCACGAAAGCGTTGCTGGGAGGATAAGCCCTCCTGCGGGACATAGGCCACCGGGGTATCCGCTACAGTCGCGCTCTCCTTCGGATCGTCTTTCTCGCCGGGCGTGGCACAGCCTTGTAGCAGCATGATCAAGAGCAGGACCCCGGTGATAGTCGTTCTCAAGCTGTTCTCCTTAACCATACGCTCAGTCGCCAATAACACCGCATAAGACAGTGGTGGAGGATTTACTATAGACCAAATAGACCAAAATCTGGGATAAAGATTTGTATAGCGCGTATTTTTTAGGCACAACAGCCCGATGATGCTGCCGGTCTGGCTTCATCGTCAAAGGGCAGGCCGCTCCCGTGACCCGTAAAAATCCCGTGGTGGGTATCCCCGATTACCGGTAAATTCGAAGTGTGGTGCGAAGCGGGTAGCGGACAGGATACGCCAGGTATTGCCCGATGCCTGTACAGGTTTACCGGTTTCCATACGGTGGTGCTTGTCCAGCTCAAATGCATGCGGATGTTGGTCTATCGTACCCCGGTAAATCACGCTCTGGCCGTAGTTCTCGCCAGCGGGCTCCAGGCCGGGAATTTTGAACAGGCGCCAGGTGGCGGAATAAAAATGGATGCCTGCGACTTTCTCCTGCACCTCTCGGTTTTCGATACCCAGTGGACGGTCGTTGGCCAGGCGCGGATCCGCGAAGCCGGCGGATTTTGCCATGTGCAGGAAGTCGTTCCAGTACAGGGCGCCACTGAGGCATTCTCCATAAAGTACCGGGTCGTCCAGCAGCGGGGAGGGGATGCGCCGGTCCGCGTACACGTCGGAGAAATACATCTCGCCACCGGGCTTGAGCAGGCGCCAGGCCTCGTGCAGCACCGCGGCTTTGTCGGGGCACAGGTTTAATACACAGTTGGACACAATCAGGTCAAAGCTGTTGTCGGCAAGCCCCAGTTCTTTCAGGCGCTCTATGTAACCGAGGTGGAATTCTGTGTTGGGCGAGGCATAACCAAAGACATCCGCGTGGTATTGCCTGTGCTTATTAGCCACCGCCAATTGCTCGGGTGTCATGTCCACGCCAACCACGGAGCCCTGTTCTCCCACCAGGCCGGCGAGAGCGTACACATCTCGCCCCGGCGCCACAGCCCAGGTCGAGAATACGCAGCCCCTCTACCGCCTCGGGGACTACCAGTCCCGCAGCCGTAATAGCGTTGTAATACCTCCTCATGGATTTTGGCCAGGACGGCTTTGAGATAGTCCGGCATGGCGTCCGTGGTGCAGCAGGCGTCGGTTTTCAGGTCGTCGCTGCCGCCCAGGGTCTTGCCGTAATACTCTTTTACTACTTCGTGCATGTTCTTTACTGCTTCGTGCATGTTCGTCTTCCCGAGTTATGTCTGGTTAGTCGGCCAGTAAGTCAAAGATCTCGTCCAGCTCGTAGGTATGCGTTCCCCCCGGGAGTTCGCCACTGGCACAATTGACGATCGCTGCGCCCAATTCCTCGCCCGTGATGGGGCGAAACTTCTGTGCCCCGGGTACCCATTTCGCGACTGCTGCCACCACCGCGCCACCGATCTTCTCTCCCATACGGTGGTCAGGCCTGTCCCCTTTTATGATGGATGGCTTGAAGTAGACCAGGGTGGCAAACCCCTGTGTAGCGGCGAATTCATCGAGTTCGCCCTTCACACGGTTGTAAAAGATAGGTGACCTGGATGTGGCCTGGGGCGATGAAACGACAAAAAGACGTTTTACCCCGTTCGTGGCGGCGGCCTCGATAACATTGGCCTGATAGGTGTAATCCACCTTGTACTGTGCCTTCTTGCTGCCTGCCTGCTTGAGGGTGGTGCCCAGTGCCGAGAACAGGTCATCGCCCTGTATCAGCTCTGCCCAGTCCTCGATCCGTTCAAAATCGACCAGGTGGTTAACGAGCTTCGGGTGATTTTGGGCCAAGGCCCTGCGTGAAAAGACGATGACCTGCCCATAGGCATCATTCGCCAGGAGGTTGCTGGTGATGTACTTGCCGGTAACACCGGTTGCGCCGATTACGATAGCTGTTTTCATGCGGGGTAGTTTTCAGAAATTTGCCGGAGCACAGTATATCCTTTTTGCTGTCCGGGTTCTCCTTTGAGGTCCACTATGTGTAAGTTATCCATTGACGAATGGCAGTTACTTAAGCCATGTAGGGCCGAATTTATTCGGCCAAGGATGGCACCAACTCCAGCATTGGTCGAATGAATTCGACCCTACCGGCAAACTAGAGGGCGTGGTATTTCGCTTAAGTAAGTGAAATTTATCCATTGACCTGTACTCGGTAGGACTGTATTTTTTTATCCAGGCAGGCTTCATATATTAATAATCAGAGAGCTATAATGACCGCAAAAAATACAATCATGAAGAACCCACTTGCCTTTGCTGTTTCGGTCGCCACCGCGGCGATGATCAGCGTCAACGCCAGCGCACAATTGGAGGAGGTGATCGTGACCGCGCAAAAACGCGCGGAGTCGGTGCAGGACGTGCCGATAGCCATCACCGCTTTCGATTCTGAGGCGCTGACCGCCCGGCAGATCACCGGGTTTGCGGATATGCGCTTCGCGGCACCCAACGTGACCTATACCAAGGCCAACTTTACCGGCAACAACTTCCAGATTCGCGGTGTGGGCACCAATCTCGTCGCCGCGTCCGCGGATAGCGGAGTGGGCGTACACGTGAACGAGGTGCCGATTGTCTCGCCGCGCCTGTTCGAAACCGAGTACTTCGATGTGGAACAGGTGGCCGTGCTGCGCGGGCCGCAGGGTACATTGTATGGTCGCAATTCCACCGGCGGCGCGGTGAATATGATAACGCAGCCCGCCCACAGCGACGCACTGGAAGGCAATATCGAAGGGCAGTATGGCGACTACGATCACACCAAGTTCAATGGCCACATCAATATACCGCTGGGTAAGCAGTTCGCCGTGCGCTTCGCCGGCCTCTATCTTGATCGCGACGGCTACACGGATAACAAATTTACGGGAAATGATGTCGACGGGCGCGATCAATATGCGTTGCGCGGCTCCCTGAACTGGACTCCGGGTGACAACACATCAATCGATCTCATGGTGTCCTACTTCGACGAGAGCAGTACCCGTAGCCGCAGCCAGAAAACCATGTGCCACAATGACCCCAGTGGTTTGCTGGGCTGCCTGCCCGATAGCCTCAAATTTGACCAGCCCAACCCTTCCTCCACGCTGGGTTATATTCTCGCGTCCGACGCGGTACTGGGGGCGCTGGCTATCTGGGAGTTTGGCACCAATGATACCACTGGCTCTCCCCGGGACTTCCGTACGGTGAATTCGGAGCGCGACCCCGACTACGATGCGGATGAGACTCTGGTCACACTGCATATAAACCACGATTTGGACAATTACACACTGGCCCTGGTAGCTGGCTACCAGGATACCTCCGTCGATTCGCAGATGGATTACACCTGGTCGGTGGGCCCGGAAGTCGAAGTGCCCGCTTTGGTATCGTTGCTGGCGCCGCAGACCTACGCGGCATTTTATAGCGATGGGACGCTACCGATTTCCGCGCCTTCGAAGCACTCCACCGGAAGTATTGGCGGCCATATCGACTCCAGCAGCTCGCGTATCACGGCATACGATCAGTCCAATATGAATTCTGAGCAGTACTCCGCGGAAGCGCGAATACAGTCCGATTACGAAGGCCCGTTAAACTTTCTGCTTGGGGGCTTTTATATGGATGTCGATATTGACAACCAGTACTGGGTTTTTCAAACGGGTCTTGATTATTTTTCAGCGGTCGCTGCCGCCGCACTGGTCGGGGCAGATGGCGCTGGTTGGGTGGCGCCGATGTTCAACAACTCTACCGATGATTACAGTATCGAGTCGACGGCAATCTTCGGTGAGGTCTATTACGACTTTACCGAGACCGTGAAGCTCACCCTGGGTGCGCGCTATACCATCGATCAAAAGGAGATCAAGGATAGACAATACCTGGCCAACAGGGACGCCACCACCGGCGCACCGTTGATCCAGGCGCTCAATGCGGATTTACCGATCCCCGTTCCCCAGCGCGATACGGACAAGGAATGGAAGGAATGGACCGGCAGGGCGGTATTGGATTGGGCCATCAACAATGACAGCATGGCCTATATATCCTATTCACGGGGCTATAAAGGGGGTGGTTTCAACCCGCCGTTCGATACTATAGAGTTCCCCGACACGGCAACCGAATTCGATCCTGAATTCGTCGATGCCTATGAGATCGGCATAAAAAATACCTTGTTCGACAGTACCCTGCAGGCGAATTTTACGGCATTTTACTATGATTACCAGGACATGCAAATTTCCAAGATATTCAATCGCACGTCTTTCAACGAAAATACCGATGCTGAAATATACGGGGTAGAGGTCGAGCTGGTGTTCGCTCCGGATGAACACTGGTTGTTGAATGCCAATATGGCCTATCTGCATACCGAAGCCACTGATTTTTCGAGCATTGACTCCCGCGACCCCACGGATGGACGCAACGACGTGACCCTCATCAAGGATATCACCAACGCCGCCAATTGCGTGGCGCTGATTGATCCGGAAACATTCGCCGCTATCGCCGGTTCCCAGTTCAGCAGCTGTAGCGCCCTGGCGGATGCCGGCCTGCCGATGACAGAAGGTATTTTCGTGGATCTCGATGGCAATCAGCTGCAGAATTCCCCGGAGTGGTCAGTCAGCCTGGGGGGGCAGTACACTTTTTTCCTGCCGCGGGACCACCGGCTGTCGATGCGCGTGGATTACTACTGGCAGGACGAAATGTACGCGCGCTTGTTCAACCGGGAGGTCGACAAGATCGACGACTGGCATATCTGGAATGCGCAGGCCACCCTGATGTCAGCTGACGATTCCTGGTATGTGCGCGCCTTCATCAAGAACATCGAGGATGATGACAATATGGTGGGCCAGTACCTGACCGGTGCGTCATCGGGCTTGTTCACCAACGTCTTCACTATCGAGCCGCGCACCTACGGCATGGCTGTGGGGTACAACTTCAACTGAGCCAACGCAAGAGCGGGGCTAACAAACCCCACTCTTGAATCAAAAGGGTCAGACTTGATTGAATTCGATCAATCGAGTCTGACCCTTTTGATTCAGCCGTCAATTTTACCAATCACACCGGGGGCGAGACCAGAAGCCAGTCCGGCAGATGCATCGCTTACAGGTGCTGCCTATGGAAGGCGATATGTTCGCCAATAAATGAAGCGATGAAGAAATAGCTGTGGTCGTAGCCCGCCTGCATGCGAACCGTCATCGGGTAATCGGCCTCGGTAGAGGCCTGTATCAGTAACGGTGTGTTCAGTTGCTCCTGCAGGAAGTCGTCCGCCTCCCCCTGGTCGACCAGTATCGGCAGGTGCTGTTGCGCGGCTTTTACCAGTGTCACCGTGTCATACTGCTGCCAGGCCTCCCGGTCCTGCCCAATATAATTGCCCAGCGCTTTTTCGCCCCAGGGGCAGTTGAGCGGGGAGCATATGGGTGAGAAGGCTGAAACAGAGCGATAGTTGTCCGGATTTTTCAGGGCGATGGTCAGGGCCCCGTGCCCACCCATGGAGTGCCCGAAAATCCCGGCCCGGTCGCCGTCGACTGGCAGGTTCGCGCTTATCAGTGCGGGTAATTCCACCGCCACGTAGTCGTACATCCGGTAGTGGCCGGCCCAGGGCTGCTGTAGCGCATTGACGTAGAAGCCTGCCCCCAGGCCGAAGTCGTAGGCACCCTCGGGGTCGTCCGGTACGCCTTCTCCGCGGGGGCTGGTATCCGGCGCGACAATGGCCACACCGTGTTGCGCCGCATATTGCTGGGCACCGGCCTTGGATACGAAGTTTTCATCGGTGCAGGTCAGGCCGGACAGCCAGTACAGTACTGGCACTGTGCCATCTTCAGCCGCCGGTGGCAGGTACACTGAAAAATTCATGCTGCAGTCCAGCGCTTGTGACTGATGCGAGAAACGCAGCTGTCGCCCGCCAAAGGATTTGTTTTCGCCAATCTGTTCCATTATTTACCTCTACCTGGTGCTCGTCTGGAAATTCACGTATTTGTCGTCCCCGCGCAGGCGGGGATCCAGCAAGCCCTTGATTTTACTGGGTTCCCGCCTGCGCGGGAATGACGGCAAAGTTGGCAGTGCGGTGTTTTCGGGTGCGCACTACCTAATACAGGACGACGGAACGAATGCTCTCACCCGAGTGCATCAGGTCGAATGCCTTGTTGATGTCATCCAGTGGCATGGTGTGGGTGATCAGGTCATCAATCTGGATTTTGCCTTCCATATACCAATCGACGATTTTCGGCACGTCGGTGCGGCCCCGTGCCCCGCCAAAGGCGGTGCCCCGCCAGGAGCGACCGGTCACCAGTTGGAAGGGGCGGGTGGAAATTTCCTGGCCGGCGCCGGCCACACCCACGATGCAGCTCTCGCCCCAGCCTTTGTGGCAGCACTCCAGGGCCTGGCGCATGACATTGACGTTGCCGATACACTCGAAGCTGTAGTCTACGCCGCCCCCGGTCATATCGATCAGGTGGTCCACCACGTTGTCGACTTCGGACGGGTTGACGAAATCAGTCATACCGAACTTCGTCGCCAGCGCCACTTTGGAGGGATTCAGGTCTATGCCGATAATGCGGGTGGCACCGACCATTTTGGCGCCCTGGATGACATTGAGGCCTATGCCTCCCAGACCAAACACGGCAACGGTTGAGCCAGGCTCCACTTTCATGGTGAATGCGACCGCCCCGATACCCGTGGTCACGCCACATCCGATATAGCAAATCTTGTCGAAGGGGGCATCCTCGCGCACTTTGGCCACCGCGATTTCCGGCAGTACGGTGTAGTTGGAAAATGTGGAGCAGCCCATGTAATGCAGTAGGGGTTTACCATCCAGGGAGAAGCGACTGGTGCCGTCCGGCATCAGGCCCTGGCCCTGGGTAGTGCGCACGGCCTGGCACAGGTTGGTCTTGGGGTTAAGGCAAAAATCACATTCCCGGCATTCCGCCGTGTACAGCGGAATCACATGATCGCCGGGCTTGACGGAGGTGACGCCGGGGCCGGTTTCGACTACCACGCCAGCCCCTTCATGTCCCAGGATGGCGGGGAAAGCACCCTCCGGGTCATCACCGGACAAGGTGAAGGCATCGGTATGGCAGACGCCGGTGGCCTTGATTTCTACCAGAACCTCACCGGCCTTTGGGCCCTCCAGGTCAACCTCAACAATCTCCAGGGGTTTGCCCGCTTCAAAAGCGACAGCTGCACGAGTTTTCATGGGGAATGCCCTCCGTTACCGCAGTGGAATAAGCGCATTAGTCTAACCAGATGCGAGGGAGAGATAAATGGCGAAGCGCGAATTATCGGGTCCAGAATATGGGTCTTTCCCAGGTGAGGAGGGGAATTGTCGTTGTAGAGCCGAATTATTTCGGCCATCTGGTCGAGTACATTCAAACAAAAGCCGATGGTTGAATTTATTCGACCCTACAGGGGAAGGAGAAAAAGCCGGCTTTCGGGAAAAGCCGGCTTGGAAGGTCTTAATGATCGGCGACCGAGCTAATGCGACCAATACCGTTTGGCCGCATTAATCCGATCCGGATGAGGTTACCCTGTAGGGCCGAATTAATTCGACCCTACAGGAAGGCTTTACAACTTGTATTGCGCGGTAAACCAGATTTTATCCGTATCCGAGTAACGATCGCTGTCGGAGCTAAAGTGGGCGCCCTTGGCCTGCACGTAAAACTTCTTGCTAAACGCATAGGTGGCTACCACGTCCCATTCCGTACCGAAGTCCTCACTGGAGTCCTCGGCCTGGAAATCGTGGTATATCACGGCCATTTTTACCGGCCCCAGCTTGGTGCCGACGCTGCCGTAGAGGTCTTCGATGCCATCTCCCGGTGTGTTCAGGAACTTGTCAGCCCAACCCTGGAATTTATGCAGGGTGGCCAGAGGCGTCTTGAAGCCGACATTGTTATCTGAAGCCAACACTTCATAACCGGCCTTCAGGTTGAGAACGCTGACCTTGGCGCCGAGTTCAACCATGTAGTAGTCCGCATCGTAGTTCAGTTCGCTGTCGCCGGCCTCTGACTGGGTGGCATAGGATGCAGCGATGGAGAGCTGCTCGAAATTACCGTGGTATTCGACGCCGTAGGTGTCGGTGGAGTTGTTCACCGTCTTGGCCGGGCCGTAAGGGCCATCGTCGTCGATATCCAGCCAGTAACCGAAGGCAGCGATTTTATTGCGATCGTTAAGCTGGTAGTCGGCCCTGGCAAAATAGTTGTCGCCTTCCCAATCAGCCGGGTTGGCACCGTCGTCCGGCCCGAAGATACGCTTCACCTGGTTGACGTAGCTCACGTCCACTTTGAGGGTTTCTATCGGCTTCCAGGTTGCACGAAAAGCGTCATAGGTCTGCTCGTTCTGACGCCAGCTCACGCCACCGACGAAACGCTGGTTGCCGTGATTGATGCGCTGACGTCCCAGGGTGCCGTCATATTTCCCGCCGTCATATTTCAGCCAGACCTGGTTGAGGTCGGTGCCAGTGGGGTCGGCGATGACCGGGTACTGGGTATTGCCGTTTTCGGTGGAATTGTAGTTATCGGACCCGAAGTCCCAGACGTTGTCGACTTCAGCCAATCCTGATACGCCGCCCCAGGCCGCCGTGGCCAGGGTCAACCGTGAGCGCAGTGTGTTGGCCGACGCGGTGCGGTTGATACCGTCCTGATCCACATTCTCGTAACGGTAACGCAGGTCGATATTTGCGGTACCCTTGGTGAACATGTCGGTGAAACTGTCGGCCGTACCATCCGCGGCCTGTACTGCACCGGCCGCGCATAACAGCATGGGTAAGATGTAGCAGCTACTTGTGATATGTTTCATTGTACTTCTCCATTGGCTATATGTGATGGATCTCGCATGTCCCCGCTTATTGTTGCGGGGTTTTCTGACCGGAATGCCGTTCGGGCCGTCGTGTCAGGTTTGCCAGATCCCTTGTGCCACCTATCCTCTAACGGGTTAAATCTTGCGCAAATTTTACTCTCAAATGCATCCTATTTGCTGCGAACTATCTGGTAGTTTCTTAGTAAATATTTCACTGGCGCGGCGAAACCACTGATGATGTGCACCAGCCGCGTAAAGGGGAAAACGACAAACAGCGTCATACCCAGGAATATGTGCAGTTTGTAGACAATATTCACACTTTTCAACAGCCGCCGCGGCGGCGGCTGGCTGGAACGTGACAATGCTCTGTGCCCAGGTGGCCAGTAAAACCATCACCGAACCGTCCATATGCCCGGCGGAGACCACAATCGAGATCAGACCCAGGATCAACTGCGCGTATAACAGCAGCAATACCATCTGATCCCCGCGACTGCCGTTTGCACGCACCCTGTCATCGGTAAAACGACGCTTGATCAACATCGTCAAGCCGATAAAAGCCAGGATGCCGAAGAACCCGCCCGAGACCATTGCCAGCAATTGCTTGTCCGGCGTCGATATCACATGGTGATAGAGGGACTCCGGCATCAGCAGGCCGATAAAATGGCCGAATATAATAAACAGCACGCCGATATGGAACAGATTACTGGCGATACGCATCCCCTTGTCGTTGAGGATCTGTGTAGAACCCGCTTTCCAGGTGTACTGCTCGTTGTCGTAGCGCGCCCAACTGCCCACTATCAAAACCGCCATGGCAATGTAAGGATAGGCTCCGAAGAGTAAAAAGTTGCTTGTGTTCATGGCCGACTCCTTAAGGGTTGGTTGCAGCTACCGGTGCACTGTCGTTGACGAAGTGCACGGGGGTAGTCTGTTGGTTGTCGTTGGGCCGAACCGCTGGGCCGGCTGATGGGCATTGGGCCGATTTGTCATCGGCGCCGAAGGTGACCGCTTCCTCTTCCCATATCTTGTCCAGGGCTTCCAGGCTGTCGTCACGCTCCTCATTCGATGCCTGGTCGAGGAATTCATCGACGCTGATATCGGCCTGGCTGAGATCCAGCAGGGCGCGAAACAGCAGGCCGTAACCGCTCTGCCTGTCTTCCAGCCTTGCCCCGACCATAGCGAGGATGTGGGCGACATCCAGGATGCCGTTTTCCGCTTCCTCCTGAGGTCGATAGGACAGGTATTCCAGATACATAGGAATATAGTCCGGCAACTCACGGGTATTGATCTCGAAACCGTGGCTGTTGTACAGGGCCATGAGATCAACCATGGCCTGACCGCGATCGCGAGACTCGCCGTGTACATGCTCGAACAGCAACAATGAAGTGGCCCGGCCCCGGTCAAACAAGCCGCCGTAGGCCTCCTGTAGATCCATCAGGTCGGTGCTCTCGTAGTCCGCCAGCCAGTTCTTCAGTCGTGCCTTGAGTTTGAAGCTCAACAGGGGGCAGTCCAGTAGTATCTCGTTGAGTTCCGCCGCGCCTGCCTGGACTTCCGCCGTGGGATAGTCCATCAGGCGCGCAATAGCTTTGAGTTCAATCATGGCTTCCACTCCTCCACCTGAACGGTCTGGATAATGTCGCGCCTGTCGGTGCGTTTGGCGCCGAACATATTGGTATCACTTTCACCTGATGAACAACCGTTACCGAAACTGAAGCCGCAGCCGCCGCTCTCGGCGAAGGCGTCGCTCATGGCCTCTTCGCGGTGTGCCGTGGGAATAACGAAGCGATCCTCGTAATTGGCGATAGCAAGGTAACGGTACATCTCCTTGGCCTGTGCTTCACTGAGGCCGACGTCCTCCAGTACCTCCAGGTCGACTTCACCGTGAACCGTCTCCGCGCGTTTGTAGGCGCGCATGGCCAGCAAGCGCTTGAGTGCCAGCTTGACCGGCGCCTCGTCGCCCGCTGTCAGCAGGTTGGCAAGGTATTTGATCGGGATACGCAGGCTGTCGACATCCGGGATAACACCGTCGAAGCCGATATGGCCCGCATCCGCGGCCTGTTGAATCGGTGACAGGGGCGGCACGTACCAGACCATGGGCAGGGTACGGTATTCCGGGTGCAGTGGCAGGGCCAGTTGCCAGTCGACCGCGAGTTTGTAAACCGGGGAGCGCTGGGCGGCATCGATGACCGAATCAGCAACGCCATCGCGCCTGGCCTGGGCGATCACCTCGGGATCGTTGGGATCCAGGAAAATCTCCAGTTGCTTTTGGTATAAATCCTGTTCGGATTCGGTAGAAGCCACTTCCTCAACCTTGTCCGCATCATAGAGCAGTACGCCCAGATAACGGATACGGCCAACGCATGTTTCGGAGCAGACCGTGGGTTCACCCGCTTCAATCCGCGGATAACAGAAAATACATTTTTCGGATTTTCCGGACTTGTGGTTGAAGTAGATCTTCTTGTAAGGGACAGCCAGAGACACACATACGCCAACCGCGGCACTTGTCCTGGTCGATCAGGACAATGCCGTCTTCCTCGCGCTTGTAAATCGCTCCCGGAAGGGCAGGAGGCGACACAGGTCGGGTTCAGGCAATGCTCGCAAAGCCGCGGCAGGTACATCATGAAGGTATGCTCGAACTCGCCGTAGATTTCCTTCTGTATTTTTTCAAAGTTCTTGTCGCGGGAGCGCTTGGAGAACTCGGTGCCGAGAAGTTCTTCCCAGTTGGGTCCGGACTCGATTTTTTCCATGCGCTTGCCGGTGAGCAGTGAACGCGGCCGCGCGGTGGGCTGGTGCTTGCTGATGGGCGCCGTGTGTAAGTGCTGGTAGTCAAAATCGAAGGGCTCGTAGTACTCGTCGATCTGCGGCATATCCGGGTTGCTGAATATCTTCGCCAACACCTTCAATTTACCACCGATACGGGGTTCTATTTTGCCGTTTTCTCTTGCGCTTCCAGCCTCCGTTCCACTTATCCTGGTTCTCCCACTCGTTGGGATAGCCGATACCGGGCTTGGTCTCAACATTGTTAAACCAGGCGTATTCCACACCCTCGCGTGAGGTCCACACATTTTTGCAGGTGATAGAGCAGGTGTGGCAGCCGATACATTTGTCGAGGTTTAACACCATGCCGACTTGTGAGCGTATTTTCATTGCGGCGACTCCTTAAACGGTCTGGGGAAGTGGTTGGGGGAGGCCGTCCCCGTCGGGGCCGTCAAGCCAGTCAATTTTGCTCATTTTGCGAATCACGACAAACTCGTCGCGATTACAACCCACCGTGCCCGTAGTAGTTGAAACCGTAGCTCTGCTGGGCGTAGCCGCCAATCATATGGGTGGGCTTCATGATGACCCGGGTCACCGAGTTGTGGTGTCCACCGCGGGTTCCGGTGGTTTCAGAACCCGGCACATTCACGATGCGCTCCTGGGCGTGGTACATCATGACCATGCCCTGGTTGACGCGCTGGCTGACCACCGCGCGGCAGGTGATGGCGCCGTTGGCGTTGAACACCTCGACCCAGTCATTGTCCTCGATGTCCGCTTCCGCGGCATCCACTTCGCTGAGCCAGATAATCGGCCCACCGCGCGACAGGGTCAGCATCAGCAGGTTGTCGGAGTAGGTGCTGTGGATACCCCACTTCTGGTGCGGTGTGATCCAGTTCAGCACAATCTCCTTGTTGCCGTTCGGCTTTTTGCCTTTAAGCCCTTCGATGGTGTGGGTCACCACTGGCGGCCGATAGGAAACAAATTGCTCGCCGAAGGCCTGCATCCAGGGGTGATCCTGGTAAAACTGCTGCCGGCCTGTAATGGTGCGCCAGGGAATGAGCTCATGCACGTTGGTGTAACCGGCGTTGTAGCTGACATGCTCGTCTTCCAGTCCGGACCAGGTCGGTGAAGAGATAATTTTGCGTGGCTGCGCCTGCAGATCCCGGAAGCGGATTTTTTCATCGTGCTTGGGCTCGGCCAGGTGCTTGTGATCGCGGCCGGTGAGTTTACCCAACGCTTCCCAGGCTTTAACGGCGACATTGCCGTTCGTTTCCGGGGCCAGGGTGAGTATCATTTCCGCGGCGTCAATCGCCGAGTCGATAGCCGGTTGCCCCTTGCTGACACCTTCGGCGTCGACGGTGTGGTTGAGTTCGCGCAGCAGGGCGACCTCATCATCCGTATTCCAGCTGATGCCCTTGCCGCCATTGCCGAGTTTTTCCAGCAGCGGCCCGACAGAGGTAAACTGCTTGTAGAGGTTGGGGTAATCGCGCTCGACGACTACCATGTTGGGGGCCGTCTTGCCCGGCACCAGTTCGCACTCACCCTTTTTCCAGTCCTTTACATCAAAAGGCTGGGCCAGTTCTCCCGGGGTGTCGTGCAACATCGGGACGGTGACGATGTCCTGTACAACGCCGAGGTTGTCTTCGAAGGCGGCGATCTCTGAGAATTTCTTTGCCAGTCCCTTATAAATGTCCCAGTCGGAGCGCGCCTCCCATGCGGGGTCTATCGCCTGTGACAGGGGGTGGATAAAGGGGTGCATGTCGGAGGTGTTGAGGTCGTCCTTTTCATACCAGGTCGCCGTGGGCAACACGATATCCGAGTAGACGCAGGTCGATGACATGCGAAAATCCAGCGTGATAAGCAGATCCAGCTTGCCTTCAAAGCCCTTTTGTTCAAAATCGATCTCCTCGGGAATGATGCCGCCGGTCACGCCGTTGTCGTCGTTCATCACACCATTTTTAGTACCCAGCAGGTACTTGAGCATATACTCGTGCCCTTTGCCCGAGGAGCCCAGCAGATTGGAGCGCCAGATAAACATATTGCGTGGGAAATTGTCCGGGTTGTCCGGCTGCTCCGCGGCAAAACGCACATCGCCGGATTTGAGCTGCTCGACCAGATAGTCCTTCGGGTCTTTCCCGGCGGCTTGCGCGTCGCGCACAATGTCCAGGGGGTTTTTGTTCATCTGCGGTGCGCTGGGCAACCAGCCCATGCGCTCGGACTTGATGTTGTAGTCCAGCATATGTTCCGGCATCTCGCTCTTGTTGCTCAGGGGCGAGAGTACCTCGTGGATGTTGATTTTCTCGTGACGCCATTGGGATGAGTGGTTATAGAAGAATGAGGTGCCGTTCATATGGCGCGGAGGGCGACTCCAGTCCAGGCCGAATGCCAACGGCAGCCAGCCAGTCTGTGGGCGCAGTTTCTCCTGGCCGACGTAATGTGCCCAGCCACCGCCGGTCTGGCCGATGCAGCCACACATTATCAACATATTGATAATGCCACGGTAGGCCATGTCCATGTGATACCAGTGGTTGAGGCCGGCCCCAAGGATGATCATCGAACGCCCTTTGGTCTTGTCCGCCGTAGCGGCGAACTCTCTGGCCACCTGGATAACTTTTTCCCGGCTGACGCCGGTGATGTTCTCCTGCCAGGCCGGGGTGTAGGGGATGTTTTCATCGTAGTTGCTGGCCACATTGTCGCCGCCCAGGCCTCTGGCGATACCGTAGTTGGCCATCATCAGGTCATAGACGGTGGCGACCTTGACGGTGGCCCCGTCAGCGGTGACCACTTCACTGGTGGGTACGTTGCGAAATAATATGTCATCACCTTCGCAGTGATTCCAGAATTCGTTGGACTGGTCCGCCGCGAAGTTGGGGAAGGCCACGGATGCAGTGTTAGCGCCCGCTGCCTGTTCCGAACATCCGTCTATCTGGGACAGTTTCAGCTTGATTTCAGCGCCGGATGTACCATCTTTCTGCTCGATGTTCCACTTGCCGGACTGGCCCCAGCGGTAGCCTATAGAACCGTTGGGAGACACCAATTGACCACTGATTTCATCCAGGGCGATCGTTTTCCAATCCGGGTTATTCTCTTCACCGAGGTCGTCGTTCAGATCGGAGGCGCGCAGGAAACGGGTGGGCTTGAAGCCTCCCTCGTATTCTTCCAGCTTCACCAGCATGGGCATGTCGGAGTAGCGACGCACGTAGTCGGTGAAATATTCGCTGGGCTTCTCCAGGTGGAATTCCTTCAGGATGACATGGCCGAAGGCCATGCCCAGGGCCGCGTCGGTACCCTGCTTCGGGTTCAGCCACATATCCGTGAGCTTGGCGACTTCCGAGTAATCAGGGGTGATGGATATCGTCTTCGTACCTTTATAGCGCACTTCGGTAAAAAAGTGGGCATCCGGGGTGCGTGTCTGGGGAACGTTGGATCCCCAGGCGATAATATAATTGGAGTTGTACCAGTCCGCGGACTCCGGTACATCGGTTTGTTCGCCCCAGGTCATGGGTGATGCCGGTGGCAGGTCACAGTACCAATCGTAAAAACTGAGGCAGACGCCACCCATTAGCGACAGGTAACGTGAACCGGCGGCATAGGACACCATCGACATGGCGGGAATAGGAGAGAAGCCGATTACCCGGTCAGGGCCGTGATTTTTCACCGTATAAACGTTGGCCGCTGCGATTATTTCGTTCACTTCATCCCAGGAGGAGCGGACAAAGCCACCGAGGCCGCGAATGCTTTTGTAGGATTTAGCCTTTACCGGGTCCTCTACAATGGATGCCCAGGCATCAACCGGGTTGTTGAACTGCTTGCGGGCATCCCGCCACAGCTTCAGCAGGGGCTTGCGCACCTTGGGGTACTTGACCCGGTTGGCGCTGTAGATATACCAGGAATAACTGGCGCCTCTCGGGCAGCCGCGCGGTTCGTGGTTGGGTAGATCCGGTCGCGTGCGCGGGTAATCGGTCTGCTGGGTCTCCCAGGTAATCAGGCCATTCTTGACATAGATCTTCCAGCTACAGGAGCCCGTACAGTTAACCCCGTGGGTGGAACGAACAATTTTATCGTGCTGCCAGCGCTGCCGGTAGCTGTTCTCCCACTCGCGGCTCTCGCTGCGGGTCTCACCGTGGCCGTCAGCAAATTCGCCGGTCTTGGTCTTTTTGAAGAACTGCAGGCGATCCAGTAAATGGCTCATCGTCTTCTCTCTCTGTTTGTGGGCCGGCCAGGGTATTGTCTGGCCAGCGGGTTTCACTTAAATGTCGTCGATTCTCATCACTCTAGGGATTGTAAAAGTGTCTTTCATCTTCCAGCTCAAACTCTTCACCACATTTCGGGCACTCAACTTCAGTAGACTTGCCCTTGCGCAGATAAAACCACCAGTTGATGCCAATGCACACAGCGTAGAAGGCAGCGAAGCCATAGAGCGCTACTTCAGGTGTGGTGGCCTTGATTTGCTCGCCGATAACCTTGGGGAATATAAAAAGCGCCGTAGGCTGCTACCGCAGAAGTCCATCCCAGAACCGGACCGGCCTGTTCCTTGTTAAAAATATGGGAGATAGTGCGGAAAGTAGAGCCGTTGCCAATACCTGTTGCGGCAAACAACAACAGGAACAGCACGAAGAACTGGACAAAATATTCTTCCGGCGTGGCCGACTGGTAGGCCGCTTTCATGTAATAGGCAACGCCGACTGCGCTGAGGGTCATCACCACAGAGCAGGCCTGGGTGACCATTGCGCCACCGAATTTATCGGCGATCCATCCGCCCAGGGGCGAATCAGCGCGCCGATAAAGGGGCCCATCCAGGCGAACATCAGGGCGCTGGGGCCATTGGCATTGACCAGGTCGTGGGTCATCACGCCATCAACCATAAGTGCTGGTAACCGAAGATGACCTTTAATCGACAGGGGGAAAGCGGCGGAGAATCCCGATAAAGGAACCGAAGGTCATGGTGTAAATAACACTCATCACCCAGGTGTGGTGGTTGTTGAATATCTTGTACTGGCGGGTCAGGCTGGTGCCAATCGATGCCAGGCAGCATCTTCAGCCAGAAGACGGTTGAACCGATGACCAGCACCATCACGATTTCTTTGGAGATATTCCACCCGGAACCGTTGGCGGCCTCCGGTAACATCAGCCACAGACCGGTCGCAGCGGTGATCAGGCCGATCAGCAACATACCGGACATGAGGCCCGAAACTGGCGATGGGGTTGGGGATATCGGGGGAGACGTCCGGGGTGCGGATATTGTTCAGGCCGAACCAGCCGGCAAACGCCAGCGGCACCAGGAACAGTAACCAGATAAAGCCGGCGTTCTGTATCCACGCTTCAGTGCCCGCCGGGTATTTTTCCGATCAGCGTACCCGAGGTGTTCTGCAACACCATGGGAGTCGCCACCCAGAGCGCCAAACAGGCCAAAGGTCATCGCCAGGGGCACCAGGATCTGCATGGTGGTGACACCAAAGTTACCCAGGCCGGCGTTGAGACCCAGTGCCAGGCCCTGTTGCTTCTTGGGGTAGAAGAAACTGATGTTGGACATGGATGAGGCGAAGTTACCACCGCCGAAACCGGACAGCAGGGCGAGTGCCTGGAATACCCAGAGGGGCGTATTCTGGTCACTCAGGGCGATACCGGCGCCCAGGGCGGGTATCATCAACAGCGCGGTGGTGAAAAACAGCGTGTTGCGCCCGCCATTCAGGCGAATAAAGAAGCTGCTGGGAATACGCAGTGTGGCGCCGGTCAGGCCGGCGATGGCCATCAGGGTAAACAGCTCGGATTTCGCAAATGGAAACCCTAAGTTGAGCATTTGTACTGTGATAACGCCCCAGTACAGCCAGACGGCAAAGCCGCACAGCAAGCTGGGGATCGAAATCCACAGGTTGCGACTGGCAATTTTTTTGCCTTTGGACTCCCAGAACTGTTCGTTCTCGACGTCCCACTCTCTAATATCAGACATGGTCGTTCCTCTTGTTGTAACCTTTCATAGTCAAAGGGATAAAAATTCGTCGGCTTGCGCCTGTGCCAGTCGCTGGCGAAATTCGTCACGTTTTATGGTGTAGTACATCAGGATCATGCAACCGGCCAACACGCCATAAAGCAGCCCGAAGCAGGAAGTGCTGATGCCGGTGAGGTCGTTGGCCAGGCCAAACAGCAGCAACAGGACAAAGCCCCCCAGGGCCCCGATCAACCCCACCGCGCCGCCAACCGCGCCCATATGGTCGGGGTAGTAATCGTAAATCAGCCGGTAGACGCTGGCTTTGCCAAAACCCATCGCTACGCCCATGATGAAAAGCAGCCCGGTGAACAGCCAGATCGGGGTGTAAATATGCAGGGACAGGTCGCGATCAATGCCGTGGATAGTCATGGTGGTGGGGGGGTAAGACAGGAAAAACAGGCAAACCAGGCAGGCCCAGAACACCATCCAGTTGATGGTTCTCGCGCCAAAATAGTCGGCAAACCAGCCACCCAGTGCGCGCACCAGTGCGGCAGGCACGGTAAACAATAGAGTGGCGAAGGATGCTGTCTTTAGGCTCAGGCCATACTGCTCAACATAGAATTGCGGCAGCCACAGGGTCAGGGCCAGGAAACCGCCGAACACGAAAAAATAGTAGAGACCGAAGCGCCACACGCGCAACTCCCTCAGGGGCCTGAGTTCCTCGTTCAGTGGGCGATTAAGTTTGCGTTTATTGCGGTGCAGGGGGTCTTCACTGCTCAGCAACAGGAAAGCAAAGGCGACCACCAGCATTACGGTCCCGTAGATCAGCGGAACCCTGGCGCTGCCAAAAGTGATAATGGCCATGGGGGCAACCAGGTTGGTAATTGCGGCACCGGCATCGCCGGCGCCGAATATGCCCATGGCGGTGCCCTGCCTGTCCCTGGTATGCCAGGCGGAGACAAAGGTGATGCCGGCGGCAAAGGTACCCCCCGCCAGGCCGATAACCATGCCGTACAGCAGGTAATGTGTATAAGTGGTGGCAAACGGATAAAAGAGCAGGGCAATGCCGACGATCAGCATCTGGTAAAACATGATGCGCCGGCCACCATAGATGTCGGCCAGAATGCCCGAGGGCAGCCGGGACAGGGCGCCGGTAAGGATCGGGGCGACCAGTAACAGGGCGAACTGTGTGTAGTTGAGCTGCAGTTGGTCGCGAATTGCCACACCGAGTATGGAAAACAGCGTCCACGTGGCAAAGCACGCGGCGAAAGCCACGGTGCCAGAGGAGAGGGATAATGCCTGTTGTCGGGTTGCTTCTGTCATAATCAATTTCAATCTCGGGGCGCATAACATAATATTTATCGCTCGCGTGAGTTGATCTGGGTCAATAGACTGTCAGTGCCCATCGTATGATGCGGCCATAATTACCCCCAAGGTGGTAGTGCAAAGAAATTAAATAATTTGTGTAAATACAAAGAGATAGAAGGTATTTTGTGGTTTATTCAAGTTGGGGTGCAGCGTCTGGAGTCTTTGGTAGTAGACCGGGCATTGAGGTGAGAAAATGACATTTATAGACGACAAAATAGTCCATTCGGTCATCTTTCAGATCCTGATGGCCATGCTGCTGATAGCGAGTATGGCCCTGGCGAGTATGGGCCTGTCGGTCTATGTCACGGTGGACACCCAGGGTGATGCGGAGGCGATCAATCTGGCGGGGTCTTTGCGTATGCAGTCCTACCGCATCGGTAACCTTCTGTCCCGGGCGAGTAACGGGGATGTAGCGGATCCCCTGGTGCAACTGGCGCGGGAAAAAGAAGCGTTTTCTGAAAAGCTCTATCGCTCCGGTATTTTCGAATTGATAAAGCAGTCCGGAAATACCCCGCTACAGGACAGTTACGCGAAGGTGGTCGGTAACTGGCAGGAAAAGATGCAGCCCACGCTGGCTGTAGCCTCTGCCGGTGCCATCCATTGGGACGATATCAGGCGCGAGTACAACCAGCACCTGGAGGCCTATGTCGATGACATAGACGCGATGGTGATGCACATGCAACGCAACACCGAGGGCAAGATTGAGCTGCTGGGTATGACGGAGGGGCTGAGCATTATCATGATATTTTTCATCATGATATTTTTCATCATAAAGGCGGATACCAATTTCATTGAACCCCTGCGCGGCCTGGTTCAGGCGGCAGAACAAGTTGAAAGAGGTAACCTGGACCATCGTACAAGCTACAGGGGCGACAATGAGCTGGGTATTCTCAGTCAGACCTTTAACGCTATGACCGAGAGCCTGGAGGTGCAGTATCGCACGCTGGAAGAACAGGTGGCGGAGCGCACGGAGCGGCTGCATAAATCCAACCAGGCGCTTTACTTTCTGTACAAAACATCCCGGGAAATTTCCTCCAGCCCCTACGATCAGCAGTTGCTCAGCATCTTCCTCGCTGATCTGAAAAAGGTGATTGAAGTAGAGTTGATTAACATCTGTATCACCCCGGAGCCAAATGTTACCGAATACGACCTCATCACGACCGGGGCGTCAGGGGAGGGGGTGTGTTTTGGTGACTGCGATGACTGCACTATGGCCTCTGGCCACGCTGTGATGGCGTCTAACAGGAACGTCTCGCTACCATTAAAAAACCGTGACGACGAATACGGGTTTATCTATGTTCGTACCAGGGGCGGCGTTGAACTGGAGCCCTGGCAATATCAACTGCTGAAGACAGTCGCTGAAACTCTGTCCACCGCGTTTGCTTTTCACCATACGCTGGCACAGGAACGCCGTGTAATTTTGCATGAGGAACGCTCAACCATAGCCAGGGAGCTGCACGATTCCCTGGCCCAGTCCCTTTCCTACATGAAGTTGGAGGTGGCCCGCCTGAAAAAAATGATAGAGCGGGGCTTCGAGCCGGAAAAGGTGGAAAATTCGATTGACGACCTTCAGGAAGGGTTAAATGCGGCCTACAAGCATTTGCGGGAACTGCTGGTAACATTCCGGGTGAAGCTGGATGCGCCGAACTTGCGAGCAGCGCTGGAGCTTGCGGTACAGGAATTTGATGCGAAAACCTCCGCCAGGGTTACGCTGGAATACACACTGGGTGCTTACACCATGGGGCCGAATGAAGACATACATGTCTTGCATATTCTGCGCGAGGCGCTGAATAACGCGGTAAAGCATGCGCAGGCGGATCGTATCGTATTGCGGTGCGTCCGTAGTGACAGTGGCGAGGTTATTTTCGCTGTCGAGGACAATGGTATCGGTATGCCCCATAATCCAGAAAAACAGTATCACTATGGTATTTACACCATGCGCGAGCGGGCGCAGCGACTGGACGGCGTATTGACCTGCGAGAGCCGTCCATCGGGTGGCACCCGGGTGCAATTGCGCTTGAAACGTATCCCGGATCTGTTACGTGCCTGAGCGCGCCCATGCAGGGCTGAATTAATGCGACCAAACGGTATTGGTCGCATTAGCTCGGCCAACAGCCATTGGTTGAATGAATTCAACCCTACAAAAGAGAATCTCAAATGCCCGAAGCCAAGTGTACAGTCCTGCTGGTTGATGACCACCCGCTCCTGCGCAAAGGTGTCAGCCAACTGCTGGAGTTGGAAGACGATATAGAAGTGATAGGCGAGGCGTCCAGTGGCCAGGACGCCATACGCCAGGCCCTGGACCTCAAGCCGGACCTGATACTGCTGGACCTCAGCATGAAGGGCATGGACGGTATTGAAACACTGGGTGCGCTGCGCGACGCCGGCGTGGACTCGCGTATTGTGGTGTTCACGGTGTCCGACGACCGGACCGATGTGGTCTCCGCCCTGAAATCCGGTGCGGATGGCTACTTGTTGAAGGATACCGAGCCAGAGGCCCTGGTCGACAATATCCGCCAGGGCTTGCTGTGGCAAGATGGTACTCAGCGAGCAACTCACTGAAGTGTTGGCCATGTCGTTTCGCAACGAACGGCAACAGCAGGGGCCGGATTTGACCTCGCTGACTCGTCGCGAACTGCAGATAGTCAAATATATTGCCGGAGGGTCTGAGCAATAAACTGATTGGTCGCAAGCTGGACATCGCTGATTCCACCGTCAAGGTACATGTCAAGCATCTGCTTAAAAAGCTTGGGCTTGCGCTCGCGCGTGGAGGCGGCCGTGTGGATGGTAGAGCAGCAGAAATAGCTGTTACCTGCTCACCTTACCGGTACCAGTAACACCGGGCAGTGAGCTTTTTTTGCCAGTTGTTCACGCAAACCATGTGTCAGGGCTTCTACCAGCGCCCCGTGTGGGTAACTGCCGATTATGACCAGGCTGGCCGCTTCCCGTTCGGCCGCAAGCAGCAACTGCTCTGCAGCCGTGCCTTCAATGATAAGTTCCCGATGAGTTATGCCCTGGGCGGTCAGTTCTTCGCCGAGGCCAAGGATTGTTTGAATTTCATCACTGTAGCCATCTTCAAGATCCCGGGTAACATCATTCTTGTCAGTGCCTTCCGTCCCCGGGTAACAACGGCTCCATATTGACCAGAATGACATTGGCGTGCAGGGCTTTGGCATATTTGCAGGTTTCGGCGACGAGTCTAGCGGTCCCCTGACTTAAAGTCTACGACGGTGAGTATGGTTTCCATGATGGCCTCCCGGTATTCAGTCTACCTGTATTTGACAACAGTCGCGGTCGCAGTGTATTGATAGAAATCAAGAGGACACCGTTCTGACCCCATTAGTGGGTGCTGCCTACCACCAAAAAATCACAGCGCCACCCCGCGCGCCTGACAATTTGCCATATAGTATATAACACTATGATTTATAAGGTAAAAAATACTATTGAGGATTACCACTTTGGAGGTATTCTGCCGCGTCTGGCAGGTGAGCCACTTTGTTGTACATGATCTACATCAACGCTGGTTTGCGTTATAAAAAATATATTGCGCTCAGGAAAATCCATGTGGAGTTGGAAAAAGATGTCTGAAGGTGGAATTAGGTTACTCTCGTTAAAAGATCCAAAAATCAGGACGCTGCATTTTACCTGGTTTGCGTTTTTCTTGACCTTTGTGGTGTGGTTCAGCCACGCGCCGATGTTGGCGGTCATAAAAGAGGCATTTGATCTATCTGCACAGCAGGTCAAGGCGCTGATGATTCTCAATGTCGCGATGACGATCCCGGCGAGGATTGCCATCGGTATTCTGGTGGACAAGTTCGGGCCGCGCCATGTCTACAGTGGCTTGCTGGTTATCTCCGGTGCCATCTGTGT
>PVMK01155333.1_pt1 | contig 37299 bp, 47 predicted proteins | sample 1853481 | NCBI WGS metagenome assembly PVMK01 (sample SAMN08533507, study PRJNA380276) | Marine sediment metagenome, whole genome shotgun sequencing project.
CATGGATGGTATGTTTTGGAGGCGGAGTTCTCTGGAAAAGTTCGGCCATAGTTCTGTTTCCAGAGTTACAAAAAGTAACGGGCTAATCTTTGAGACGACTTTTTTAACAATGAAATTATAGTCAAAAGGGAAATATATGACCTGATCAACACCTTTAGTATTGTGTTGTGCTGTAAAATTACCTGTTTCAGTAACTGTAGACAGGATTATTGGTAAGTCAGGGTAGGTTTTTTTTATAAGTTTTGACAAGAGGTGTGGTTGCCATTACCTCTCCGACAGACACAGCGTGTATCCAGACAGGGTCTTGTTTTCAGTTTTTTAAAAGATTGGCTTTTTGTATAAAATCCGCATTTTTGCATAAAACCACAGCGGTATTTCTTGCGTAGCATAAGAATTATTAATCCAAAAGGAGAAAGTATCAAGGTTAATAAAATTAGAAGTGTATTGTAAAAAAAATACATTATGATTCCGATAAACAGGTTTTTATGAAAGGCTATTAAAAAATCAGCTGATAATTATATGATACCAATTTGAAAATATTTCCATCTTTTTCTAGGACTATTTTTGTTCCTTCTGTGCATATATTGCATAAAGCTTTTGAATACTCACCTTTTTGCTGAAACAATTTATCATGTGAGCCCTGTTCCACTATCCCTTCCCCTTTGAAAGAACAATGATCCGGTCAGCATTTCTTATTGTTGAAAGTCTGTGAGCAATAATAAAAGTGGTTTTATTTTTTATTAGCTTTTCAAGTGATGACCTGAATTTCTTTTTCCAGATTAGTGTCAAGAGAAGATGTTGCTTCGTCAAAAATTAGTATCGGGGCATCTTTTAAAATTGCCCTGGCAATTGCTATTCTCTGACGTTGACCCGCCCTGAAAGTTTTACCCCGTGTTCTCCGATTACAGTACTATATTTATCAGGCATCTCATTGATAAACTGATGGGCACGTGCAGCATGAGCAGCTTCAATTATTTTATCCATGTTCTGTGTGTTGTCACCGTAGGCGATATTATTTTTCAGGCTATCATTAAAGAGGTAGGGGTGTTGATTAACGATGGAAATTTGTGAGCGCAGTGATTTTAATGTTACGTCCTGGATGTCAATGCCGTCAATCTGGATTGAGCCTGAATCAACATCGTAAAACCGTGGGATGAGATTTACAAGGGTGGTTTTGCTGGAACCGGTCATTCCTACAATGGCGATTGTTTCATGAGGTTTCACATTAAGGTCAATGTTATGAAGAACCTGATCTTTGTCATAAGAGAAGGAAACATTGTTAAAAGTAACAGCACTGTGTTTACATTGGATTGATACAGCATCTGGTTTTTCTTTTACTTCAGGCTCTGTGTCGAATATTTCGAAAACCCTTTTTGCAGCTGCAAGTCCGTCTTGAATATCCTGGTATGATTTATTAATGTTTTTTGCAGGCCCATAAAGAAGCAGCATAGCCGTTACAAAAGAAAAAAAGGTGCCAGGCGTTGAGTTTCCATTTAATACATTCCATCCGCCGTAAAAAATGACAGCTGCTGCGGTTAAACCCCCTATCAATTCCATGACAGGGCTTGACAGGGCTTTGTTTTTAAGTTTTTTAAGAAGTATTTTAAGCAGTTTAAGATTTTCAGCGAAAAACGCTTTTTTTCATATTCTTCCATGCCAAAAGCTTTTCACAATTCTATTTCCCGAGATAGTCTCATGAAGCAGGGTTGAAATATAGCTTCTTTTTTCCTGGCGGCGGGTGCTGAGTTTTCTGGTTTTTCTTTTCCCAAAAAGAAGTATTGGGATTAGTGCCCATGGAAGTATAAGAAAAGTAATAAGAGATAATTTGTAGTCTTTTGTGATCATAACAAAAACCAGACCTGTTATAGTCATGCTTTCTCTTATGATGGCTATAATACTTTTATTTATAGCCGCCTCAACAAGCTGAACATCTAAAGTGACTTTTGAGATTAATTTACCCGTGGGATTTGTTTGGAAGTAAGAAAGGGAAAGTATCTGTAAGTGTTCGTAAATTCTGTTTCTGATATCAGTTACAATCCTTTGACCTGTTGAGTTTAGTAGATAACTGTATGCATATTCAAAAATACCTTTGGTTGTGTATAGGGATATTATTGCAACAGGTATGAGCTTAAGCATGCGAAGATCTTTATTTAAAAAGACATCATCTAGAGCTGGTTTTACAAGTGATGCTATACCGGCTGCAAATAGGGAAAGAGGTATCGCACAGGCACATGCAAAAAATATTTTTAATAAATAAGGTTTAATAAACGGATAGAGCCGCTTGTAAAGTATTAAGCTTTCTTTTAACATATTCTAAAATTGATTTTAACTATTGGTTAATTTTAATATTTATTCTGTTTATAGATAATTGAATTATTTTATCATTTCATATGCCTGTGAGGCCACTTTTTTTGAGGCACCTTTCTCACCAAGAGCTTTTTTCACAGCTGCAAGATCGGTTTTTATTTCCTCAAGGCGGTGCGGGTCATTCAGTATAGCAGTTGTTTCCTCGGCTATTTTTTCAGGGGTGGCATCATCCTGTATGAGCTCAGGCACGACCTTTTTTGCGGCTACAAGGTTTGCAAGGCCTATGAAGGGAACGCGTATAAGCATTTTCCCTATAAGGTAGGTCATCAAAGAGACTTTATATATAATTACCATTGGTTTTAGCATTACTGCAGTTTCAAGGGTTGCGGTGCCGGATGCAACAATTGCCATGTCGCAGGCTTCCAGTGTTTCATAAAAGCAGTCAGCAGTCATTCTTGAATCAAGTTCTGTTTGTGCCAGCATGGGGTTAATAAAGTCTCTTTCGATTCCAGGTGCCAGCGGTATAATAAACTGTGCAGACGGAAGCTTCTTTTTAATAATCTCTGCTGCTTTAAGCATGATTGGAAGAAGCTTCTTTATTTCTCCTTTTCTGCTGCCCGGGAGAAGACCTATTACTGGATTGCCGCTGCTTTGCTTTATGGCTATTATTTCTTTTGGCGGATTTTGCGGTTTTACTTCTCTATCCAGTAGCGGGTGGCCTACAAAACGAACAGGCAGTCCCACTTCTTTATAGAATTTTGTTTCAAAAGGGAAAATAACAGCCATGTTATCAACGATACGGGCGATCTTTTTTGCACGGCCCTCTTCGCCATGCCCAGATTTGCGGGCTGATATAATATAGCACCGGCACCTTTTTTTTATGGGCGATACTTGCAATTCGAAGATTAAAGTCTGGATAGTCAATAAGAATAAGGAGGTCAGGGGGTGCTGTTTTGATCTGTTTTTTTACAGCCTGAAATGCTTTGAATATATGGGATGCGCTTGCCAAAACTTCAATTATTCCAATTACCGAGAGATAGCGGGAATGATAAAGCAGTTCAGCCCCTGTTTTTTCCAGTTCATCACCGCCAATACCGCATACTGAAATAGACGGGTGTAGTTTTCGTAATTCTTTTATTACTCTGGCGCCGTGGTGATCGCCTGAAGTCTCACCTGTTACTATGAGTATTTTTTTTAAACTGTGTTCCCATATGCTTTAATTTTTGTATTAATAAGATTACTGCAAGAGATGCAAGATGGGCGCTGATAATCTGATGCGATAAGATAATACGTATTTTGTAAAGACTGTTTTGTTATTATATTTTCAGGGTAGTTTTTTTGGTCTCGATCTGTTCAACTATTTCAAGCGCGACTTTAAGGGCGTTTTTACCTGCTTCGCCAGGGACTTCGGGAATGCTGCGTGATTTTACAGCATTTAAGAAACGAGCGGATTTCTTCTTTTAATGAATCACCCTGTTTGATGTCTATCTGGTCATAAGTGATCTGTGGCAGTGTCGTGTTCATCTGAATCTGTTTTTCCGTAAACTTCAACCTGTTGTGCTGCATAGTCGATTGACAGGTATGCGTCATGCTGAAATATCCTGATCTTCCGCATTTCTTTAGCAGATATTCTGCTTGCGGTAACATTTGCAACGCACCCTGATTCAAATTCAAGTCTAACGTTAGCAATATCGTTATTTTCGCTTGATACGACCGGAACACCTACCGCGTGAATTGCTTTTACCGGTGAACCGACAATATTAAGGATTATATCGATGTCATGTATCATGATGTCAAGAATGACATCTACATCTGTTCCTCTGTCCTTGAATGGCGCAAGACGGTGAGATTCAATAAAAAGGGGTTGTTTTATTACATTATTAAGTGCGAGGACCGCGGCATTGAACCGTTCAAGATGGCCTACCTGCAGGACACATTTGTTCTTTTTAGCTGTTACAATAAGGTCTTCTGCTTCCTCTAAAGTGGTTGTCATTGGTTTCTCAACCAGAACGTCTATACCGTTTAAAAGGAAGTCCTTTGCGATTTTATGGTGGAGTTCAGTAGGAACCACAATGCTTACCGCATCAACCCTGTCAAAAAGTTCTTCGTAGCTTTTAAACGCAGGGACGTTCAGGCGATTTGATATTGTCTGTGCTGCTTCATAATCCGTGTCGACTATACCCACAAGTTCTGATTCTGCCAGCTCTGAATATTTATCAGCGTGAAATTTTCCAAGATAACCTGTGCCTATAACCCCTGTCCTTACCAATTTCATTCTCTGGTAATTCCCCTTTCAGAATTTTGTATAAAAGTCTATTAAGTGAGCCACTTCAGGTGAATTTCAACCCTTCTTTCCGCAGTTTTTTCAATGGCTTTACTGAGTTGTCAGGCCGGACCGGAAAAAGGGTTTTATATGCAGATTTTATTTCACGTATGGCCTCTGCTGAAAAGTTGTGCCGTTTAAGTCCTGTGAGGTTGAGACCATGGAGCTTGGCTCTTTCTCCGACAACAATAGTATATGGAGGGAACATCTTTTGAAACTCCGGTAAGTCCTCCTACCATTGCATATGACCCAATATGAGCAAACTGGTGTACACCCACCAGCCCCCCAAGGATTGCATTGTCTTCAATTATTATGTGGCCGCCCAGTGTTGCGCCATTTGCCATTATTACGTTATCTCCTATCTGGCAGTCGTGTGCGACATGAGAATAAGCCATAAGGAAAATATTGTTTTTAAGCACGGTTTTACGGGCACCGCCTTCTGTGCCCCTGTTTATTGTTACATATTCCCTGAAAGTGTTGTCATTGCCGATAATAAGCTCTGTGTCTTCTTCTTGAAACTTTCAAAGTCCTGTGGGGATGGCACCCAGAGAGCAGAACTGAAATATGTGGCAATCTTCTCCGATTGTCGTGGGCCCCTCTATAACAACCTGCGGGGCCTATTTTTGTATTTTTTCCTATTCTTACGTTGTCGCCGATTACAGTATAGGGACCGATTTCGACATTTTCTCCTATCTCGGTGTTTTTCCTGTTATAACTGTTTTGATGTATCATTTTATGCTCCTAAATGAAAAAAATACTTAAATGAGTATTCTTTGCCTGAATATATTATATTGTAATAAGTGAAAACACTACATTGCGCAGAGAAGCTCAGCTTCTGCTGCAAGCTGGCCGTCTACAAACGCTTTGCCTCTAAATTTCCAGATGGATCTTTTGAAAAGGCAATTGCCTCAAGTTCAAATCTGACCTGATCTCCGGGAACAACCGGTTTTCTGAATCTGCACTTGTCGATTCCGATAAAAGCGAACATCTTTATTGTTTGCTTTAGAATCCGGTGATGACAAAAAGTGCAGTACTCCCCAGCTTTGGGCCATGGCCTCAACAATGAGTACGCCGGGCATTATCGGCTCTCCTGGGAAATGTCCCTGAAAAAAAGGCTCGTTTATGGTTACGTTTTTAAGGGTTACGATTTTTTTATTTTCTTCGAATTCCAGAACCCTGTCCAGAAGCAGGAATGGATATCTATGGGGTATCAGCTCCATTATTTCTTTAATATCAACCATTATTCATCCCTTTATTTGATTTTAGATTCTAACTCGGTAATTTTCTTTTTAAGCTCTTTTATTGTTTGATTCATCTCGGGCAGTTTCCGAAAGATCAAAGTTGATCTCAGCCAGTCACGGTGGGGCATGTGAGGGGGCTCCTGATACTGTCTGACCCGGGGGGACATCTACGGCAACAGCCGCCTCTGGCTCCAACGGTTACATCGTTTCCAATCTTGACATGTCCTGCCGTAGCTGACTGGCCTGCCATGGTAACCCGGTCTCCGATATGGGTGCTGCCGGATATGCCCAGTATGGGCTATGATAATAGAGTCTTCTCCAATGGTGCAGTTGTGTGCAATCTGGATTAAATTGTCAAGTTTGGCACCGCGTTTTATCCAGGTTTTGCCTATGGTTGCCCGGTCGATTGTGGTGCAGGCACCTATCTCTACATCATCGTCTATCTGTACGATGCCGAGTTGGGGGATTTTGAATTTTTTGGCACCGTCGGGTGCAAAACCGAAACCGTCACTGCCTATGATTGCGCCTGAATTTATAATGACATTATTGCCGACAATACATTTCTCTCGAATGGTCACATTAGGGTGGATGAGGGTGTGATGGCCTATTTTTGCATTTCTACCTATAAAAGCAGTTAGGATATACTGTTGAACCCGTCTCCGATGGTGGATCCGTCTCCAATAAAAAGCAGAATGGATATATGGTGACATTTTCTCCAAGCTCTAACATCTTTACCAATGAATGCTCTCTCGTCGACTGTTCCTGTTTCTTCTCTCGGCTGGGGTTTCAGATAGGTAATCGCTTTTGCATAGGCCAGATAAGGGTTTTTAACCTTAAGCAGGTTTTTTGTTTCTGATGAGATGTCAGGAGAACAGACGATGGCTGAAGCCTTTGTCTGTTCAATATATTTGATATACTTTGGGTTTGCGACAAAGGTTATATCACCTTCTTTGGCATCTTCAATGCCGGAGATGTTGCTTTTATGATGATATCTTCGTCTCCTCTATTGTGCCGCCCAGGATCCGGGCTATATCTCTTTAAGTTTTATTTCCATTTTATGTGCCTTTATCCCTTTTAAAACACAGGGGCATTTGATTTTGTGCCACTGTGTTTTAAAATAGAGTTATTTATTATTAAATCTGACCATACCCGCGGTCAGTTTGTTTATTTTTTGTTCTTGTTATACTGTGCGTCGTAGATAGCTGTCACCTTGGCTGTGAGATCAATTGCATCGGAAGCATAGAGTATATTTACGTTCATTTTTCTCAAAAATAATTGTATAACCGTTTTTCTTTCCATATTCCTGAATTATAGGGATAAGGTCTTGAAGGATGTCGTTTGTGAGTTCAGCTTCTTTAAGCTGAACTTCTGATTTTGAATCTTTTACCTGTCTCTCATAATCGCGCTGTCTGCGGAGGAAGTCTTTTTCCTTTTCTCTTCTAACGCTGTCAGTGAGCATCATGCTCTGTTTTTGGAGAACTTCACCGAGCTTTTCTATAGAAGCTTTTTCTTTTAAAATTGTATCTTCAATTGCTTTTATTTCTTCTTGAAATTTAGCCATTGTGTCTTTGCCGGCAGCACTTTCTATCACAGCTATTTGAATTGCCACATAACCGAACTTGGATTCTCCCGCAAAACTTTTATTTGATATTAATAGTACTGCGAGTAAAAATGCTGCTGTGAATAATTGTTTCTTCATTTTTTTCCTTCCGATTTAAAATTATATTTGCTGATGTTTTTTTAATAGTTTGGCTTTGTGTCTCGCTATAACGGGTTTGTTAAACTTTTTATTACGGATTTTTAACTGCTTAGAATTCGCAGGGCTTAGTTTAAAGTTTTTTCTTTGCCACTCTTTTCTATTTTATCATAGCCTGACTAATATGTTCTGATGTTTTATGCTGTAAGTATTTCTTTCTAGAACATTTGTCCCATTGAGAATTCAAAGTTACTGGAATCTTCATCAAACTTATCTTCGGGATCAAGGTTGTATGCCCAAACCAGCCGTAATGGCCCAAAGGGTGAGTACCAGTTTATTCCGACGCCGGCATCTGTTCTTAAGTTTGAGAAAAAATCATCATCTGTTTCGTAGGCATTTCCAATATCATAAAAAACAACCCCGCGCACGCCTGAACCGGGCATAATGGGAAACAGAAATTCAAAATTAAAAAAGATCTCTTTTTCTCCACCAACAACGGAATATTCAGATTCGTCATCAGGAAGATTAAGAAACTCAGAACGGAGGTCTTTCTCCATAGGCCCAACACTCCGTGAATCAAATCCGCGCAGAGAGTCCAGCCCGCCCAGGAAAAATTTTTCACCAATAGGAATATCCTCACCCGCTTCAAACAGCTGCCCGATTTCTCCTCTTACCATGAATGCGGTATCAAAGGGAAGCGGAAAGTACTTGGCAGAGCTTGCTATTAGACCGATAAATTTGGCGTCTCCTCCGAATCCGGCAAGCTCCACTGACAGCTTGCTGTTGGAGCCCATCCTGGGCGACCAGCGGTCATTCCTTGAATCTCTTACGATGCTGGTTGTAATACTGCTGGTAACAGTTCTGCCTTGCTGCTGCAATATGCTCAGTGGAACATCACCACAATCAATGTCATAGTAATCATCATCACCTCGTATTCCTGAGCAATCTACTTCAATGTCGGTATCCTCAAGCCTGTAGGTGAGGTATAAACGGGTATAGTCAAATTTGTGGTCAAGTGGAAACCCCGCCCGCAGGTTGAACCCCATACTTTTCCTTTTAAAATCGTAATAATCCCTGTCGATCAGAAACAGGTCAAACCCGACAGATACACGGGTGTCCATAAACCAGGGTTCGGTAAAGGAAATATCAAACTGTGAAGAATCTCCACCGATTTGTGACATGAATTTTAAGCTCTGTCCTTTCCCAAACAGGTTGTTTTGTGATATCTGGAACATGCCTACGACACTGTCGACAGAGCTGTATCCGGCGCCAACGCTGAAAGAGCCTGTGGGGCGCTCTGTGACCTCTATGTGAAGCTTTATCAGTGCTATCTTTGCTTCCTGGGGAGGTGTTAATGTTTACTTTTTCAAAAGTATCCCAGGTTGTTGATTTGCTGTTTGCTTCTCTTGACCTGTTCAGAGTTGTAAACTGCTCCATCTGCAAGACGCATTTCACGTCTTATGACTTTATCCCGTGTTCGGGTGTTTCCTGTTATTTTAATTTCTTCTATGTATATCTTTTTCCCTTTGATGATCTTGAAAGACAGATCAACTGTTTTTTCTTTATCATTAATGTTTGTCAGGGGCGTGATGTCAGCAAAAGCAAAACCCCTGCTCAGCATATAATGCTCTTAATGCAACCAGGTCATCATTTAACTTCCGTCCGTTAAAGGTCTTTCCGGAAGCTGCTTTTATTTTTGATCTTAAAATGATTTTATCGTAGATAAGGTCTCCGTCAAAATCTATTGAGCCTATTGTAAATTTAGGCCCCTCGATTATGTTGATATGGACCTTTATGCCTTTCTTGTTAAACGCAACAGTTGGTTTTTCCACTTCAACCAGGAGAAATCCCTTGCTGTAGTAATAGGCTACAATCCGTTCAACGTCTTTTTCCAGGCCCTCCTCTTTATAGATGCCTTTTGAGGTGAAAAGAGAGGTGAAGCTTTTTTCTCTGGTTTCCATGACCTTGCTGATTTTTTTTCCGGAAATGGAGTCATTTCCGGAAAAGGTGACTTTTTTAACTTTAATTATATCACCTTCTTTAATTGAATAATCAACACCGACCATGTCGTCTGGCATCGGTTTTACTTTATAGGATACATCTGCCCTGGAAATAGCCCTTGTCAAGATAGATTTTTTTGATACGGGTCACATCACCGGTTACTTTATTCAGATCAAGTATTGTTCTGACTTTTACTTCAAGTACTTCCTCTATGTCATTAATTTTTACTTTCTTGTTGCCCTGTATTTGAACGGCCTTTGACCATGGGTTTTTCTTCAACGTGAAAGGTTATTTTTTTTCCGCGTTCTGTGTCTTCGCTTGTTATCTGTATATCCTTAAAATAACCCATCTGATATATTCTTTTAAGGTCTTCCTGTAGCATCTGAGGGGAAAATTCTTCTCCCGGTTTTGTTCTTATGGCAAAAAGCACAGCGTCTTCTTCAATAAATCTGTTTCCCGGAAATAAGGACTTTGCTGATTATCTCTTTTTCCAGGATAATAAAGTTAATCTTACGTGCGATGTCCTGAAGTTTGCCGGTTATCTCTGCAATGTTATCAGCGGTGGTATAAAGTCTTTGAACCGGCTTTGTTTTTTTTGTTTCAATAAGTGAAATGTCAAGGCTCAGTGTTCGGCCTATTTTTGTCAGCCCGCCAAGAACAAGGTAATCAACTCCCAGTTTTTCTCCTAATAGAACGGCCTGTTCTCCATCGATGGTTTTGAGTTCCATGGCCTGAATGGGTTTTTGCAAGAAGCGGTTTTTCAACGGTTTTTATTTCACCTCTTTTTTCAAGGCGGGTTGAAAGCATATCAGGGTATTGCCTGGCTCAGGTATGAAAGGTTTTCTTCGCTGTGAATAGAAAAAGGAAGCACCGCAACATTTTGTTCCGGTGCAGCATTTAAAGCAGCGCTGCTAACCATAATTAATGAGACAATAAGTAATAATAATATTCCTGGCCGCTTATAATGATTTTCTTTTTTCATTATCCTCTGTTTGGTACGAATTATTCTGCAAAATAGTTAAATTTTAGTTTTTCCGTCTTCAATTACTATTCTTCTTGACATTTTTAGAGCGAATTCTTCATTGTGTGTCACAATGATAAGTGTTATCCCCCAGTTCATTGTTCAGCTCTAAAAGAAGATCGAAAACCTCTCTGCTTGTTGATGTGTCTAAATTACCCGTTGGTTCATCGGCAAGCACTATCTCAGGTTCCATTATCATTGCCCGTGCTACGGCGACTCTCTGTTGCTCTCCCTCCCCTGACATTTCACCCGGTTTATGGGTGATGCGTTTTTGCAACCCCATTTTTTTAAGCAGTTGAAAACCCTTTTCTTCTATGAAAGATTTGTTTTTCCCTGCGATAAGTGCCGGCATTATTGTATTTTCAAGGGCATTGAATTCCGGCAAAAGATGGTGAAACTGAAATATGAATCCCAGTTTGTTGTTTCTAAACTCTGCCAGCTCTTTTTGGCTGTAGGAGAATAGATTTGTGTTTTTATAGAAAACCATACCTGAAGATGGTTTGTCAAGCGTTCCTATTATATTTAACAGGGTACTTTTTCCTGCTCCGGATGGACCGGTAATGGCGCACCTGTCTCCTTTATTAATATTGAGGCTGATGTTTTTCAGAACCTCGGTTTTTGAGCCCTTATTTGTAAAGGTTTTTATGAGGCTATCAATCTTTAAAAGAGGTTCAACAGATTTATCTGTATCTGAAATATTATTCATAGCGAAGAGCCCTCCGCCGGTTCCAGGTTTGCGGCCTGTCTGGATGGATAAAGGGTTGCAATAAAGCTGATTAAGATGGCAATGAAAGCAACAAAGAATACATCCCAGGAGTTTATCTTTACAGTTAAATCGGGGATATAGTAAACATCTTTTGAAAGGGAAACAATCTGAAAATTGTTCTGCAGGAAGGCCAGAAAACAACCTCCTGCAAGGCCGATTACGGTTCCGGATATGCCTATTATGAGGCCCTGCAGCATAAATATCCTCATTATTGAGGATGATTTTGCTCCCATTGATTTCAGTATTGCTATTTCACGGTTTTTGTCATTTACCATCATGATAAGTGTGGCGACTATGCTGAAAGCCGCTACGATAATAATTAGTATCAGGATAATAAACATAGCTGTTTTTTCAAGCTTTAAGGCAGCATACAGGTTTTTATGCATTTCTTTCCAGTCTCTTACCTGATATTCCGATCCAAGAAGATTTCTTATCTTTGCCACGACTTTTTCAGTGTCGTAGATGTCGTTTACTTTAAGCCAGATACCGCCTACTTCTTCCGGCATTTTTACAAATTTCTGTGCGTCAGGAAGAGAAATATATGCCATTCCTGTGTCGTACTCATACATGCCTGATTCAAATATTCCGGCTACTATAAATTTTTTCCATCCGGGGATCATTCCTGCCGGGTGAGATAAGTCCTGTTGGAGATATGACAGTTACCGGACTTCCTGTTCCTATTCCAAGAATTTCTGAAAGTTCTTTACCTATTATTATTCCGGGATGTTTTGTGCTGTTATCAAAAGAGATCTGGTTTTGGAGAAGCGTTAAATCACCTTCAATGATGGATTTTTTTATATCTATAACATCCGGGGCCGTTGGGATATCTATGCCGTGAAGTATAACCGGTGATACTCTGGATCCTGATGACAGCATAACGGTACTTATAATAAAAGGAGTTGATGCGGAAACGTTTTGCAGTTTGTTTAAGTTTTCAATCTTGCTTTCATGATCTTTGATGCCGGAGAAATATTTATTAATTACAATATGAGAGTTTGTTCCAAGTATTTTTTCCCGCAAATCATCGGTGAACCCTGTCATAACACCAAGGACAAGTATAAGCGCCATAACTCCTATAGCTACTCCAACTATTGAGATAAGCGTGATAAGAGAGATGAAAACCTGTTTTCTCTTTGCGCGAAGATACCTTAAAGCTATGAAAAGTTCATAGGAGAATTTGTTCAATTCTTCGGCCTTTCAGATCGAAAGAGGGGGAAAAGTATAACGTCTCTTATGGAAGGTGAGTCAGTTAAAAGCATTACCAGCCTGTCGATTCCTATGCCTTCTCCTGCAGCAGGAGGCATGCCGTGTTCAAGTGCTGTTAAGAAATCTTCATCAATCTGAAACGGCTCGCCATCGATTTTTTCCTTTGTTTCAGCCTGTTTCATGAAGCGGTTTCTCTGGTCTGCCGGGATCGTTAAGCTCAGAGAAGGCATTTGCAATTTCCCTTCCGGCAATAAAGAGCTCAAACCGGTCTGTTACGCTCGGGTCCTGTTCATTTGTTCTGGCCAGCGGAGAGACCTCTACCGGGTAATGGGTTACAAAAGTGGGCTGGATCAGTTCTTTTTCCGCGGCTTCTTCAAAGATTTCAGTTACGATTTTACCGAGCGGCTCATGGCCTGTAATTTCAATACCAAGTTTTTTGGCGTGTTCCCGTGTTTTTTCAAGGTCATCAAAATCTGAAATGTCAATATTTGCATATTTTGCAGCAGCTTCCTTAAGGGTAAGTTTTTGCCAGGGTGAGCTGAAATCCAGTTCCTGTTCCTGATAAATGATTTTTGATGTGCCATGCAGCTCATTGCAAAGGTAGCAGAACATCTCTTCAGTCATATCCATCAGGTCTTCATATGTTGCGTATGCATGATAGAACTCAACCATAGTAAATTCAGGGTTATGTTGAGTCGAAATCCCTTCATTTCTGAAGTTACGGTTAATCTCAAATACTCTTTCTATTCCTCCCACAAGAAGTCTTTTCAAATAAAGCTCAGGAGCGATTCTCAAATACAGATCAGTATTTAAAGAGTTGTGATGGGTTATAAAGGGTTCTGCTGCCGCTCCGCCGGGTATTGGGTGCATCATGGGTGTCTCAACTTCGACAAAGTCACGCTTTAAAAGAAAATCTCTAATAAGGGTGATGATGCGGGCTCTGGCAAGAAATGTTTTTTTAACATCCTGGTTTGAAATCAGGTCAAGATACCGCTGTCTGTACCTTGTTTCGATATCCTGAAGTCCATGCCATTTTTCAGGCAGCGGACGAAGTGTTTTTGTCAGGAATGAGAAACTGTCCGCAAGTATGGTGAGTTCGTCTGATTTTGTTAAGAAAACCCTTCCTTTAATACCTATGAAATCGCCAATATCTACCTTTTTAAATATATCGTAACTTTCTGCTCCAACCTTGTTTTTCTGGATATAGGCCTGAATCGACCCTTTTCTGTCCTGTATGTGCAGAAAGGCAGCTTTTCCAAAGCTTCTTACAGATATTACTCTTCCTGCAATTGAGAAGATATCTTCACAGGTTTCGATCTCTTCTTTTCCTTTACCTTTAAATAATTCTGTTACCTGTTGGGAGGTATGTAGAGCCTTAAAATCATTAGCATAAGGGATTTATGCCGTTTTCTTTAAGTTCATTGACTTTTTGTGTTCGCGCCTGAAGGAAATCTTTTTTTTCATCCATAATATTGATTGATTTTTAATGAGTTAGAATGTTTGATTAATTATTTATCTTATGATATATTTTTCCTCTTAAACTTCTGGAAAATAGCTTAACTTTTCCATTTAAGTCAAGGTAAAAGCACATCTCAAGCTGAGTCCGGATGTAAATATCCCTTAAAAATTCAAGCAGATTAAGCTCATAACAATTTAAGGAATTTTTCAAATAGAAACAAGATATGTGATTTATTAAAGAAAGGATATGGTTATGGCTCAGGAAGAATTAAAAAAAACAATCGTTGAATTCGCAAAAACATATGAATACTCTAATCTGATAACTATCGATGGATCAGGTTTTCCTAAAGGCAGGATGATGGAGAACCTTCCTTTTGTGAGGACCTTATATTCTGGTTTGCAACCGGTGCCCAGTCAAATAAGGTTGCAGAGATTAAAAATAACTCAAAAGCAAGTGTTTTTCTCTACAGACCAGAAGACCATGCCAGTATCTCTGTTTCTGGAAACGCGGAAATCGTGACAGATGATGATGTCAGAATGAAAAATGGAAAGAAAAATGGAGTGCTTTCTGGGAAAAAGGGTTCTTCTGATCCTGAATATACCCTGATCAAGATTGTTCCTAAGCAGATTGTTTATCTTGATTTTGCAAATCACAATCAGGAAATACTTGATCTCTCAGGAATGTTGATTTATAGAAGGTTTTAAGCCTTATTGGGTACAATCTTTTCCTTGATTTGATTTTATGAATAAAAAACAATATGTTGTGAGTCTGGAAGGTTTTTGACTGACATATTGTGGTAATATATTTTATTATTGAAAAAGGTTTTGATGCGTGATATTATAAAAAATTTAATTGACAAAAGGTTCTTATCCCTATATACACAAACGCTTAACTTTTGTTTATTCAAAGAGACTTAAATATAATTAATCAAACGTGAGAGAATAAAATGGCAGTACCAAGAAAAAAAGTTTCCAAAAGCAGAAAGAACACACGGAGGTCCCATGACCGGTTGACAGCTCCGAACCTTGTTAACTGTCCACAGTGCAGTGAACCTAAAAGGTCTCATTGTATATGTCCCAAGTGTGGATATTATAATGGCAGAGAAATTATTTCAATTACAGCAGAATAGTTTTAGTGGAATAGAGCTCTGGGTTTTTAGTTTTGTCATTATAAATTGATAAGGAAATAGCGGACGCATGTATAAGGCGAGAATAATCGGAACGGGTTCACATGTACCTGAAAAAGTGCTTACCAATAAAGATTTGGAAGCCATTGTAGATACAAGTGATGAGTGGATACTCACTCGGACTGGTATTAAAGAACGGCATATTGCCTCTAACGGAGAGGCAACTTCAGATTTTGCATATCAGGCATCATTAAATGCAATGGAAATGGCGGGGACATCTCCTGAAGAAATAGATATGATTATTGTGGGTACCATAACCCCTGATATGAATACTCCTTCGGTAGCATGTCTTATCCAAAGCAAATTAGAGGCAAAAAGGGCAGCAGCTTTTGATGTCTCGGCAGGGTGTACCAGTTTTTTATATGCTCTTTCGGTTGCTGATAATTTTATAAAAAGCGGCAATGCAGAAAAAATTCTGATTGTTGGAGCAGAGACCCTTTCTAAAATTACAAATTATGAAGACAGGGGTACATGCATCCTGTTTGGTGACGGTGCAGGTGCAGTGGTTCTTTCTAAAGAAAAAGGTAACAGGGGAATCCTTTCAACACATCTTTTTTCAGATGGGTCATATGGAGAACTTCTTTATATGCCGGGAGGTGGATCGGCCAGACCTGCTTCCAAAGAGACCCTTGAAAAAAGAGAACATTATCTCAGGATGGATGGCAACAAGGTCTTTAAAGTAGCTGTTAAATCTCTTGAAGAAGCAGCTCTTACAGCCTTGTCACACAATGATTTAACAGGTGAGTCGATCGATCTTTTTATCCCGCATCAGGCAAATTTGAGGATAATTGATGCAATAGGAAAAAGGCTGGATCTTCCTCCTGAAAAAATATTTATAAATATTGACAAGTATGGTAATACATCTTCTGCTTCAGTGCCGATAGCTATAGATGAAGCTAACAGACAAAACAGAATTAAGAAAAATGACTTAATATTGCTGGATGCTTTTGGAGCGGGGTTCACCTGGGGTTCAGCAGTGCTTCGATGGTAAATAACAGAAAGGTGGGGAAATATGCTGGATTATAATTTGACAGAAACACAGGTGCAGATCGTTGAACTGGCACGTAAGGTTGCCAAAGATAAAATTCTTCCAGTTAGAGCGGAACTTGATGAGACGGGTGAATTTCCATGGGGACCTCTAAAAGGTTTTGGCTGATGTGGGACTGTTCGGGGTTTATATCCCTGAAGAGTATGGCGGGACTTGGATTTGGGAACCTTGAAAATTGTCTTGTGGTTGAAGAATTGAGTAAGGTATGTGTCGGTGTTTCAGTGAGTTTTGCTGCAAGCGGTCTGGGGAACATATCCAATTCTTCTTTATGGAAGTGACGAACAGAAGAAAAAATATCTGCCTGATATCGCAGCTGGGAAAAGGCTGGCTGCTTTTGGTATTACCGAATCAAGTGCAGGGAAGTGACTCGGCCTCAATTAGAACTACAGCTAAAAAAGATGGGAGATAAGTATATTGTAAACGGTGTGAAGCAGTGGATTACCAATGCCGGTGAAGCAGAAATCTATAGTTTCATTGCAAAAACAGATCCTTCAAAGGGTCCCCGCGGTGCAAGCGCTTTTATTATTGAAAAAGGGGAATGAAGGTTTCAGCTTTGGTGCAAAAGAGAATAAAGCTGGGTATCCGTGCTTCAGCAACCCGTGAACTGATCTTTGAGGACTGTGAAATCCCTGCAGAGAATCTGATTGCCCGTGAAGGTATGGGATTTATCGTTACCATGAAGAATTTTGATCAGACCCGTACCGGTATTGCGGCACAGGCAGTGGGTCTTGCAGCAGGGGCCTTAAATGAAACGATTAAGTATGCCCATGAAAGAAGGACCTTTGGTAAGTCAATTATTTCTCACCAGGCTGTTCAGCATATGCTTGCTAATATGGCAACAGAGATTGAAGCTGCACGCGCATTGACATACCAGTCTGCACGTTACTGTGATTCCGGTGCCAAGGATATGTCAAAATATTCATCAATGGCAAAATTGTTTTCGTCTGACGTGTGTATGAAAGTTACCACAGATGCGGTGCAGATTTTCGGCGGATACGGGTATATGAAGGAATATCCTGTTGAAAAGATGATGCGTGATGCAAAAATTCTTCAGATATATGAAGGAACAAACCAGATCCAGAGAAATGTTATCGGTCAGTTCCTGATTAAAGAAGCCGCCGGTAGAAAACTGGTATAATTGTTTTTCGAAGGGGGCGTCAAGCACCATATATAGTATGTGTAAAAAAGATTGCACAATTATTACAATTATTATAAAAAAAGGTGTTAATAATGGATTTGAAGGATAAAGTTGCAATTGTAACGGGGGCGGCACAGGGCATTGGAAAAGTTATTGCTCTTGGCCTGGCAAAGTGCGGGGCTGACATCGCTGTATCTGATATAAATGAAGACAGTCTTGACGCGGCGGTAAAAGAGATAGAGGCTTTAGGGACGTAAGGCTATCGCTGTAAAGATGGATGTCTCCAGTCTGAAAGACTGTGAGGACATGGTTAAAAAGACAGTAGATGCTTTCGGTAAGGTTGATATCCTTATTAACAATGCCGGTATAACCCGGGATACCGTTCTTCTCCGGATGAAAGAGGAACAGTGGGATCAGGTGATACAGGTGAATCTGAAGGGAACATTTAACTGTACCAAGGCTGTGATACGCAGTATGTTTAAACAGAAATCCGGGAAAATAATAAATATTTCATCTGTTACCGGAGCCATGGGGAATGCGGGTCAGTCAAACTATTCTGCTTCTAAGGCTGCAGTAATGGGGTTTACAAAATCAATCGCCCGTGAATATGCTCACTGCGGGATTACGGTTAATGCGGTTGCCCCGGGTTTTATAAAAACCGCAATGACTGACGCGATACCGGAAAAAGACCGTGATGCAATGATCTCGATAATCCCGGCAAAAAGACTGGGCCTGCCGGAAGATGTGGCAGATACGGTATGTTTTCTGGCAAGTGATAAGGCAAATTACATTACAGGACAGGTTATACATATTAACGGCGGAATGTACATGTAGATTTGAAAATAACTGAGGCAATAAGACGTAGAAATAATGGTTAGTTAATTAAGGAGGAAATGATAATGTCAGTAGAACAAAGAGTTAAAGATATAATCGTTGAGCAGCTTTCGGTCAGTGATGAAGAAGTCGTTCCAGAAGCATCTTTTGTGGATGATCTCGGAGCGGATTCGCTGGACCTGGTTGAGCTTATTATGGTTATGGAAGAAAAATTTGAGCAGGAAATTCCTGATGAAGATGCAGAAAAGCTTCAGACTGTACAGGATGCGATTACTTATATTCAAGAACGCGTAACTGAATAACGGTCATTATTTTATGTAAATATTTTTAACACTGCTTTAAGCAAGCATATAAAAGCCTTCCTCTTATGACGGTGGGCTTTTAGTTTTTATTTAATAATCAATGGGAGCTTTGGCTTTGGAAAAAAGAAGAGTAGTCATAACAGGTCTTGGCATTGTTTCTCCTCTTGGTATCGGCCTGGAGGAAAACTGGGATGCTGTCAGTAACGGCAGGTCAGGTATTGGGTCCGATTACACGTTTTGATCCTAAAGATCTTAGTGCAAAGATTGCAGGAGAGGTGAAAAATTTCAATCCTGAAGATTATATTGAGAAAAAAGAAATAAAGAAGATGGATACCTTTCTGCACTATTCTTTTGCTGCCGGAAAGATGGCTGTTGCGGATTCCGGTCTGGTTATCAATGATGAAAATGCCGAGAGGGTGGGGGTTTTGGTCGGCTCAGGGCTTGGAGGTCTTACCACGATTGAGAAATATCATTCTCTGATGCTGGAAAAGGGGCCTAAAAAAATATCACCATTTTTTCATACCCTATGCTGATAGTCAATCTTGCACCGGGTCATATTTCAATGTATTTCGGCTGTAAAGGCCCGAACACTCAAGTATTGTTACAGCCTGTGCAACAGGTAATCATTCAATCGGTGAAGCATTTAAGACCATTCAGCGCGGTGATGCGGACGCAATGATCGCCGGTGGTGTTGAATCCACAATCACTCCTTTGGCAATAGGCGGTTTCTGTGCCATGAAAGCACTATCCACCCGGAATGATGAGCCGCAAAGAGCTAGCCGTCCTTTTGAAAAAGACAGAACCGGCTTTGTTATGGCAGAAGGCGCCGGAATTATTGTGCTTGAGGAAATGAAATTTGCAGTAAAAAGAGGAGCAAGAATTTATGGGGAAATAACGGGATTTGGCTGTAATGCTGATGCACACCATATTACAGCTCCATCACCTGGGGGTGAAGGAGCTGCGCGGTGCATGAACCTGGCCTTGAATGATGCCGGTCTTAATCCTGAAGATATTGATTACGTTAATGCGCATGGTACGTCAACCTATATGAACGACCTTTGTGAGACCCAGGGCATGAAAAGTGTTTTTAAGGAAAGTGCGAAGAAACTGTGGGTGAGTTCCACAAAGTCAATGACAGGACACCTTCTGGGTGCAGCAGGGGGTGTAGAGTCAGTGTTCAGTCTTTTAACCATCAAAAACAATGTTGTCCCACCGACTATTAATTACGAGACTCCTGATTCTGAATGCGATCTTGACTATGTTCCAAATACTGCACGGGAAAAACAGGTGGGTAAAGTAATGAGTAACTCATTTGGCTTTGGCGGAACAAATGCCACGCTTATATTTCAGAAGTTTGAAGGGTAATTAAAGTAAAGTGGGCTATGAAAATTGCTATTGGTTCTGATCACCGTGGTTTTGAAATCAAGAAAGTCCTGATTAGCCTTCTTGAATCTCTTGGAAATGAAGTGCAGGATATGGGGCCTTTTTCAGAGGCTTCTGCTGACTATCCTGAATTTGCATTAAAGGTTGCATCGGCAGTGGAAAACAACTCTTGTGACCGCGGGGTGCTGATCTGTGGCTCGGGTATAGGGATGTCCATTGCAGCCAACAAATTTAAAGGTGTCAGGGCAACTCTTTGTCATGATCTTCATACAGCTGAAATGTGCCGCAGGCATAATGATTCTAACATTCTGGTTTTTGGTGAGGCCTTAGGTGCTGAGCTTTCCCTTGCCATGCTTAAAATATGGCTTTCTACACCTTTTGAGGGCGGCAGACACCAGGACAGGCTGGATCTTATTAATGAAATAGAAAAGAAGAATTTCAAGTAAAATAACCTGTTTGCTGTTTCTTCCTGAAAATAAAGGGTATTTTGTATTAGAGCCCTTTCCGGTTGTCAATAACTATTCAATAATGTCATGTCAGATATAAATAAGCGTCCGGAATGGAAAGAATACTTTATTGGTATTGCAAGGCTGGTCTCGAAAAGATCAACCTGTACCAGACGTAAAGTAGGCGCTGTTGTTGTGCGTGATAAAAGAGTGCTTGCAACCGGATATAACGGAGCGCCCACAGGCCTTTCACACTGTGCGGAAACAGGATGTATCCGGGAAAAGATGGGTGTGCCGTCGGGTCAGCGACACGAATTGTGCAGGGGGCTTCATGCAGAGCAGAATGCAATTATACAGGCCGCATATCATGGCATTAGTATTAAGGACGCAATTCTTTTCTGTACTACATTGCCGTGCAGTATATGTTTTAAGATGATTATAAACTCAGGCATCAAAGAGGTTGTATATGAAGAGGGATATCCTGACGACTTAACTGATGCGTTTTCTAAAGGAATCGGATATCAAAATGACAAAATATTAGAGGGGGGGAGCAATGAAGTGTCCTTACTGTAACAACCTTGAGGATAAGGTTATTGATTCTCGTAGCAGCAAAGATGGTGAGATTATACGCAGGCGTAGAGAGTGTCTTGGATGTGCAAAGCGTTTCACAACACATGAAAAGATAGAAGATAAGCTTCCTTTAATCGTTAAGAAAGATGGCCGCAGGGAGCCCTACGGCCGAGAAAAGATTATGGAGGGAATGAAAAAGGCCTGTCAAAAGCGGCCGATAAGCATTGAAGCAATAGAGAAAATAGCAGATAAAATTGAACAGGATATTGTTTCACGCGGAGTAAAAGAGATTAAAGGTTCAGAGCTTGGTGAAAAGGTAATGCTTGAGCTCCATGATCTTGATGATGTGGCATATGTAAGGTTTGCTTCTGTGTACCGTTCTTTTAAGGATATCAGTGATTTTATGGAAGAGGTAAAGGCTCTGGTCAAAGATAAAAGTTAATGACTTTGTAAAATTCTAAGTATTTTGAATTTGAAACGTTTTACTTTGCCATTCTGGTTGATTTTGTCAAATATAATGGTTTTTTAGATGACTGCTGATTTAAAAGAAGATTATTTTATGGGTGAAGCTCTTAAGCTTGCAAAAAAAGGCGCAGGCAGGGTTAGCCCTAATCCGATGGTTGGTGCAGTCGTTGTAAAAAATGGAAAAATAATAGGAAAGGGCTATCACAGGTTTTTCGGCGGCGCCCATGCAGAGATAAATGCGATTGAAAATGCAGGCAAAGCAGTTAAGGGTGCTGATATCTATGTTACGCTGGAGCCGTGTTCACATTTTGGAAAGACGCCTCCATGTGTTGATGCGCTGATAAACAGCGGCATAAGAAAAGTTTTCATCGGTATGGTTGATCCTAATCCTGTTGTGAATAGAAAAGGGGTTCGAAAGCTTAAAAAAGCCGGTATTGACTTAAAAACCGGGATTCTTGATCTGAAATGCAGAAGACTTAATGAGTCTTTTGTTAAATATATTACAAAAAAAGAGCCTTTTGTTATATTAAAGTCAGCTGTAAGTCTCGATGGTAAAATTGCATCGCATACGGGTGACTCAAAATGGATAACATGTGAAAAGTCGAGAAGATTTGTTCACCGGATGCGTTTTGAATCAGATGCTGTGATGGCAGGTGTTGGAACAGTTATAGCTGATGACCCTCTTTTAAATGTCAGGCTGTTTAAAAAAGCAAAAAAAGAGCCGTTCAGGGTCATCGTTGACAGCAGCCTTAAAATACCTCTTGGAAGTAATGTACTAAAACCTGATTTTGCTGAGAAGACTATTGTTGCTGTTTCAAAAGAAAAATCAGTTTCAAAAAAAGCCGAGGTTATTAAAAATATGGGGGCACAGATTATTTCTGTGTCTGCAAAGAATAAGCGGATAGACCTTAAAGTATTAAGCAGAATTTTGGCAAAAAAGGGGATTGCGAGTATACTTTTAGAAGGCGGTTCTGAGGTCAATGCCGCAGCTCTGGAAGCTGAAATTGTTGATAGAATAATGCTTTTTTATTCTCCCAAGCTGATTGGCGGGACAAAAGCCTTTGGTATGATCGGCGGACAGGGGAAATCCTTGATTTCTGAGGCAATAAAGGTTGATGATTTAAATATCAGGCGGATTGGTACTGATTTTATTGTTGAGGGATATGTGGTATAATTTTTCTTTTGTAGTCCTGATTAGGGAATCTGGGATAGGCTGAATTTGATTGGGTCGACAAAAACAATATTTACTTTGCAGGAACAGTAAAGATGTTTACCGGACTGATTGAAGATATAGGTGAAATAAAAAAGATTACCCGTATCGGAAGCGGAAAACAGTTTATCTTAAAAAGCCGCATCCCGACTGCAGAGATAAATCTGGGAGACAGTATCGCTGTTGACGGAGTCTGCCTTACAGCAACGGGGTTTGTTGAGGGAGGTTTCAGCGTGGATGTTTCTCCGGAGAGTTTGAAACGAACCACGCTAGATGCGAGAAAAGCTGGTCACCGGGTCAACCTGGAAAGGGCGCTTCGTCTTTCAGACCGGCTTGGCGGTCATTTGGTTTCAGGACATGTTGACGGAGCAGCCGTTATTTCTTCAATTGTAAAGAAAGATGATTTTATAAAGATCGATTTTAAGGCTGAAGGAAATATACTGAAATATATTATAGAGAAGGGTTCGGTTGCTATAGACGGTATAAGTCTCACGGTTAACGGCTGTTCTGAAAAGGGGTTTGCGGTTATGATTATTCCCCATACTTTTTCCCATACAACGCTTAGTTTAAGGAAAAAGGGTGAAAAGATAAATATAGAAAACGACATAATAGGTAAATATGTTGAGAAGCTGATTATTGGTGCAGAAGACGGAAACGGCGCAGTAACAAAAGAGCTTTTAAGTAAATACAATTTTATGTAATTTGAATGACTAAAATATTTACACAATAAGAATGGAAAAAAAGAAATGCCTATCGAACGCGTACTAAAGGCCATCGATGAGATAAAAAAAGGAAGGATGGTTATTTTAAGCGATGATGAGGACAGGGAAAATGAAGGTGATCTTACCATGGCTGCAGAGATGGTAACGCCTGAAGCAATAAACTTTATGGCAAAATACGGCCGGGGTCTCATATGTCTTTCCCTTACCGAGGAGAAATGCCGTGAACTGGATCTTCCGATGATGGTCCAGGACAATACATCTTCTTTCCAGACAGGTTTTACGGTTTCAATAGATGTGGTTAAAGGTGGGAGCACCGGAATATCAGCTGCTGACAGAGCGCTTACCATTTTAACTGCAGTTAAAGATGGCGCAAAGCCGGAGGAGCTTGGAAGGCCGGGTCATATCTTTCCTTTAAGATCTCTACCCGGCGGAGTGCTTCGCAGGACAGGCCAAACCGAAGGTTCTGTTGATCTGTGCCGTCTCGCAGGTCTTAAGCCCGCAGGCATTATTTGTGAGATAATGAATGATGACGGCACCATGTCAAGAATGCCTGAGCTGAAGGTATTTGCTAAAGAACACGATCTGCATATTGTTACAGTGGCAGATATTATTCAGTACCTGATATCTAAAGAATCTCTGGTTAAAAGGATGGTGGAAACAAGTCTTCCTTCTAAATATGGCGGTGATTTCAAGATGATTGTTTATGAAAATGTTGTTGATACCCATCATCACATTGCCCTTGTTAAAGGTGAATGGGAAGAGGATGAAGAAGTATTGGTCAGGGTGCATTCCGAATGTCTTACCGGAGACTGCCTGGGTTCAATGCGGTGTGACTGCGGTGATCAGTTAGAGAATGCGATGCGGATGATCGCAAAAAAAGGAAAGGGCGCAATTATTTATATGCGTCAGGAAGGCCGCGGAATCGGTTTTCTAAATAAAATAAGAGCATATGCCCTTCAGGATCAGGGAAGGGATACTATCGAGGCAAATGAGGAGCTGGGTTTTGAAGCGGACCTTAGGGATTATGGCGTTGGCGCCCAGATCATAAGGGATCTCGGTATTAAAAGGATACAGCTGCTGACGAATAATCCGAAAAAGATTGTGGGGCTTGAAGGATACGGGCTTGAGATCACCGAGCGGGTCTCTATTGAAATAGAGCCGCAGCCTGATAATTTAAAGTATCTTTCAACGAAAAAGGAAAAAATGGGACATATTCTAAACATTAGTGATAAAAAAACCGAATCTTAATAATGAAAGGGGAGGTTATGGTCAAGATATATGAAGGAAAGCTTGAAGCTAAAAAATATAAATTTGCCATAATAGTCAGCAGGTTTAATGATTTTATTGTGAACAAGCTGCTTGGCGGTAGCATGGATGCGCTTATCAGACATGGGGCTGAAGAAAAAAATATTGAAGTAATAAAAGTTCCGGGTGCATTTGAAATACCGTTGATTGCTAAAAAGCTTGCGAAATCAGGAAAGTATGATGCGGTCATCTGTCTTGGAGCCGTTATCAGAGGGGATACGCCTCATTTTGAATATGTTGCTTCAGAGGTTACCAAGGGGATTGCCTCGGTTAGCCTTGAACAGGAAGTCCCTGTTTCCTTTGGAATTCTTATTACTGAAAACATTGAGCAGGCTATTGAAAGGGCAGGAACCAAGTCTGGTAATAAAGGCTGGGATGCTGCTGTGTGTGCGATCGAGATGGTAAATGTGTTAACGCAGGTTTAGCCCTTATTAATCTTCTGTAAAATTATTTGGCCCTGGATAAAGTTTATTTTATTCAGGGCCAATATGTTTTGCGCCTGTTTTGCGTAAAGGGCATATTAATAGTCGTTAAGAAAGGAATTATTTTTTGGGAAGCAGAAGGAAGTCCAGAGAAGTTGCAATTCAAATACTTTATCAGTTTCAGATGAACCCTTTGGATATTGATGAGGGACTGGATCTCTACTGGGCTGAGCATCCTCATCCTAAAGAGATTTCCAGCTTTGCTGAATTTCTAGTGAGGGGGGTTGAAAATAATAAGGTTGAGATTGATAGCCTTATTGTTAATGCATCTTTAAACTGGTCTTTGAAACGTATAAACCCTGTTGATCGGGGTATACTTCGTGAAGCGATTTTCGAATTTATTTTCTGCGGGGATATTCCTTACAAAGTTACGCTGAATGAATCAATTGAGATGGGGAAAAAATTCAGTTCTGAAAAATCCGGATCTTTTATCAATGGTATACTTGACAGTGTTGTCGAAAAAAAACCGGAACTTAAAAAGAAGGCGTAGCCTGTTCCGGATTAAAAGGATTTTTTTATTTTCTTTTTTAGGTTTTTGAAACTTATTTTCTTTTTTATCTTTGCACCATCTGATTGGCCTTCCGGCTGGGTTCGCCATCTAAAATTTGTCCACAGCCATTGGTCAGGATAAGTCCTCACATATTTTTCTATAACAGCGGTGAAGCCTGCTGTAATGTTTTTGATGTCCTTTTCAGGGTCGTCTGTTTTTTTCCAGTTAATCTCCTTTTCAATAACAATTTTTTGTGAGTCATCGCTGTTTCTGATCATGAAAACAGGGATGATTTTAGCACCTGTTCTGAGGGCCAGACCTGCAGGGCCGGGAGCGGTAGAGGCGTTGCGGCCGAAGAAATCCACAAATATTCCTCCGTGTCGTTTGTTCTCATCTGAGATGAGACAGAGGGCGCCGTTATTCCTTAATATTTTTAAAGCATTTTTATAAAATTGTTTTTCAGGAAAGGTAGGGATGGATGGCAGCTCAATGAGCCTGCGTGATTTATGATAAGCCATTGATCCGGCCTTTGTTTTAAGGTCACGGACAACAGTGCAAAAGTCATATCCCAGACTGGAAAGTATTGTCCCTATGAGTGCGTAATTACCAATGTGTGCACTTATTGCGATTATCCCTTTTTCTGATTTTAAAGCAGCGTCCAGATTTTCAATGCCTTCGACTGAAATTTCTTCCCATGACCTTTTTTTTGACGGTCCGGCACAAAAGAAGAGCTCCGCCCAGTTCTTTCCGAAGTTTTGAAGAACTTTTTTTGCCAGTTGGTTTTTCTCTTTTGGGATGATTTTATGGTTATATGCAAGTTCAAGGTTGTGCAGAATCTTATTTCTGGTGCGGCTGGAAAAAATATATAGAATGTTTCCTGAAAATTTACCTAAACACAGAGTGTTTTTGCGGCCGATTAAGGTCGTGATGAAAATTATCAGGTAAATGCCGGACAGGTAAAACAGGGTAGCTGTTTTATCAAAAAATATTTTGTTGTTGGAGGTGTTCTTTTTTCCGGACATGGTATTTTTCTGTAATAAAAAGCTTAAAGGGATATTCTTTATAAATTAGTGATTTTGTCAAGGCTAATCATTTAATAATGGTAATCTGTAAATATGCGAGTGTAAAAAATAAGTGTTTGAAAGATAAAGAAAATTAAGGTAAAATGTATCATTTACCAAAGAATACTTTTTGAAGCGGATAAAAACAATTAAAGACTTTTTTGTTACAAATTAATATGGACATCAATAATATTTTAACTTTAAGAGCAGGAGGTGAGAAGTTATGGCTATAATAGATTTTGGAGGCGTGAAAGAAGACGTCGTCATGAGAAAAGAGTTTTCCATGGCAAAAGCCCGTAAAGTTCTAAAAAATGATACCATTGCTGTTATCGGTTACGGTGTCCAGGGCCCGGCACAGGCTTTAAATATGAAGGATAACGGGTTTAATGTTATTGTGGGCCAGTCAAAGAAATTTAAAAAAGACTGGAACCAGGCTGTAAAGGATGGATGGAAACCTGGGAAAACACTTTTTGAAATAGAGGAAGCTGTGGAGCGCGGAACAGTGATTGAAATGCTTGTTTCCGATGCCGGTCAAAAAGCAATCTGGCCTCAGGTCAAAAAACACCTCAACCCGGGTGATTGCCTTTATTTCTCACATGGCTTTTCTATTGTTTATAAAGATCAGACTAAGGTTATTCCTCCAACGAATATAGACGTAGTGCTGGTAGCGCCTAAGGGTTCAGGAACATCACTTCGCCGTAATTTTTTATCCGGTGCAGGTATAAATTCAAGTTTTGCCGTTGAGCAGGATGCAACAGGTAAAGCAAATGAACGCTGTATTGCCCTTGGTATAGCGATCGGTTCAGGATATCTTTTCCCGACAACTTTTGAAAAGGAAGTTTACAGTGACTTAACCGGTGAGCGCGGTGTATTAATGGGCGCTCTGGCAGGTATCATGGAAGCACAGTATGATGTGCTCAGGAAGAACGGACATAGCCCAAGTGAAGCCTTTAATGAGACTGTTGAGGAATTGACCCAGAGTCTTGTCCGGCTGGTGGATGAAAACGGTATGGACTGGATGTATTTAAACTGTTCTGCAACTGCTCAGCGCGGTGCCCTTGACTGGAAACCAAAATTTAAAAAAGCGGTTACGCCTGTTTTTAAAGAAATCTATAAGAGAGTTAAGTCCGGTGCTGAAACAAAGAGAGTCCTTTCTTCAACCGGAAAGGTAAATTATAAGGTTCAGCTGACAAAAGAGCTTGATGCCATGGCCAACTCTGAGATGTGGCAGGCTGGAAAGGCTACCCGTTCGCTTCGTCCGAAAGAAGCTGCTAAGAAGATTACCAAAGCGACAAAAGGAATTGCCGGAAGAAAAACCAATTAAAACTTTTGGCTGATTCATGATTTCTAATACCGGCATGAAAATTGTTTTATGCCGGTATTTTATTAATTAGAACTATTATTGTGAACGGAAGGCTTTGCTATGCTTAATATTTTTAAAGAGCTTCTAAAAAAGGGTGAGAGTGCTTCTGACAGTGAAAAAGGACATTCACCGGAAAAAGAACTTCAGGTTGCCACTTGCGCTCTGCTTTTGGAAATGGCTCATGCTGATGACGAATTTGCTCCTGAGGAGGAAAAGCAGATTGAAGACCTGATGCGGAGCCATTTTGATCTTTCACAGGAGACTTTTAATGAAATTAAAGAGCTTTCAGATAAGCAGCGTGCTGAAAGTATTGATCTCTGGCACTTTGCAAAGATAATTAAAGAGAATTATTCTGTGGCTGAAAAAGAAAAGGTCATTGAAATGATATGGGAGGTTGTGTATGCAGATAACAATCTTGACGATCATGAAGACTATCTTGTACACCAGCTTGCGCAGATTCTTAACCTTGAGCATAAACAGCTTATTGATGCAAAAGTCAAAGTATTAAAACGAACAAAAATAAATTAATATTTTTAACGGTTAAGGAACATGGATGAAGTCAGCGTAAAGACGAGTTCCCATACTCAGTTCATAGATATAACTTCAAAGGTGAGTGAGATTCTTCAGAAAACAGGAATAAAAGAAGGTATGTGCACGGTTTTTACTCCGCATACTACTGCAGGAATCACTATAAATGAGAATGCTGACCCGGATGTGCCACGTGATATCATTAAAGAAATGGAAAAAGTTATACCTTTAAATGATGGATATGCTCATATTGAGGGTAATTCTGCGGCACACATAAAATCTTCACTTTTTGGGTGTTCTGAAACGGTTATTATCAGGAACGGAACGCTGATGCTTGGAACCTGGCAGTCTGTTTTCTTTTGTGAGTTTGACGGGCCGAGAAACAGAAAGGTCTGGATTGAAATAATTGGGAAATAAAGGATGAGAATTCTCCGTTCATGCTTGTTTTTAGGATTGCTATTTATTAAATAATAATGTTTTTTACCATACCATGAAATTTATTGATTCTCATGCGCACCTCGATCTGTCAGAGTTTAAGAAAGACATGCCCAATGTTATCCAGCGGGCCAAAGAGAGCGGAATAGAAAATATTATAACCATAGGTATCGGTGTTCAGGAATGTAAAGCGGCACTGAGAATAGCTGAAGCATATCCGTCTGTTTACGCGGCCATCGGAGTCCATCCCCACAATGCAAAATTGCTTGATCTGAAGACTCTTGATTTCCTGGAAGATAACGCGAAAAATAAAAAAGTTGTTGCACTCGGTGAAATGGGACTTGATTTTTTTAGAAATCATTCTTCCCGTGAGGATCAGATCCGGGCATTCCGTGCACAGCTTGATCTTGCAAAGAGTGTAAAGCTTCCGGTTATCATTCATGACAGAGACGCTCATGATGAGACTTTGTCAATCCTTGAAGAAGAAAAAGAGGGCTTAACTGGAGGAGTGATCCACTGTTTCTCAGGGGATGCTGAAATGGCCTTTAAATGTATTGATATGGGTTTTTATATTTCAATTCCAGGGACGGTTACTTTTAAAAATGCAAAAAAACAGATTGAGCTGGTTAGAAAAATCCCGATTGAAAAAACATTAATTGAAACGGATTGTCCTTTCCTTGCTCCTGTGCCATACAGAGGTAAAAGGAATGAGCCGTTATATGTAAAATATGTTGCTGAGGAGATAGCAAAGATCAAAAACATGCAGCTTGAAGATGTGGCCAGGATAACTGTTTTAAACACGAAAGAGCTTTTTTCTCTTCCCTGACAAGTCGGTTGATGTATCCTTGATTTTTTGGAAATGGCCTTGAAATATTCCAAATTATTGACAGAATGAATATATGTTGTTACTGGTAATATTGGCAATTTAATATTTCTAGTGTTTTTAAATATCTTTCTGGGGACGCTTGATAGAGTTTAATGCGGACAGAAAAAACTTATGAAAAATTATTTTATATCATCTTTGCTTCCAGTTGTCATAATACTGCTCTTTACAGGCTGTGCTTCAAGGAGTTTACAGGGAAATGTAAAAAATGATCCGGCTTTAGAACCGCTTCAAATTGGCAAGCTTATTTCGCAGGTCTACAAGGCGGTTCGGAAACATGGTGAGGATGAATACTTTCTTTCACCGGAGATTCCGCAATACCTGGATAAACTGCTTGCTGACGGGCGTCTTGTAATCGGTCTTGGAGTCGGAACCCCAGACCTGGCAGAAATTGTTGTTCCTTCAGAAGTCAGCGGTCGCATCTCGATGGCCGAGTATGTGATACGAGGTAAAAAAGTTCTTGTTGAAGGCAGGCTTATCCTGAATAAGGATGATTTTCAAAAAGCATTAACAGAGTGTGAAATAATATTTGTGTCAACACATGCACGTTTTGGGATAGGGCCCGCCTTTCTTCATGATGGTAAGGCAAATCCGTACAGGATGCAACGGACTGATGGTTACGTGATATCAATGTCTGATGCCGAAGTTGACGGATACCAGGGAACAGTTATAAGAACCTATGATGGTTTTATGAAGCAGAAAAAATATTTTGATTTTGAGCCTGACAGCAGGGACATTGATAAAGCTGTTCCTTTTCCGGGCTACCAGATGATTGTTTTGTCAACCTGTTCAAGTGAAAAACATTTTCTTGATGATATCGAATGGCTGAGAGCGAAATACCCAACAACAGCTATTTTTACAACTAAACCATGTGGTGTTGACCCCTTATTTAGAACTTTTAAGAGAATGCTTTATGGTGTTTTTAAGGGGGATGAAATTGACAGAGTTGTTGAAGAGATGAACAAGGAGTATATTTCGGTTGCCTGGGAATATATGCAGGAAAATATTGCTCCATGGTGTGTAATTGACGAAATGTATAAAATCGGTATTCATAATATCAATTAAAACAACTTCTTTGAAACAGAGACTTTCTGTATATAGCAATAAAAAAGAACATTGTGGGAAGGGAGTAAGCTTAATTCTTGACATTTTTTATTTAGAACGTTAACAACTTAGCTTAAATTTTTAAACCAATAAATGGTGATGTTTTGTGCATGAGCTTTATTACTGGGTTGCTCTGCGGCAGGTCTGCGGTGTTGGAAATGTAATTTGTAAAATTCTGATAAATCATTTTAAGTCTCCGGAAAAAATTTTTAATGCATCCGTTGAAGAGCTGAAAAATGTTGAAGGGATTAATGTCAAGGCGGTTGAAGCTATAACAGGTTTCAAACCAACGGATGCGATAGACATGGAAATTGATGAGATCCTGTCTAAAGAAATTAATATTCTTACTTTTAATTCCCCTGATTACCCTGAAAATCTAAAGAATATTTATGACCCTCCTCCTTTTTTGTATGTGAAAGGCAGCTTTATTGAGGGGGACAAGAATTCAGTGGCAGTTGTGGGCTCAAGAAATGCTTCTGAATACGGGATAAAGGTAACTCAGGAGTTAAGCAGAAATCTGGCCGCCTTAGGGGTTACGATTGTAAGCGGAATGGCTCGTGGTATTGATTCTGCAGCGCATATAGCCGCAATACAGGGTGGAGGAAGGACTATTGCTGTGCTTGGATCTGGAATTGATGTTATTTATCCTCCGGAGAACAGACGGCTCTTTGAAAGGATAGCTGAAAATGGCGCTGTTGTTTCTGAATATCCTTTGGGAACCCGGCCAAACAGCTACAACTTTCCGCCAAGAAACAGGATCATCAGCGGGTTTTCACTTGGGGTTCTGGTGGTGGAGGCCAGCCCGAAAAGTGGATCACTGATAACTGCAAAACTTGCCCTGGACCAGGGCCGTGATGTTTACGCAGTGCCGGGTAATGTTTATTCATATAAAGCAAAGGGCACACACTCTCTGCTCAAAAGCGGTGCAAAACTGGTTGATAATGCCCTTGATATTGTTGAAGAACTAAATATTACGGTTAAACCAATAAAAGAAAATAAGGATATGGCTAAGGATCTTAGCCCTGAACTGCTGATGGTTTATGATTTTTTTCAGGATGAGCCAATACATATTGATAATATTATTTCAAAAACAGGTCTTCCAAGCGGCAGGGTTTCGGCACTGCTTCTTGACCTTGAATTGAGCGGAATATTGAAACAACTGCCTGGAAAAATGTTTACGAAGTGTTAAAAGTCCCTTTGACAAACGTTGTTTAGAATGTTAGAAACTACAACTAAACTCGAGAAGACATTTTATATGCTAACTAACAACTAAGTGGTGATTGATTGAAATGGGAAAATCGCTTGTAATTGTTGAGTCTCCTGCTAAAGCAAAAACAATATCAAAGTTTTTGGGGAAAGATTACAGGGTTGAAGCCTGTGTGGGCCATGTCCGGGCATTGCCCAGCAAACCCGGTTCTGTTGATATCGGAGATGATGTTATACCTAAATATGACATTATTCCAAGAAGTAAAAAATATCTGAAAGAAATCAACAAATCATTAAAAGGTTGTGACACGGTATACCTTGCTACTGACCTTGACCGGGAAGGAGAGGCTATCGCCTGGCATCTTGTGTCAGCGCTAAAGCTTGATAAAGAAACAAGCAAGGGTCCCAAGTATAATGTTAAAAGGATTACTTTCCATGAAATCACAAAGGAAGCGATAAACGAGTCGCTTCGGAATCCCGGTGATATTGCCGTTGATCTTGTTGATGCTCAGCAGGCCAGGGTTGTGCTGGATTATCTTGTGGGCTTTAATTTAAGTCCTTTCCTGTGGAAGAAAATTCGATATGGTCTTTCTGCCGGCAGGGTCCAGTCTGTTGCGCTTCGTATAATCTGTGAAAGAGAAGCAGAGATAAAGGCTTTTGTGACTGATGAGTACTGGTCTGTTAAAGCCCGTCTTACTCCAAAAGACATTGAGAGTCCTTTTGAGGCACAGCTTATTCAGATTAAAGGTGAAAAGCTTGACAAGCTTGCGATAAAAAATGAAGAACAGGCAAATGAGATTGTTTCACAGCTTGAAGCTGCCGAGTATATTGTTTCTAAAATTAAAAAGAGAGAATTAAAAAGAACTCCTCCCCCTCCTTTTATAACAAGTACGCTTCAGCAGGAAGCCTCGCGAAAGCTTGGTTTCTCTGCCAGGCGAACCATGTCCACAGCTCAGAAACTTTATGAGGGTATTGATGTTGGTAAGGGCACCATGGGTCTTATTACCTATATGAGAACAGACAGTGTGCATTTGGCTGCTTCCGCGGTAAGTGATATAACTACAGTTATTACAAAAGAATATGGGGAAGATTATGCATTAAAGACGCCCCGGGTCTTTTCCTCCAAATCAAAGAATGTTCAGGAGGCGCATGAAGCAATAAGGCCTACCGATGCGACCCTTATTCCAGATGAGATAAAATCATCTTTAACCCAGGATCAGTATAAGCTTTATAGTCTAATATGGAAACGTGCGCTTGCAAGCCAGATGGCTCGGGCTGTTCTTGATTCTGTTTCGATTGATATTCAGGCAAAGGATGAATATACTTTCAGGGTTACAGGTTCCACCATAAGATTCCCGGGTTTTATGAAGCTTTATATTGAGGGTAAGGACGATAATGGTGATGAAAAGGAGGCGGGAATGCTTCCTCCCTATTGAAGAAAAACAGGTGCTTGATCTTTTAAAGCTTCTTCCTGAACAGCACTTTACCCAGCCGCCTCCAAGATATACCGAAGCTTCCCTTATCAAGACTCTTGAAGAGTATGGCATCGGCAGACCTTCAACTTATGCATCAATAATAAATGTTCTGCAGGACAGGGAATATGTAAAGCTTGTTAAAAAACGTTTTTTCCCTGAAGATATAGGGGTTGTGGTCAGTGACCTTCTGGTAAAACATTTTTCAAAATATGTGGACTATACTTTTACCTCATATCTTGAAGACAGGCTAGATATGATATCAAGGGGTGAGGCAGAGTGGAAACCTGCGATAAAGGAGTTCTGGCAACCATTTATTTCACTAATCGGTCAAAAAGAAGAAGAAGTTCAAAAATCTGATGTGACCACAGAAAAAACTGATGAGACCTGTCCTGAATGTAAGAAACCGCTGGTTATTAAACTGGGTAAGTATGGAAGGTTTTATGCGTGCAGCGGTTTTCCTGACTGTAGATTTGTGAGATCTCTTGAAATTTCAAATGGTGAAGATGGTCAGGAAAATTCTGTTATTGATGAAAAATGCGAAAAATGCGGAAACGAACTGGTTATGAAACAGGGGAAATACGGTCCCTTTTACGGGTGCTCAAAATATCCTGACTGTAAATTTATCAGGCCCCTTAATAAACCGGTTTCTCTGGGAATAAACTGTCCTGACTGTTCAGACGGTGAGGTGATGGAAAAAAAGAGCCGCCGCGGGAAAATATTTTTCAGCTGTTCAAATTATCCCAAGTGCAAATTTGCCTCCTGGGATAAGCCGGTCAATGAACCATGCCCTGAATGCGGTTATCCGGTTCTTGTGGATAACACTACCAAACGTTTTGGGCACCTTATCAAATGTCCTGTAAAATCCTGCAAGTACAAAAGAGACGCGGATTGATTGTATCTTCTTATTTATTAATTCTGACTCCATATTAAAAGGTATTTTTTGTGAATCAAGATAAAGAAATTCACATAATCGGCGGCGGACTGGCCGGTTGTGAGGCTGCATGGCAGGCTGCAAAAACCGGATGCAGGGTAATGCTTTATGAAATGAAACCGGATCTTTTTTCTCCTGCACATAAGAGCCAAAGCCTTGCTGAGCTGGTTTGCAGCAACTCTTTGCGTTCTGACAGTCTTGAAAACGCATCAGGGGTGCTAAAAGAAGAGATGCGCAGGCTTGGATCCCTCATTGTTGAACAGGCGGATAAAACCAGAGTCCCTGCCGGAGGAGCTCTGGCTGTTGACAGAGAACAGTTTTCAGAGAGTATTACCAGACAAGTAGAAGGGCATCCGGGGATTACTGTTGTAAGAGGGGAGATTAGAGAAATTCCCAGGGACAAAACCGTAATTATTGCAACGGGGCCATTAACCTCAGATTGTCTGGCTGATGATATAAAAAAAATTACAGGTGATGCGTTTTTGTATTTTCATGATGCAATAGCTCCGATTATTGAGGCTGAGTCCATTGACAATGAAAAGACTTTTGCCGCGTCAAGGTATGATAAGGGCGAGGCAGACTATATTAACTGTCCCAATGTCAAAAGAGGAGTATTACAGATTTATTGAGGAGCTCAAAAACTCGGAAAAGGTGCCTTTAAAGGAGTTTGAGACCTTAACCCCATTTGAGGGATGTATGCCTGTTGAGGTAATGGCAGAAAGAGGAGTTGAGACCCTTGCACATGGTCCCATGAAGCCGGTTGGACTTATTGATCCTGATACTGGCCTGCAGCCTTACGCTGTGGTACAGCTGAGACAGGAAAACAGGGAAGCCTCTATATATAATATAGTGGGGTTTCAGACACGTTTAAAATGGCCTGAGCAGAAAAGGGTGTTTGCCATGATACCGGGTCTTGAAAATGCTGTTTTTGCGCGGTATGGCAGTCTGCACCGTAATACTTTTATCCATTCTCCAGAGATTCTTAAAAACACCCTTCAGACGAAAAAAATGCCAAATATTTTCTTTGCCGGGCAGATAACAGGGGTTGAGGGATATATAGAGTCTACATCCACCGGTCTTGTTGCCGGAATAACGGCATCAAGATATGTCATGGGGCTTGATACTGATGTTCCTCCACAGACAACAGTTACTGGCGGGCTTCTTTCCTATATTACAGATCTTACTGTTAAAAAAGTTTCAGCCGATGAATGCCAATTTTGGAATTCTTCCTTCTCTTGAACAAAGAGCGCCGAAAAAAATAAGAAAAAAGCTTTATGGAGAAAGAGCGCTTGCAGACATTGAATCGTGGAAAAAGAGTCTTTAGGGAAACAGGTTAACTACAGATTAGCCAAGAACATGTTTTTCAAGTATAAAACAGGTAAACATTCCTTCAAAAACCGGTTCTTCTCCTCTTGAGACAGAGACGGTCACAGCATTTTTTTTGTCTTCCTTTTCTTCAACTTTTGCTTCTGCAATAACTGTTTCTCCCGCTTTAACAGGCTTTAAAAATTTTACCTCTGCAGCGCCCAGTACCACATTAGGATGGTTCACTGCTATCATTGCAGCATGATCAGCCAATCCGAAGATAAATCCCCCATGCACAAGTCCTGTTTGATCCACTGACATTTGCTCAGAGGTTTTAAGTTCAACTTTGCTGAAATCCTTTTCAGTTAAAAGAGGGTTTTCCGCAAAGGGAGAAGTCAATTTTATCGTGGGTGATGATATCCATAGTGTTTTTCCTTTAGTAGATGATGATAAACTCTGTTCTTAATTTTTTAATATATAATGATTTAGTGAAATATGTCAAAGAAGAAAGTATTTTTAAGTCTTAAAAGGATGCTTTTTATTATTCCTGCTTGATATTTGTGTCTCTTGGATGTAATATTCTAAGTTCAATTATTACATGTTTTTTTGTTTGAATAAGCGGGACTGTTAGAAAAAATGGAGATAAGATGGGCATTTATACTGGAGCCGCAAGTTATCAGCGTTACAGGACAGGTGATAAGCTCCCTGACAATATAAAAGAGTTTGTGCTTGAAAAGCTGAAAGAGTTTCCTTTTAAAGAGATTAATCCTGCTACCATAACGGAGAAGTCCATGGGGTGGGTGTCAGCAGAAAACATGGCATCAACACTTTTTGATGACATGCATTTTTCAAAGGAACCCTACCTGGTGTTTGCACTCAGGGTTGATACACGGCGTATACCGGCGCTTGCAGCGAAGGCAGCCTTCCTGAGTGAGGAAATAAAGTTTAAGAAGAACACAGGCAAAGAGAAGCTTGCAAAGCAGGACAGGGATATGCTCAAAGAAGAGGTCTGGCAAAGTCTCCTTAAAAAAGCGCTGCCCACACCGGTGGTGTATGATGTGTGCTGGAATACCAAAACAGAGGAGATATTCTTTTTTTCAAATTCCAAAAGCGCAAATGATGAATTTATTACTTTCTTCTACAGGGCATTTGATGTAAAGCTTGTTCCTCTGGTACCCTATGACCTTGCGGAAGAGATCGTAACTAAACAAAACAAGAGCGTAAGCTTAAAAAATCTAAAGGTTGATTTTGTCGATGGATAAAGAAGATTTAAGAAAAGAATGCAGTTTTGGGAAGGATTTTTTAACTTATATCTGTTATATAAGTGATAAAAATGCCGGCGTAATAAGGATTCCGGGAAGCGATGAGCAATTTACGCTTTGGCTTGATGGAAGGATAGTGCTGGAG
>PVMK01114970.1_pt1 | contig 37298 bp, 43 predicted proteins | sample 1853481 | NCBI WGS metagenome assembly PVMK01 (sample SAMN08533507, study PRJNA380276) | Marine sediment metagenome, whole genome shotgun sequencing project.
TTTGAAATGGTATGTGAAATATAGTTTAGTATATCAAGCCTGTTTATGCCCTGCGATTTTAAAAAATAGACGGCATAGGAGCCTTCTTCTTCAAAGATTGATGCGAGGATATCGCCGGCATCAACCTCTTCTTTTTCTGAAGCCTGTACCTGCAGCAATGCGCGGTGGAGAATTCTCTGGACGCCTATGGATTGAGCCAGTTCCTGACTGTTGTCTCCCGGAAAGCGCTGCATTTTTTCTGAGAAAAAGTTTTCAAGTTGTGTCTTAAGGGCTTCAATGTCTGCTCCACAGCCGGAGAGTATCTCTCTGCCGGTGCTGTCGTTTAAGAATGCATAGAGGATATGCTCCACCGTAAGCATATCATGCTGTCGTTTCTGTGCCTCTTTTACTGCTTCGGCAAAAGCCATTTCCAGTTCTTTGCGGATCATATCAGAGTTCTTCCATGCTGCATTTTAAAGGGAAATTGTTGTGGATCGCCATCTGGTTTACGATATAGACTTTAGTTTCTGCGATTTCATGGGTATATATCCCGCAGACACCAATGCCTTTTTTGTGAACATTAAGCATAATCCTGTTTGCCTCTTCAGGAGACTTGTTGAAGACAGATGTTAATACTTTTACTACAAAATCCATGGTGGTGTAGTTATCGTTATGAAGAATAACCTTGTACTCACCGGGTTCTCTTATTTCGATACTGTCTTCTACACTGTTTTCAGACTCGGGATTTCTGAAGCTCATGGTGTTTTTAACTGTTTTTTAGTCTTGTTAAATATAAGATAATAATATTTCAACAGGGTGTCAATAGTCAAGGATTCAAATTTGTCTTGTATGAAAGAAGCCTTGAAACCGATTAAATCTAATGTATATTTAGCCACATCTTTGATATAATTATTTTTTATGTTTAAAAATATTGTTATATTTATATGGGGTTATGAATTTAAAAGAGTTTAACTATATATTGCCAAAAGAGCTTATAGCGCAACAGCCTTTAAAGCAGCGGGACGAGTCACGGCTTATGGTGCTGGACCGAAAAAACAATACCATAGAGCATACTTTTTTTTACTGTCTTCCTGATTACTTGAAAAAAGGAGATCTTTTGGTTGCAAATGACACCAGGGTTATCCCTGCGCGTATTTACGGCAGAAAAAAGACCGGTGGATGGGTAGAGCTTTTTCTTCTTGATTTTGTTGAGAATGAAACAGATAGTTCTCAGATCTGGGAGTGCCTGCTCAAGGCCAGAGGAAAAATAGCAGAAGGGTCAAATATCTATTTTAGCTTTGAATTTAAATGCGGACCTTCTAAAAAATCTTGGAAACGGGATGTGGCGGGTAAGGCTTAACTATAAAGGAAGTTTTGAAGATTCACTTGAAGAGACAGGGCGTACGCCTCTCCCTCCGTATATCAAAAGGGAGAGACTTAATGATGTCAGTGACAGCCTGGACAGAGAGAGAGTATCAGACGGTTTACGCATCAAATAATGGTGCTGTTGCGGCTCCAACTGCAGGTTTTCATTTTACTGATGTGCTTCTCAAAAAAACAGAGCAAAAAGGAGCTGATTTAAGTTTTGTTACCCTCCATGTGGGGACTTGGGACATTCCAGCCAATAAGAGAATGCGACCTTGAAAAACATAAAATACATAAAGAATATTATAATGTTACAAAAAATGAAGCAGAAAAGATTAACCGGGCATACAGGGAAAAAAGAAGAGTAATTTCTGTCGGGACAACTGCTGCCCGGGTTCTTGAGACAATAACAGACAATAATAAAAGGATTAGTCCGGGTGAAGGATATACAGACCTTTATATTTTTCCGGGATATTCCTTTAAATCTATGGACGCGCTGATAACAAACTTCCATTTACCCATGTCAAGCCTTCTTTTGCTCGTTTCGGCTTTTGCGGGAAAGGATTTTATTATGAATGCTTACAGGGTTGCTGTGGAGGAAAAATACCGGTTCTTCAGCTATGGAGATGCAATGCTTATCCTGTAAAAAAATTTCGCTTTTTTTTTAATTGTGTTAAGCTTACAACTTATTTTTTTAACTTTTTTGGAGGGTTTAGCGTGAATTTTTCTTTTGTTCCAGAGGCACATGCAATGGCTCAGCAGGCAGGTGGAAATGCCCAGGGAGGAGGCATGTCCTTTCTCATTACTATGGCTCTTATCGGGTTTGTTTTCTATTTCCTGCTTATTCGTCCCCAGTCAAAACAGGCAAAATCGCATCAAAAGCTTCTTGACGGTCTGAAGCGGGATGATATGGTTGTAACCACTGGAGGTATACACGGCAAGATCACCAACGTTGCTGAGGCAGTGGTGACAGTTGAGATTGCACCAAATGTAAGGATAAAGGTAACAAAAAAGAATATTTCTGGACTTGGCAATATAAATAAACAACAAGATGAGAAAAACAAGTAAGGAGCAGTTATGACTAAAAGCCTTAAGTGGAAAGCTGTGCTTATCTGTTCTGTGATAGTTCTTGCTCTCGTCTACATTCTTCCCACTTTTTGTAGTGTGCCGATTTGGTGGGAAAGATAATCTTCCTTCTGAAAAGATATCTCTTGGGCTTGATTTGCAGGGCGGTGTCCACCTTCTGTTGGAGGTAGAAGCGGAAAAGGCTGTTGAGAATACCCTGGAAAGATATGCCGAAGATTTGGAGGAGATTCTTTTTGAAGAACGTATTCCGTTTGATCATGTGAACAAGATCAGTGCAACCGAAATAGAGATTGGTATCATTGACCCTGCTTCCAAAGATAAGGTTGAAAGTATCATCTCTGCCCGCTTTAAAGTGATGAAACAGAAAGGTAAGCCTGTAGAAGAAAATGATATAATAAAATATGTGCTTGAGATTGATGAACAGGAAGCTGAATATATAAGCCGGCTTGCAATTGACCAGGCAATAGAAACCATCCGGAACAGGATTGACGAGTTTGGCGTTAGCGAACCTATAATACTTAAGCAGGGAACGGATAAGATTCTTATCCAGCTTCCCGGGGTAGATGATCCTGACCGTGCAATCGACCTTATAGGTAAAACCGCTATACTTGAGTTTAAGCTTGTTGACGATGAAAACAGTCTTGATGAAGCAAGGAAGGGAAATATTTCCGCAGACAGCCAGCTTCTTTATCAGCGTCAGGTTGACCCTAAAACAAGTGAAGTTAAAAAAACACCCGTTTTTATTAAAGAAGAGAACCCTGTTAACCGGTGACCGTCTTGGTTAATGCGTCGGTAAGAATAGATTCCCGTTTTAACGAACCATACGTTTCAATTGAATTTGATTCAAGAGGCGCAAAGATCTTTGAAAGAATAACAAAAAAGAACAAGCAAAAACGTCTTGCTATTATTCTTGATGACAATGTTTATTCAGCACCGACCATTCAGGGACAAGATTTCAGGCGGACACGCACAGATAACAGGACGGTTTTCAATGGAAGAAGCCCGCGACCTGGCAATAGTGCTTAGGGCCGGTTCTCTCCCCGCTCCGGTAAAGATCTTAGAGAGAAGACAGGTTGGTCCGTCTCTGGGTCAGGATTCAATTGATCAGGGGGTTAAGTCAATACTTATTGGAAGCATACTTGTTCTGGTTTTTATTCTGATTTACTACGGTGCTTCCGGTCTTGTGGCAGACTTTGCCCTTGTGCTTAATATTCTTTTCATCCTTGCTGCCCTGGCAGCTTTCAGGGCCACTCTTACCCTTCCGGGTATTGCCGGAATGGTGCTGACGGTGGGTATGGCTATTGACGCAAATGTTCTGATCTTTGAAAGGACAAGAGAGGAACTTCGTCTGGGCAAGACTGCCCGGGCTGCGATTGACGGCGGTTACTCAAAAGCGATAGTTACTATTCTTGACTCGAACATAACGACCTTTATTGCAGCCCTTTTTCTGTTCCAGTTCGGTACCGGTCCGGTCAAAGGGTTTGCAGTAACACTCAGTATCGGAATCATCGCAAGTCTTTTTACATCAATTGTTGTGACCCGGTTTATCTTTGACTACTTCCTTATGAGAAGAAGCGTAAAAAAAATAAGTATCTAGAAAGGACTTATAGCGTGAAGTTCATAAAACAGGATATCAATTTTGATTTTATCGGGAAAGCCCGCCTGGCCGGGATACTGTCAGTCGTTCTTATCTTAATAAGTGCCGTCAGTATGATTGTAAAAGGCGGACCAAAATACGGAATCGATTTTGCGGGTGGAACGCTAATACAGGTTCAGTTCACAAAACAGATGGATGTCGCAAAAATAAGAGATATAATAAGCAAGATCGATCTTTCCGGTTCTTCGGTACAGCCCTTTGGGGATAAGGCTGAAAATGAATATCTTATAAGTATAAACAGGATAACTGAAGATCTTAAGGGGTTTTCCGGGAAGGTTAAAGATATATTTGATGAAAGTTTTGGCGCAGAGACTTTTGAGATAAGACGTGTTGAAATGGTCGGGCCAAAAGTCGGAGCAGATTTAAGACAAAAGGGATTCATGGCTGTAATATGTTCTCTGTTGGGAATGCTTGTATATATATGGTGGCGGTTTGAGTTTAAGTTTGGTGTGGGTGCTATCATTGCTTTGACCCATGATGTAATAATTACACTTGGCGCACTTTCTCTTGCCAACAAAGCCATTGATCTGCCGATAATTGCAGCTATTTTGACAGTGGTTGGTTATTCTGTAAATGATACTATTGTTGTTTCAGACAGGATACGTGAAAACAGACGAAGAATGGGTAGAGAAAAACTTACTAAGGTTATAAATATCAGTATTAACCAGACCTTAAGCCGGACTATCATTACCAGTCTGACAACTCTTCTGGTTGTTGTCGCGCTGTTCATTTTCGGAGGCGGTGTGATTCATGATTTTGCATTTACCCTTATGGTGGGAGTGATTGTGGGAACATACTCCTCTGTGTTTATAGCCAGTCCTCTGCTTATCCTGTGGGAGAAGATTTTGCATGATAGCAAGTCTCAGCGTAAATAAAGTATGGTTGCTTTGTAACCTTCTGACAGGAGAAATGTTTTTTGATTTCAGTTGAGGAAGCGCTAAATACAATACTGCCCCACATAAAGGTTCTTGGTACGGAACGGGTCAGCCTCCAGGATTCACTTGGAGCAGTTCTTGCCGAAGATATCATCGCTCCCTTTAACGTGCCTCCCCTTGACAATTCTGCCATGGATGGATACGCAGTCAAGGCTGAAGACCTTCAAGCCGCATCAGAACAAAATCCTGCAAAACTTAAGATAAGCGGAGATCTGCCTGCCGGCTACCGAAGCAAAGATTTTTTAAAAAAAGGTGAGGCTTTGCGCATTATGACCGGTGCTCCTGTTCCTGAAGGTGCAGACACGGTCGTGATGCAGGAGGACACCCGTGCGAATAACGGCAGTGTTGAGGTCTTTAAGAAGATTAAGCCTGGAACAAATATCAGAAAGGCCGGTGAAGACATTGCCGAAGGACAGATTCTTTTTAAAAAGGGTACCCGTATCAGGCCTGCACACATCGGAACGTTGGCTTCAATAAAAAGGGCGATAGTGAGTGTTTATCAGAGGCCAAGGGTTGCGATCCTGTCCACAGGAGATGAGCTTGTGGATATTGACGGAGATAACAGCGACGGAAAGATCGTGAGCAGTAATACCTATTCACTGTTTGCGCTGGTGAAGGAAAATGGGGGAATTCCCGTTAATCTTGGAATCGGTCGTGATACAAAAGAAGCATTAAAGGAGAAATTTCTAGAGGGGCTTCATTCTGATATTATCCTTTCTTCCGGAGGTGTTTCTGTTGGAGACTATGATTTTGTAAAAGACGTGCTTCAGGAGCTTGGTCTTGAGATGAAGTTCTGGAAAGTTTCCATGAGACCGGGACAACCGCTTGCTTTTGGGATGATAGAGGGAAAACCGGCTTTTGGTCTTCCAGGAAATCCTGTTTCTGTAATGGTATCATTTGAGCAGTTTGTCAGGCCTGCTATCAGAAAGATGACGGGATATCAAAACCTTTTCAGGCCACTGATAACAGGAGTTGCAAAAGAAGAATTAAAAGTACGAAAAGGCAAAAAACATTTTATTCGGTGCATAATAACCATTGAAGACGGCCAATATACTGTTTCAACAACCGGCGCACAGGGCTCTGGCATGCTTACTTCGATGGCAGCGGCTAACGGTCTGATGGTTGTGCCTGAAGACAGGGACTGTGTTAATCCCGGTGATGCGGTGAAGGTGCAGGTCCTTGATTCAGAATTTGGCGCTACGGAAGAGCCTGCTTATTAAGATAGATTCCTGGTAACCGTTTTCGTCCCATGGACGAGGTCATAGAAAGATCCTAAAGAGGGTCATTTAGAATTTTCAATTGTATTTTGTCCGTGCCGCAGTTTTAAGAGGGTTCTTTCGAAGCCTGAAACCCTTGACCCCTCGAATCCTTTTATAAAAGACCTCGTGGCTTAAAATCGGTTTTTTTATATAAAGATTAATCAGTAACAAACATCCGGAGAATAAAAATGGCAGAACCTTTTGTAGGCCTTAAAAGAACAGATTACTGCGGCAGCCTTAATGCAAAAGATATTGACAGAAAAGTAACTGTGCTGGGCTGGGTTCACGGCAGACGTGATCTTGGCGGGATGATATTTGTTGACTTAAGGGACCGGGAAGGCTTGCTTCAGGTTGCTTTTTCTCCGGCAGTTATTGCGCAGGAATTTCTTGACAAGGCAAGGGCTTTAAGAAGTGAATATGTCATTGCGGTCAGGGGAAAGGTGATACACCGGCCTGAAGGTATGGTTAACACTGAGATGCCTACAGGAGAGGTTGAACTGGATGCAGATGAACTTTATATTCTTAATGAATCGGAAACACCTCCCTTTGAAGTGGCAGGCAAAATCGAGACCTCTGAAGGAAATAAACTTAAATACAGGTTTTTAGAACTCAGAAGGCCTGAAGTCCAGAAAACCTTTCTCCTCCGGCACAGACTTTATCAGTCCACCCGGAACTTCCTGGCTTCAAACGGGTTCATTGAGATCGAAACACCCTTTCTGACCAAAAGCACCCCGGAAGGCGCGCGCGACTATGTTGTTCCAAGCCGGATCGAACCGGGAAGTTTTTATGCGCTTCCGCAGTCCCCCCAGCTTTTCAAACAGATACTTATGGTTTCTGGTTTTGACCGCTATTTTCAGATCGTGAAATGTTTCAGGGACGAAGACCTTCGCGCTGACAGACAGCCTGAATTTACTCAGATAGATATGGAGCTCTCATTTATTGATGAGGAGGACATATACAGAATCCTTGAAGAGATGATGAAGACTCTGTTCAAGGAAGTCTTGTCTGTTGATGTGGAGACCCCTTTTCCAAGGCTCAGCTATAAAGAATCAATGGACAGGTTTGGGGTTGATAATCCGGACATGCGGTTTGGTCTGGAGTTAACAGATGTTTCCCCGGCCTTTAAAAGTTCTGAATTTAAAGTGTTTTCAGACGCTCTTGAAAAAGGCGGAACAATAAAAGCTCTTACCTTAAAGGATGGGGCTTCTTTTTCCCGGAAGGATCTTGACGGGCTGACTGAAGTTGCCAGAACATATGGTGCAGGGGGTCTGGTGTGGATAAAGATCAACCCGGACGGCTGGCAGTCGCCAGTTAAGAAGTTTTTAAGCGATGAGGAAAAGAAGGAGATCGAAAAAATAACCGGCGCAAATATCGGTGATCTGATATTGATAGTTGCAGATCCGTCTTTTAATACGGCCTGTGCCTCTCTTGGCAATGTCCGGCTTTATCTGATTAAAAAGCTTGGACTCAAGCCCTCTCAAAAATTCAAGTTTGTATGGATAAACAAATTTCCTCTGCTTGAATATTCCGAAGAGGAAAAGAGATGGGTAGCCGTACACCATCCATTTACCTCCCCGATAACAGAAGATACGGCTTCTCTGGATACGGATCCCGGCAAAGTACGCGCCCGGGCATATGATCTTGTCTTGAACGGAAGTGAGATCGGCGGCGGCAGCATACGTATTCACACGCAGGACCTTCAGTCAAAGATGTTCGGTCTTTTGGGAATAGGAAAAGAAGAGGCTGATGCGAAGTTTGGTTTTTTGCTTGATGCTCTTCGTTTTGGCGCTCCGCCCCACGGCGGACTTGCGCTTGGGCTTGACAGGCTGGTAATGCTGATGACAGGTGCGGAATCCATAAGGGACATCATTGCCTTTCCAAAAACCGCAAAAGCTGCGTGTTTGATGTCCGGAGCCCCCTCACCTATTGATGAAAAACAAAAAGAAGAACTTCATATTTGTTTGCTAAAGTAATTCACTAAATAGTGTAGTTACAGAGCTTAAGATTAAGGGCTATTGAGGAACGAAGGTTTAAAAGGAGCAGATTTTATTATAACGTCCATCGCTCAAACGGACATGGCTGCCCTCACCCTTTTTGCCAGTAGCTTTAAATTTCTGACACATCCGATATGTTTTCGCATATCTCACATATTTTATTATAAAAAAAGAAAGTTTTGATATATAACAAATGAAAAACAAAACTGAATATACCGTAGGAGACAGAAAAAATAAAAATGAGTAGTTTGGGTGTGCATACCGTTCAGAGTATTGCCGCTAGTGCGGTCTTATATCCGTTTATTGGTGAAAATGTTGTGCCGTTCGGACTGGCTGCCATATTTATTGATCTCGATCATGTGGTTGAGTACATACGGCAGACCCATAGCCTTGATGTGCGGGGTGTTTTTGCCTGCTGCAAGCTGATTGAGAACAACCTGGATAAAAGATTTCTTGTATTTAACATGTTCCATACCGTAGAGTTTCTTGGTCTGATCGTTGGTCTGGCAACGCTTTTTCCGGTGTTTAATTATGTTTTGGCGGGATGTCTTTTTCATATGGCATGCGATATGGTTCGCCTGCTGCGCAATGATCTTTTCTTTGTTCGGGCTTATTCGTTGTTTGAATACATGTATCGCAGCAGGACAGGTCGTTATGTGCTTTCGGTAAGGAACCTTGTTGAAAAGCATGAACCGGATATCAGCGGTATATCAGGGATTTGCTCCTGGCTGCAGAAGTGGGGCTGGAAGCAGGATGAGGTAATTGATGTAAACCCAGACATAGGGTAATGGTACGGGAAAATGGAGCGAAACGTCTTGTGTTTTGGCGGTTACGGCATCTACCTGTTGCATTGTGTTCAAAGTGCTTTCCTCACCCATTGCTAAAAATCAGAAATAAGAACTTTATATCGCTTAATAAAGACAGACAGAAAGGATTAGAAAATACTTTCTGTCTGTTTATGTGTTCTCATCACTGCTGATCGGCGGCAGGTCAATACTAAAGGTCATTCCCTGACCTTCATTTCTTGCCAGGCTGATATGACCGTTGTGTATGGATATTATCTGGTTGCATACAGCGAGGCCAAGTCCCGTACCTGTTGATTTGCTTGTGAAAAATGGATGAAACACATTTTCCAGATCTTCTTCAGGAATTCCTGTGCCGGTATCAGATATGGAGAGCCTGATAAAAGAATCTTTCATTCCGGTTACTATTCTTAAACTGCCGCCTTCAGGCATGGCATCCATTGCATTATTTAACATGTTTTGAAGAACCCTGTTAAACTGACCGGAATCTATTTCAAGTTTGGGAACCGGACTAAGGTCTTTCTCTATCATTACATTTCTTTTTTCAAATTCAAAGGCAAATATCTGAAGACTTTTTTCAACAATTTCATTAAGAGATATTTTTTTCAGGCGGAGCTTTTGAGGTCTTATGAAACTTAAGAGTTCTGAGAGTATCATTTCAAGGCGATCAATCTCCTCAACAATGATCCGGAGGTATTTTTTATTGTTACCCTCTTTGCCTTCATTTTCTAAAGAGTCGGCGGGCAAATCCGCCGATGGCAACAAGCGGGTTTCTGATTCCATGTGCAATTGTTGCTGACATTTCTCCCACTGCAGCAAGTTTTTCAGCACGAATTAACCGGTCCCTGTTTTCCTTTAAGTCTCTGTATGCTATGTCAAGCTCCAGAACTTTTTCCTCATTTATTTTATAAAGTTCTGATTTTTCTATGGCAAGACTCGCGTTTATGGCAAAAGCCTGAAGCGTATCGATGTCACGATCCTTAATGGGTTTTTTTGTAATTGCATTATCTGCCAGAAGTATACCCAGCACGGTGTCTTCGGCAATCAGAGGAGTAATGGCAAATTTATTACAGTTCAGCTTGTTTAAAAATTCTTTAGGCACACAGGGATTGTTGGCAGCATCTTTTATGTTGTACGACTCCTTGGAATTGACAGCTTTAATAAGAATATTATTTTCATCGCTTAGAGGGATTTTTATGCTTTTGGCAATATTATTTACGTGAGTGTCTGTTTTTTTGTCAATATCAGTATAAGACTGGAGGGTCTTTCTTAAAGAAAGGTTTTTACCCAGTATTTCTCCCCATATTCTCTGAGCTTCTTTTTCATTTGCCGGTCCGATGGCAACTCTTCCTTCAAGAAACGTGCGGTCAGTATCCATCAGAAAAAGAAATGCACGATTAAATCCAAGGCCCTGGTGGGAGGTTGCTCCGGCCAGGATTACGTTTAATACAACGTTTAAGTCAGTTGTGCTGGCAAGGACTTCGCTTATCTCATTTAATATGGAAAGCTCTGATATTTTTTCTTTAAGAGACTGCTGAGAAGCTGTGAGTTCATAAGTTCTTTCCTTTACCTTTTCCTCCAGGTTTGCAGTGTATTCCTGGAGTTCTATTTCCAGGCTTTTTCTTAATGTGATATCCCGGGCTATGAAAGTAAGATTATGTTCTCCATCCCATTCAAAGAAGGAAACCGTTATTTCAACAGGAAAGGTTTCTCCTGATTTTCTTTTATACCGAAAGATTCGAGCATCTTTCCCTGTGAAGAGAAACTTTTCTTTTCTAGTTCCTGCAAAGCGGTCTCCCAGATTTCCTCAGGTATAAGTTTAGTAAGGTTTTTTCCTAGAATATCTGCTTTGCTGTATTCAAAAAGCTCTTGAGCCTTATGGTTAATATAGATGATACTGCCGCCTTTGTCTGTTGAGATTATAGAATCATTTGCCGTACCCAAGAGTGTCCGGTAGCGTCTTTCTGATTGAAGTAGCTGATTTGTCCTTGATTCAACCTTTCTTTCCAGTTCTTCTGCATATGTCTTCAGCTTTTCCTCATAAGATTTTCTTACCGTAATGTCGCGAAGAATGGCGGTTATGGCCTGTATGCTTTTTGTCTTCTGATAAGAAAAAGTTGCTTCTATGGTAACCCTTGTACCATCTTTTTTTAGACATATTCCCTCAACAAATTTGCTTGGCACTAAATCATTATTTGAAAAGATTTCCCGTAATATTTTTTTCTGCTGTTCAATGGTTTCCTCTGGCATCAAAGAAAACAGGGTCATATTCTTTGCTTCTTCGAGGGAATACCCAAAAAGCTCTTGAGCTCTTTTGTTGAATTGAAAAATTTTTCCATCAAGATCAAAAGATATTATGGCATCACTTGCATTCTCTATTATTTGCTTATGATGCGCTTCAAGTGATGATAATTCCTTTTCATTCAGGACTTTTTCTGTGATATCCTCAACAAGTTCGAGAATTCCCCATACTGTTTCGTCATGGCCTTTTATCGGCGTGCAGGAGACTTTTAGAGTAATGAAATTGTCTTCAATTTTTTGCTCTAAAATTACAGAATGTTTTTTCCCGTCCTGGAGGCTTTTAACTGCCGGACAATTTTCGCAGGGTGAATCGGTTTGGGAATAAAAAGAATGGTGACATAAGGGAAAGGATGAGACCTGTGTTTTTGGGAACCACTCCAAGCATCTTTGAATTTACTTCTATTACATGAAAATCTGAGGAAATTAGAGCCAGGCCGTAACTGCCGCTTTCAATGAGGGGACGCAGAAGGCCGGAGCTGTTTTTTAAGTTTTCAAACTCTTTTTGGATATATTTCCCGATGACTGTCAGTAAGCATTTTATAGAAATCCTTAGAGTCTTTTATGGTATATTATTAATATAATATAAAAAACAGAAGAAGGGAATAAGCTTTATGATATATTTTTAAGATTGTAAAGAAGTTATGCTGCTGGAATATGAAGGGTAATGGTGCAGCCCGGCCCGTTATTGTTGGATGCGGAAACAGTTCCGCCCATTTTAGTCACAAAATTCTTAACCAGGGCCAGACCGATACCCGTTCCTCCGGTTTTTCGGGTAAGGCTATTATCAACTCTGTAGAAATCTTCAAAAATCTTTTTCAGTGCATGGCCGGGAATTCCAGGTCCAGTGTCTGATATGCTGATAGTTGCGTATTTCTTCTCATTCTTGACTGAGATGATAATCTCTTTTTTTTCAGAAGTTCTTCCGAACTTGATACTGTTTTCTGCCAGATTTATGAGTATCTGGATCATGGCTTCACGATCATAATTGAAGGGCTTTAAATTCCCCTTTTCTATCCTGAGCTTGAATCCTTCCAGCTTTAGTTTTTCTTTAAGGATATCGGTAAATTCCTTAATTACTTCTTCAAAAGTGCCCGGCTGCAGATTTAAGGAGCGCTGTTTTTTTTCGAGTTTTGAAAATTCTAAAATGTTATTAATCAGTCTGGATAGACGTGAGCTTTCTGAACCAAGGATACGGTAGTACTCCTGTTCCCGTTCGGGAGTGGAAGCTATCCCCTGTTCAAGCATTTCTATGTACAGCCTGATATTGCTTAATGGAGTTTTAAGTTCGTGAGTAACAGCAGACACAAAGCCTGAGCGGCGTTCGGAGAGTTCTACCATTGTCTGGGTGCTTTTGTAAATAGCAAATGTCCCCATGAGGATTATCGCTATGACAACAAATATCATAATATTAAGTGTTTTTCTGCCCGAAGATCTGGGTATTTCATTGCATGAAATTTTTGCGGTAAGAAATGAAAAAGGCCGGGGAAAAGAACGGTTTAAAGCAAAACCGGTTGATGATGATGCTACACCGGCCTGAAGCGTTGAAATGTTTTTCCCCTCATCACTGACACTTAAAGTAAGATTTGTAAACTCAGACATGGGCTGTCCTTTAAAATAGGTGTTTACCATGCGCTCAAGAAATTCATGGACTTTCACCACAGCACCCTGGCGATAGATCTGATTATTGAGGATTATTCTCCGGAAGATAAAAACATGTTTGTCATCCACAAAAACAGACCGCATTGGATCAACTTCAACCTGCATCTTGTCATTATCACCCGAAAATTCAAACCTGCTGTCCTTTGATGCGTCTCGTTCATAAATACTTGCATATGTTTGCATTCTTAAATTGTTAAGTTCCGAAAGTTTTTTCGTTAGATAATCATTAAAAATGTTTATGTCAGGCCTTCCTTTTCGTGCCTGCATTTCCATCTCAAGCAGCTCTTTCTGGTCAGGCTGGACAATACTCATAAGCTGATCAAGGGTTACATACTCTACCCTTTTATGCTGCGGAGATACTCTTCTTTTCCTTGCAGAAGAACGACGCAGATATTTTTCCTCGAAAGAAAATTTTGTTTTTTTATTGTTTACAAAGATTTCAGAAGGATTTTTCCTTTTCGGCTTGTCAAGGAAAGAACGTTTTTTGTTAAAAGCATCATTTATTTTTGTCAGCTGAACCATCTGTTCTCTCCGAAAGGCGAGAGAATCACTTTTAACTCTTACTGCAGGAGTTTGAAAAGAACCGTCTGGATTATTCTGAAGATAACCCAGAATATATGAAAGGTTCTCTCTAAAATGAAACATATGGTTATTAAAATTATATGCATCTATGGCCCGGCCTTCTTCCCTGGTTATAAGAGAAGTCAACTCTTCTTCCATCTCATCAAAAAGCTTATCCGCAAAATACTGCAGTTCCGCCCTTTCCTCTTTTTCAAGATTCTTGTGTGCCTGCAGCGAAAAATAGATAAAAGGCGCTGACACGGTCAGAAAAAAAATGAAAATAAGAAGTTTCAGCTTTTTCACTCATCAAACTCCAGTCTGTATCCTTCTCCTCTTATGGTCTGTATTGCCGGAATATCTCCAATGAGGGAGGCAATCTTTTTTCGCAGTTTCAGTATGTGGATATCTACCGTTCTTGTTTCAATGTTTGCATCAGAATACTCCCATACGTCTTTTAAAAGTTCTTTTTTTGATACGATCCGGTCTTTGTTGCGGTGAAGGTGCGAAACAATATCCATCTCCCGCCGGGTTAGCTCAACAGAAGACTTGCCTTTTGATGCGAGGAGGTTTTTACCGTCAAAATGAATACCGAGAGTATCTATTTCTTCATCTCCTGGATTTTTACCGGAACGCCTGAGTACGGCTTCAACACGCACCATTAATTCTCTTAAAGAGAACGGCTTGCTTATGTAGTCATCTGCCCCGGCTTTAAATCCAATAACAATATCATCTTCAGACCCTTTAGCGGTCATGATGATGATTGGCTGGCTGGGTTTTTTCTGGCGGACTTTTTTACATATGGATATTCCATCCAGAGTGGGAAGCATTAAGTCAAGGATAACGAGATCATACTTTTCTTCAAGAGCTTTTTTTAAGCCTTCTCCGCCGTCCTCAACCCCTTCGGGAAGATAACCGTTAAAAACAAGTACATCAAGAAGCCCATTAAGTATTGCGGGATCATCCTCAACAATAAGGATTTTTATCTTGGATTTTACCATTAATTTCCTCCGTTTAAGTCAACAGCCACCCTCATAGCGGGTAGATTGAAAATTCCCCACAGGGGCATGTTCAAAGGTAACGCCAGTGCCCCTTGGGACTTCTCTTCATGGAACCTTCTCCAAAGGCGAATGTTCCATGAAGGCAATTAGCTCATAAAAGAACTTTATATATGAACAATTATATACAATTACTACTGTTTTTAAAGTAAAACTTATGCAAATCAAAAGGTTTTTAGTTTTACAGTTCTTTGAATTGCATTTCTTTTATCATCAGCTAAAATCTTTAATCAGAGACAAGAGTTTACAACATTTCTGAGAGGAACAATTCATGAAAGCAGCGGCATCATTTAAAAAGTTCTTTTCGAGCAGCCTAAATATTTTAATTCAAAATCAGTACAACCAAAAATATTATTATAACAAATCTATTCAAAAAATTGAGAAAGAACTTGAAAACAAAGAGACTCTGCTTACTGAAAAAAAGAACCGGTTCAGACAGGCAAATAATGAGTTTAAAAACTGCACCAGAGGTTTTGAAATTCTGGAAGAGACTCTCTTAATAACTAAAGAAAAACAGAAAGCGCGCCGATTAATAAACAAAATAAACCCTTTGATAAATCACAGACTTCATCTAAGCCGTGAGATAGAGATATTGCAGTGGGAAATTAATAACCTGAGTAATATTATAGAGAAAAGACGAATACAGTATCTGTAGCTTAAATTTGATCAATGTGAACTTTATCCTGAAAAAAATGTTCTTCAGCAACAATTAAACAACTTACTGTTACAGCCGGTAACTTCCGGTTTTTAAAGCCGAAAGGTTTTTCTAGGCAGGAGGAAGAAGTTTTAAAGTCCCCCTCCTCTGACTTCTTTCTCCTGCCGCCCTCCTCCTTTTTCTTTCATAAATTCTTAAACCCTAATTTTTCCCTAAAGCAGGTTTCTACTGCAAATTCCAGATTAAATATGCTAATCTAAACAAATCAAAAGAATCAGGAGATTTGTATGAAAAAACAAAAAATCATATTTTTTGGTACCCCGGAATTCGCAGTTCCCTCCCTCCAGTCTCTTATTGACCGCAAAGAAGATATCTTATGTGTGATTACCCAGCCGGACAGAAAGGTTGGAAGAGGGCAAAAACTAAAATTTTCCCCAATAAAGGAACTGGCCATAAAACATAATCTTAAAATTATGCAGCCTGAAAAAGTAAAAGATCCGGATTTTATTAACTGCTTTCAGGGCCTTTCTCCTGATCTGGCAATTGTTGCAGCATACGGACAGATATTTCCAAAAAGCCTTCTTGAAATACCCCCAAATGGTTTTATAAATGTCCACTCTTCTTACCTTCCTTTTTACCGGGGCACAGCCCCGATTAATCAGGCTATTATTAATGGTGAAAAAGAGACCGGTGTGACTATTATGCTTGTTGATGAGGCTATGGATACCGGAGATATAATCCTCCAGGAAAAGATTGTAATTGGCCCTGAAGAAAATGCTTCTATGCTTCAGAACAGGCTTTCAGTTTTTGGAGCAGAACTTCTCGGCAAGGCAATTGATATGCTTGAATCCGGTGGATGGAACCCTGTTCCACAGGACAATCAAAAAGCGACCTATGTGCAGCTGTTTAGAAAAGAGGATGGCCAAATAAACTGGAACCTTTCAGCTGAAACAATTTTTAACCAGATCCGGGGCATGACTCCCTGGCCGGGATGTTTCACCCGTTTAAACAAAAAGATCCTGAAAATTCATAAAGCAAAAATATTGGATGCAAAAAAGCAAGCTGCTCCGAGCCAGATAATTTCCGTATCAGGAGACGGAATAGAAGTTTCTACTGGAAAAGGGACGCTGCTTTTAAAAGAGAGTCCAGCTTGAAGGAAAAAAAAGAATGGCTGCTAAAGACTTTATTAAGGGACATAAACTTGAACCCGGGACTGTTCTGGGGGAGTAAAGTTATTTAAAAAAACTTAAGGCGCCAGTTGTATAAAGAAGAACGATAAGGAGCGCGACCGGGGTGACATACCTTATCAGTATATGCCAGATGTCATAAAAATGAAAAGCATTTTCCACCTTTTTTATTTCAGCCTCTTTTTCGCCGTGGGTCAGAATCCACCCGGCAAAGATAGCGATAAAAAACCCTCCGATTGGAAGCATGAAGTTTGATGCCAGGCTGTCAAGAATGTCAAATATGTTCTTTCCTCCCCAGGCAGTAAATCCGCTCCAGATATTAAACGAAAGCGCAGAAGGAATACCAGCCAGAAATATTACAAAGCCTAGCAAATAATCCGCTTTTTTTCTTGTCCAGCCGAATTCATCCATAACAAATGAGACTACCACTTCCAAAAGGGAGATGGCAGAGGTAATGGCTGCAAAAGCAACAAGTACAAAAAAAGTAATTCCAATCAGCTGCCCTGCCGGCATGCTGGCAAAAACCTCGGGCAAAGTTATAAAAAGCATTCCGGGACCTATCCGGGGATCTACGTTGTAAGTAAAGACAATGGGAAATATCATCAGCCCTGCAATAATGGCGCAGAAGGTATCCAGAAAAGCAATCTCAAGAGCTGAAACAGAGATGTTGGTATCTTTGTCAAGATAACTGCCGTAAGTCAGCATGGCGCCCATACCAAGGCTTAAGGAAAAGAAAGCGCTTCCCAGAGCTTCAAGAACCCCTTCGCGGGTTAGCTTTGAAAAGTCAGGCCTTAATAGAAAGTTTATCCCTTTTTCTGCGCCCGGAGAAAAAAGAGAATTGACCATCAGGATAAGCAGTAAAATGATAAAAGCAGGCATAAGGATCTTATTCCACTTCTCTATGCCCGAACTAATGCCGCCCCTGACAATAAAAATAGTAAAGCCCATGAAGATTCCATGCCAGAGAACCATTTCAGAAGGACTGGCAAGAAAGCTTTCAAATCTACCGCCTGCAGTTCCGGTTTCAAAAGCACTGGTAAGAGATGAGAATATATATTTTAAGATCCATCCACCCACCACACAGTAGTAGGAAAGAATAACAAAACCAGTCAGTACTCCCAGCCATCCCACCAGCGGCCAGAACTTATTATTGCGTAAAGCCCTGAATGCGCCCACCGGGTTTTTCTGGGTGCTTCTACCTATAATAAATTCAGCGATCAGCACCGGGATTCCCATGGCAATAACCGCGGCCAGATAAACAAGCACAAATGCACCGCCTCCAAATTCCCCGGCCTTATAGGGAAAGCGCCACATATTGCCGAGACCCACAGCCGAACCTGTGGCGGCCAGCACAAATCCGAATTTGGATGCCCAGTGTTCTCTCTTTTGTGTTTTTTTGAAGGTCATTTGTAAAGTTTTTGGATTATTAGGTTCCCATGGGTGTTAAATATATATATTAAAAAGATTTTTTGCAACTATAAATGGGTTGTGATAAATTTTACAGATAATAAAGGATTAAAAATATGAAAAAGAAAAATGAAATATTCTCGGTTGAAGAAGTCCTCTCCTCAGTGCTTAATAAGTCAGGGCTGACAGACAAAAGCGAGTACCTTAAAATATACAAAATCTGGCCCGCTATTGTGGGAGAAAAAATTGCGGAAAACACATGTCTTGAAAGTGTGAAAAGAGGCACTCTTTTCGTAAATGCTTCGAGTTCAGCATGGATGCAGGAGCTCCATTTTTTAAAAGACATGATAATTGAAAAACTTGAAAAGGAATTGGGAAAAGGAACAGTAAAAGACATTCGGTTTAAGACCGGACTCGTTCTATCACGCGGCAGCGAAAAGATAGATCTCTCGGACATACCTCTAAATGATGATGAGATAAAGATGACGGAGGATGAGTCTGATGGGATAAAAGATCCTGAAGTCAGGGAAGCTTTTCAGCACTTGATGAAAACACACCTTAAGAGCAAAAAAGAAGAAGAATGATAACTTTTTATATAACCAAAAGTGACATGGGGCATGGCATAATGACCATTGTCAATGGTCCGTAACAAAAAATCATACAAGCTATATACTCTCTGCTCTATGCTATTATCACCCTGCTCTACTCTACGTACTCTGTAGCGAAATTTTTCCCATAGCTTGTTAAAGATCCTAAATTTTCATAAATTGAGGAGATTAAAATGAAATATGACCTTATTGTGATTGGTGCCGGCCCGGCGGGCCTGATGGCTGCCCGAACTGCTGCACGAGACGGACTTAAGGTACTGCTGCTGGAGCAAAGGAAGAAGATAAACAACGTGAGGCGTTTTTGCAGCCAGTTGATCCGTACCGGTGACAGCGGATTTAGTTCTGCTAAAAAACCCACCGACATAAAAGTCCAGCCTGTTACCGTAACCTTTGAGATAAACGAACAAAACCACCGGTTTCATTTGAATCACCTTGAAGAAGACTTAACTGTTGATTATCGTGGTCCGCTCAGGTGTTACCATAACGAAAGCTGGGTCTCACCGTCAGGCCATTATTTTAACACGCTTAAGTCCAGCGAACAGCATTTACGGTTTTCAGTTAGACAAAGGAATGCTGCTTGAGGGGCTGGCCGAAGAATGCGTCACAGCCGGCTGTGAAGTCAGGAGCGGCACAAAGTGTATTGACGTTGAAGAAACTTCAGAAGGAGTCAGCGCTAAAGTAAGGTTTGATGGAAAAGAAGAGACATTAAAGGCCAGCCACATTGTCCTTGCAGACGGAGCGTTTTCACCGCTGATGGAAAAGCTTGGATTTAACCAAGGGTCTTCAGACCTTGGACCTCAAATCAAGCTGCTGGGGTACATCCTGGATGGAGTCGACAGCCCGTTTCCTGAGTCACGCCACCTGGAACTGAGCGCACCGTCTATCTACCCCGGAGAGGTACCCCTGGGCCTTTGGGTGCAGGATAACTTTCAGTTAGTGATGGCAGCTCCCAACTTTGTCAAAATGAACCTGCCTGATTTGCTGAAGCGGTTTATGAATGAGTCACCCTTTGCATCATGGTTTGCCTCTTCAAAGATTGTGGACCGGATAGGCTGCAATATGTCCTTGCGATCTCCGATCTGGGAACCGGCACGCGGGAAAGTTATCTTGTGCGGCGACAACGCGGCCTTTGCTGAAGCTGCGATAAAGGGAGCCTTTGGCTGCGGATATAATGCATCAAAAGCCATCAAAACGAATCTTGAAGGCGGGGACGGCAATACGAAATTTAACAAATTCTGGCAGGGCGCATTCTACTTTCATAGCCCACAGTATAGAGGTAGAAGCAAAGAGGTTTATCCACCTGCCAGGGTGCTGGATGACAATGGAATTGATACCTTATATAAATGGATCAACGCTAATAATCTTTGCGGTCTGCCGGGAGATATTCTGCTTGATAATGCAGGACAGCTTAAAGAAGAACTTCCTGATATTGCAGAAAAGATATTCCCCTAAGGCGGTCGAAAATGAAAATAAGGCCATGCCGACCATTTTCAAAGATATCAACAAGGTTTACTATAACGGTGCTGGAAAAACTTTTACCCCGTGAAATTCCGAGGGGCAGGTCATGCCCATGTACAATTGTAGTGTGGAGCATTACTTGAAGTCCAAGGAATTCTATGTATAGCCTGTTTGTGGAGGCAATTGATTGTTTAATTATTCGGGTTGTTTGATCAGAAAGAACAAACAAAGGCAGGGTTTCGGCCTTACTTTTCACATAACCATAAGCAACATTGACACCCTACAGAGTCAACAATACGCCAAACGTTTGAATCTTGTCAGCGTTCAGATAACCTTTGATAATTTTTAACTGGATAAAAACGAACTCTTGAATCCTGATAAGCTAATCCGTTATCTTTCTGCACTCCAGGTAAAACCTCTTCTCGTCAGCCTCACCCATTGAAAAGGTCTTTTGGGGCAAAGCACCGTCAAGAATAATGGTCTTAAAGAGATCTTGTTTGGACATTGGCTCAAGAAAAAAGCCGATATTTCCGGGCTTTGATCCCAGTTCTGACACAACTTCTTTTCCATGAATATAATCTATCTTAGCGTTCGGTTTGTCTACCAGGTACGAGTCAAGAAAGGACTGCAGAGTTGCGACCTCAAGGGTAAGTTTTGGATCTTTAATGACAAGCACACCCGCAGTCTTATTTGTTACAAATGAAACTGCATGAAAATTATTTTCTCTTGCTTTTTTTGCTTCAGTCTCTGCTTCGAGCTCTGAACTGAATGTGCGGATTGATAGTTCTGATCCCTGTCCGGTATAGAAGTCTCTCATAGCATTAAACAGGTCCTCTGTATCAATATCGAACAGGACTCTGTGAATCGGCTCGAATTCAAGACCGTCATCGTGAAGGTTAACCAGTTCCACCAAAGCATAACGGGCAGGATGAGACATGATTTTTTCTGTAGACTCGGCGTTCTTTTTCAACTCTTCCCAGATTGCTTTTGCGGTTGCAAATGAATGGTTGCCGTCACCCATGGCATAGAGCAGTACAGCCTGATTGTTTACATTATATTTCCGATTGAAGGTGTCAGGGTCGGCAAGTTTTGCAAGCTTTTCTGCGATGCTGTTTATGATGTTCTCATTGTCAACCTGGTAACCTTTGATGTGCCCGCTTTCCATCATAAGCTCAAAGTCATATATTTTTTCAAGGTCCATGTCAAGCAAAGGCTCTATAACTGTTTTGTCCGGATCATCGATTAAAACCATGATGTGGGAAAGCTCTACGGGTGCATCCTTTCTTACTTGTATTCTTGGCGGAAGCCGATCAACAATGGTTCCTTCGGTGGCCCGGACCAGGGTTTCTGATCCTTCTCGGAAGTTATACTGCTCAAGATCAAGCGCCACCACCAGACCTTTTCGTGAAGGTGCGATTGATGTCTTTCTATCCACCAGTACAAAGCCGGGCTTTTGTTTTACAAGGATATTTTCATCCAGGTACTTTTTCATGTTCCTGTTTATTTCAGAAACAAGTTCTTTCTCTCTGGGTGTTTCAAGGTAAACCTCAGGCAATATCAGGCTCAGAGTGGAAGGCGCGTTTTCCACAAGGTCCTTAGCTTTTTTCCAATATTTCGGTTGAGAAGTGTACTGGTCGCAGGCAACCACCGACCATTTCATCATATCAGACCCATTTCTCGGAAGAAGTATTTCAGGGACATGGAGCCCGATTTCTTTAAAATTCATTTTCATCTCCTAAATATTTTCAAAGACAGCATTTGCCTGTTCTGTATATTCTCCATCTTCTTTATAAAGCATTAAGGGCGGCAGTATCTTTGTTTCTGTTCCCGCGCCCTTTATTCCTTCCACCAGCACAATATTGGCGGGCTCCGTTTTGTTTGGATGAACAAACTGAAAGGCCTTGGGTTCAATCCTGTTTTTCCGCATTTCCGACACCAGATCTGCAAGCCTTGCAGGCCGATAAACCGAAAAAAAATTCCCGCCGGTTGTCAAAAGGTAAGAAGAACAGGCTATAAAGTCATCAAGTGTTCCTTTAATTTCATGCCGGGCGATTGCATTTTCACTGTCAGGGTTTATCCTTCCGCTTCCAAGGCTGTAAAAGGGAGGATTTGTTATAACCGTATCAAATGATTCAGGAGAAAACACCTCTGATACTTCCTTTATATCAGCACATTTTATTTTTACTTTTTCCTGGCAGTTATTGTGGGAAATATTTTTTTCTGCCAGTTTTGCCAGTTCTTTTTGAATTTCTATTCCAATTATGCTTACCACTTTTGGTTGACGTGCCAAAATTACGGAGAGCACTCCGCTTCCAGTACCCAGGTCTGCCACCTTACCCGTAGCTTTTTTTGAGGCAAAATGTCCAAGCAGGATAGAATCTATGGAAAACCTGTACCCCTTTTTAGTTTGATAGAGGTTCAGTCTGCCATTAAAAAGCTCGTGAAGTTCGATTTTTGTATGGTTGTTTTTCATATAAAAACAGTTAAATTTTAATGATACCTTAAACAGGTTTTAGTTGAAAGATTTTCTTTACATGATAAAAAATTAAAGATAATGTAAGCTTTCTAATAAGTCAATTTATAACTGATTACAGCTAGTTATGATGAAAAAGATAGTTCTTGGAACAGCAGGTCATATTGACCATGGTAAAACAACTCTGATCAAGCGGCTGACCGGAGTAGACTGCGACAGGTTAAAAGAAGAAAAGGAAAGAGGCATAACAATAGAGCTTGGTTTTACTTCTCTTTCACTTCCGGGAGGTCAGCGTGTTGGAATTGTTGATGTGCCGGGTCATGAAAAGTTTGTTAAGAACATGGTTGCCGGTGTGGGCGGAATCGACGGGGTGATCATGGTAATTGCGGCAGATGAAGGAGTTATGCCCCAGACCCGTGAACATCTTGATATCTGCAGACTGCTTTCAGTTAAGCACGGTGTCATCGCCCTGACCAAAGCCGACATGGTGGATCAGGAATGGATAGAACTGGTTTCAGAGGATTTGAAAAAAGCGGTTAAGGGTACCTTCCTTGAGAACGCGGCCATCATACCGGTATCCTCTACTACAGGAGAGGGAGTTGATACTCTGCTTTCAGCTGTTGAGAATATGATTGCCGATATTCCGGAGAAACCTTCAAGCGGAACATCCAGACTTCCCATTGACCGTGTCTTTTCAATGAAGGGTTTCGGCACCGTTGTTACGGGAACGCTTTTTGCCGGGAAATTAAAGGTCGGAGATGAGGTTGAGATTGTCCCGGAAAATATCAAAACGAAAATCCGTGGTGCACAGGTCCATGGTCAACAGGTCGAAACAGTGATTGCCGGACAGAGAACCGCGCTTAATCTGCAGGGAATTGAAAAAGGCCTTATTAAGCGGGGGGATCTTGTTTCTCTACCCTCAACCGTTGTTGCAAGCCGGCGAATTGATGTTTGGTTTCATCATTTATCTTCCGCTCCCAGACCCTTAAAAAACAGAACAATTGTTCGTTTTCATTCGGGCACATCTGAAATTTTTGGCCGGGTCACGCTTCTGGATCGGGATGAGCTTAAGCCCGGGGAAAGTACTTTTGTGCAGCTCTTTCTTGAAAAAAAGACAGCGCTTTTTCCTGGAGATTGTTATGTGATAAGAAGCTATTCGCCTGTTTATACTATTGGCGGCGGAGAAATAATCGACAGCCTTCCCTTAAAGCATAAAAGATTTTCAGATGAAAACATAAAGGCGCTTGAGATCCTGAAACAAAGAGACCTCAAACAAATCATACTTCTTTTCAGCAGACAGGCCGGTTTTAAGGGGTTTGATTATGAACTTCTTCAGGTCAGGTGCGGCACCGATATAAAGAAGCTTTCTGCAGAAACAGAAAAGATGTTTTCGCAGGGAGAGCTAATTCTTTATCATAAAAATCCCCGACAGATAGCGCTTCCCTCTGTGCTAAATGATTTGGGCTGTCTTTAAAAAAATACTCGAAACCTTTCACAAAGAACAGCCGCTTAAGATGGGCCTTCTGAAAGAAGAGATAAGGACCAAGCTTCCTAAAGAAACAGACCCGAAGCTCTACTTGTTTGTCATGGAAAGACTTATTAAAAATAAAGAAATTGTATTAACAGATGAATTTCTGGCGCTTCCCGGACACAGGCCAAAACTTAAATCTGACCAGAAGGGGCTAAAAAACCAGCTGGTATCTTTTTACAAAAAGGGAGGGATAACACCGCCAACCGTAAAAGAACTGGTTGAAAAACTGAAAACAAGCGAAAAAGAGCTATTAAGTATTCTTAACGTTTTGGTACGGGAAGAAGTTGTGATGAAATTGAACGAAGAGATCTATTATGAGAAGAGTGCTTTAAAGATGCTTACGGAAAAGGCAGTTTCTCTAATGCTGGAACAGGATGAGCTGACGATTAAAAGTTTTAAGAATCTTACCGGTCTTTCCAGAAAATTCATGATCCCATTTTTTGAACATCTGGATAAAACAAAGGTGACCTTTCGGAAGGGGAGATAAACGGGTTTTGCGGAAAACCTAGCCCGGATTATTTATCAGTTGTTGTAACGAGGCGCCGAAAGCCCTGGGTTCAATGGGCAGTTGGAGTCATTTTGACCCGCAGGCATAGTCACATTATGTTGAGGATCAAAATGGTGAAACGTTCTTTAAACACCGAGTGCTTCAAGCCGCAGCAGATTACTGGTGAATAATGCGGGCTAAACAGGTTAAAGCTGAATTTGTCCTTTTCCCTGCCTTATTATTTCAAATTCATCTTCAGTCAGATCAACTACGGTTGAGGGTTCTGAGATCATGGTGCCAATATCCAGAACCAAATCAATTTCCTTACCAAAATAGTCATGGATGATTTCTCCGGAATTAAGCACTTTTTCTCTCCACAGCGGAACACTTGTTGATATCAAAGGGTTTCCCAATTCCTGAGCAAGCATCTGGCAGACATTGTTACCGGGAACCCTTATCCCGATCTGTTTTCGTTTGTAAAGCATGTAGCGGTTGACCTCTTTCATTGCGGGCAAGATGAAAGTGAAGGGTCCGGGCAGACATTTATTCATGACCCGGTATGCCTGGTTTGAGACCTTTGCATATCTTGATACTTCGCTTAAATCCGGAGAGATAAAGCTTAAAGGGACTTTTCTCGTCCATTTCCTTGATGCGGAATATTTTTTTCAGAGCTTTTTTGTTGTGTAGGTCACAACCGAGTCCGTAGATAGTGTCTGTGGGATAAACAACCAGTCCGCCTGACTGAAGTATTTCAACAGCTTTGTTTATTGCCCGCATCTGTGGGTTGTTTTCATAGACACGTATTATCACTTTTTCTTCTTTCTTCTTTTACCGGACATAAAGATTCTCATAATAAAACATGTCATAAAAAAAGAATCAAGACAAAATAATGATCATGAGTAAACCCCCGGCTCTGCCGGGGGTTTACTCATAGAGTTTGACAAATGCGGGAATATAAGAAAACCTCCAGATTCGGCGAACCGCTCAAAGTTAACCGAAAGGAGGTTTTCAATGGAACTGATCAAAAGTTTAAAACATACGAAATGGGATTGCAAGTACCACATTGTTTGGATACCCAAATATCGCAGGAAAGTATTATACGGAGATCTGCGTAAATACTTGGGGGAAGTGCTGAGGGACTTGGCCCAACAGAAAGAAAGCAAGGTGCTGGAAGGGCATCTTATGCTCGACCATGTACATATGCTTCTATCGATACCCCCGAAACATGCAGTAGCCCAAGTGGTAGGATTTATAAAAGGGAAAAGTGCAATATGTGTCGCACGGAATTTTGGTAACCGTAGAAAGAATTTTACGGGAGAGAAATTTTGGGCACGAGGATACTTTGTATCAACATGCGGTAAAGATGATGAAGAAATAAAAGAATACATAAAGCACCAGGAACAAGAAGATAAAAGACTCGATCAACTAAATTTATTTGATTAAAGCCACCTTGGGTGGCTCATGGTTTTAAAATCCGCTTTGAGCGGTTCACATTATTCAAGCCTCCGGCTTTGCCGGAGGTGCTATGACTATAATAAAGGAGGGTTTCAGGCAGAAACTGTTCTGTTGGTACGGGGGAACACTCCTTTACAGCCCTTTTGTTTAGAGTACTATTCTAAATTCAGACCGTTGCCAATTCAGAAAGGAGAGAAGATGAATATAACCAAAACAATCAATGAAGTGAAAAAGAACCGGGTTTTGCGGACAAAGTGGGAATGGTTCTGGTGCATAACGGTGTTGTGCGCGGGTGGTCACGCAAAGACAGGAGTAATGTTGAATATATTGATGTGTCCCCTGACAATGAAAAGATAGAAATAATCCGTAAAGAATTTGAAAATAAACCGGGAATCTATAAGGTAGTTGTAGAGGCAAGGTCAGGAAGATTAAAACCCGGAGATGATCTCCTCTTTATAATTGTTGCAGGTGATATAAGAGAAAATGTGAAACCGGTTCTTTCGGATCTGCTGGACCGTATAAAATCAGAAGCAGTCAAAAAGGCTGAAGTTCCTTCCTGACACGGGAAAAACCTATTTTAGTTTGTAGCATTTACTTACTTGGAAAGAACGGGCAAACCTTTTCAAGCATTATTAAGGTTGATACTGGCAGGAAAAGATCTGGGCTGTTCCTGTATCCACTTAAGAAACACATCGGCGCATTCAGGACAAAGCTGGGTAGAACGAACGTCCTCAATGAGTTGAAGTACATTTTCCTGGGAAAGGCTTTCACGGTAAGGGCGGTCGCTAATAAGTGCGTGGTAAGTGTCAGCAACAGCTATTATGCGTGCCCAGAGAGGAATGTTACTGCTCTTAAGCCTTTTTGGATATCCCTTGCCGTCAATTCGTTCGTGATGACACAGTACTGCTGGAATTATGGGTTCAAGGGTTGGTATCGGTTCGAGTATTGTTGCACCTATAACAGGATGTTTTTTGATAAGAAGATATTCTTCTTTTGAAAGAGGTCCTGGTTTTAAAAGTATCCTGTCAGGTATTCCTATTTTTCCAAGGTCATGAAGTTTGCCTGCAATCTTTATGTTTTCGATATCGAGTGGAGGAAAAGACATTTTTTTAGCCATGCCGACTACGATTTCTGCAACTTTTTCTGAATGTCCCCTAGTATAATGATCTCTGGCTTCTAAGGCTTCAATCAGGCTGGTTATGCTTGCAAGCATTAAATTTCGTTCAGCATCTGATTTTTCTTTTTCTTTGAGCAGCAGCTGATACTGGTCAGAAAGAATTTTTTCAGCTGTGATTACGACCTGTTCGATATTAAAAGGCTTTACCAGGAATGCGCATGCTCCCCGCTGAATCATTCTTCTCATTACTGCGCGGTCATTTGAAGAACTCATTACTACAAAGGGTATTCCAGAAAAAGAAGAATCCGCCTGAAGGGTGGAACATAATGTTATACCGTCCATTTCCGGCATAGACATATCAGAAATGATAAGGTCGGGTTTATGTGTTTTTAGTTTTTCAAGGGCTATTTTACCGTTTTCAGCAGTTATGACCTGAAATCCGGCCTGTATTAGACCGTCTTTGACAATATTAATTATCAAAGGTGAATCGTCTACCACAAGAACTGTTTGTTCTCTTAAAAAAAGAGCTTTTTGAAGAATATCTTTAACGCATTCCTGAAGCTCTTCTCCTGCCCTTGCTTTGCTTACGTACGCTGCTGCTCCTACTTTGAAACCATGCTCTATATTTGCTTCGGAATCAAGGCTAGAAAGCATTATTACAGGTATGGCTTTTGTAAAAGGGTACTTTTTTAAATTTATACACAGATCAAAGCCGTTCATATTCGGCATGTCAATGTCTGTTATGATCATGTCAAAAAAAGTTGACTTCGCAACCTCAAGTGCCTCTTGTCCGTCAACAGCAGCCGTGACGCTGATTCCCATCTGCGTAATTTCTTTAGTGAAGACTTCTCTGAGGATTGAGCTGTCATCAGCGATTAATACTCGAGGAGTTTTTTTCCAGCTTTCCATTTGCATTACCTAATAAAAGTCAGGATTATTAACTTTAAATAAATGCATTTTTTGGGGCTGTATATATTTTAGAAAGAATAATAAAAGGGGAACAGTTTTTCCTGATCCCCCTTTTTTATAGATTTTACTGGTTAAGTTTTTTAGCAGCATCCTCTATATGGAGAATCTTGTTATCATATAGGGCCTTGATCTGTTCTTCACTATAACCTAGCGTATCTTTAAGTATCTCGTCAGTATGTTCTCCAAGCAGCGGAGCGTGTGATCTGGGACCACAGGGCGTTTCAGACATCTTAAGGGGGCTTCCATACATTTTCATTTTTCCAACATAAGGCTGATCTATTTCAACCATCATCTCACGAGCCTCAATCTGTTCATCTGTGTCAGCAAGTTCTTTTATTGATCGGCATCTCAGACATGGACAACCGTTTTCTTCAAGCAGTCTTTCTGCTTCTTCAACAGAGTCCTGAGCCATTACCCATTCTTCTACCAGAGCATGAATAAAAGGCGAATTTTCCTCTGTGCAGCGGGTTGATACTGATTCAGCTCTTGGATCATCTGCTACCCACTCATAGTCCTTGCCCATGGTCTTAAGGATAGCAATCCATCTTGGGCTGGGTAAGAGAAGCAATGGTAATATATCCGTTTTTACCTTTATAAATTCCATAGGGAGCATAGCCCGGATGCAGTCTGCCGATCTTGGGAGGTCAACCGGTTTTCCCATGGCGCTTGAAAGCAGATACCAGGGCAGTGTATTTTCATGAAGACTGAAGAGGCAATCCATCATTGAAATATCTATGTTCTGGCCCTTTCCTGTTCTATCGCGGTTAACTATTGCGCCAAGAATTGCTATAGACGCATGGAGAGAGGCTCCCATGTCACCGATTGAAACAGGTGCAATCTGTGGTTCCACATTCTGGTCTGTCCATCCGCTGGCACCCTGGGCAATCATATCATAACCCGGTTTATGACTGTAGGGTCCCCAGTGACCAAAACATGAAACTGAACAGTAGATGATTTTCTCATTAATTTTTTTCACTGTATCATAATCGAGCCCCAAGCGGTCCATAACACCCGGAGCAAAATTTTCAACCAGAACATCACTCTTTTTAATAAACTCGTGGATAAGCTTTTTACCTTCGGGTGCTTTTAAATCAATGCATATACTTTTTTTGCCGCGGTTACAATTTATATTGTAGGAACTCTGTTTTACACCTTCTTTTGTTTCCATGATAAGCGGAAGATGTCTTTCATTTGTTCCGTCACTATAGCGCTCCACCTTAATGATGTAGGCCCCCATGTCCGCAAGTGTTCTGGTTGCAAATGGACCTGCCAGTACCCAGGTAAAATCGAGTACAGTAAACCTTCCAGCGGCCCGGATTTCAGTTTTTCCATAATTTACCTCCTGATAGCTTCTATTGACTTTAGTAAAATTATTGCCGCCTGTATATAGAAATTCAGCCTACCTAATAAAGCGTAAAAAGTCAATTTTTGCAGCTTTAAACGGAGGTTTCCTGAAAGTTTGAATAAATATAGCAGGGTTAATGATTTATTAGACTTTAATATAAGAGGGAAGGAGTTTTTCGGGTATTTCCTTCAGCATTGGAAGGTTTTTGTCCTTGTCAGAAAGAAGAGGAACCTTTGCAGGCCAGTTAATATTAATGCTTTTATCTGACCAGTTTACTCCCCTGTCATCTCCGGGTGAATACAGTCAGAACATTTATATATTACATCAGCAGTTTCCGAGAGAACGCAGAAACCATGGGCAAAACCCTCAGGAACATAGAGCTGAAAACGGTTTTCTTCAGAAAGAATGATGCCAACCCATTTTCCAAAATTAGGTGAACCTTTTCTTATGTCAACTGCCACATCAAGTATTTCACCTGTTGCAGCGTAAACAAGTTTTGCCTGGGGATTTTTCAGCTGATAATGAAGCCCTCTTAGGATGTTTCGGGACGAACGGGAATGATTATCCTGGACAAAAGTTTTGTTTATGCCTTTTTCCGTATATTTTTTTTGATGATAGGTCTCAAGAAAAAATCCGCGGCTGTCTCCGAATACTTCAGGTTCAACAACGAGTACTTCAGGGAAGTTTAGTCTGACTGATTTTAAAAGACATTATTTTCTGTTTCCTCTTCAAGTATTTCCAGCAGGTAAGAGCCATAAGAATTATTTGACATTTCAGCAGCAAGCTCTTTCAGTTTTTCCCTGTTTATGTAGCCCATCCTGTAAGAGATTTCTTCTATGCAGGAAATTTTTAAGCCCTGTCTTGCTTCAATGGTCTCAACAAAACTTGCTGCCTGCTGCAGGGCTTCATGGGTTCCGGTATCCAGCCATGAAATCCCCGCGTCCTATCAGTCGACTTTCAGCTCACCTTTTTTAAGATATTCCAGGTTTAGGTCTGTGATCTCAAGTTCTCCGCGGGCTGAGGGGGATAGGTTCTCAGCAATCTCTGAGACCTGGTTATCATAAAAATAGAGTCCTGGGACGGCAAATTTTGATTTAGGGTTTTTGGGTTTTTCTTCTATTTTTGTGGCCTTTCCGTTTTTATCAAAATATACGACACCATAACGTTCCGGATCTCTGACCGGATATCCAAAAACAAGTGCTCCTTTTTTGAGTTCAGCTGCATTTCTCAGCATTTCAGAGAATCCATGTCCGTAAAATATATTGTCTCCCAAGAACTAGACAGACAGAGTCATTGTCTATGAATTCTTTTCCCAGATAAACGCCTGCGCAATGCCTTCTGGTTTGGGTTGTTCAACGTATGAGAAAGAGAGGCCGAGCTGTGCTCCGCTGCCAAAAAGATCCTTGAATCTCGGCAAATCCTCGGGGGTTGAGATTATCAGGATCTCGGTTATTCCGGCAAGCATAAGTACTGATAACGGATAATATATTAGGGGTTTATCATATATCGGCAGCAGCTGTTTACTTACTGCACGTGTTACCGGATAAAGTCTTGTTCCTGAACCCCCAGCGAGGATTATGCCCTTCATGTTTTTGCCTTTCCTGATTAATTTTATTTATTCTATCTAAGTTGATTATTAAAGTCAATATAAGCACCCAAAATCAAAAAACTGATTTTAGTTTTAAGAAATAATTTAAAATAATTTAAAAACATTGAGTTTTTTTGTGATATTTGATATGATTATCACTTATAGCTAAGTGTATAAAAAGATATATATGGCTCAGGGGAAGGTTTTTTTATGGACCAAAAACAGTTAAGCACAGTTAAGCTGTGCAGGGAGGGGCGATGTTTAAAAAAGGTGAAATGGCGGTTTACCCTGCACATGGAGTAGGCGTTATTGAAAATGTTGAGAAAAAAGAGATTTCAGACAAGACCCATAAGTTTTATGTAATGCGTGTTTTGGGTAATGATATGACCATCATGATCCCCGTGGATAAGGCTGATCAGGTTGGTCTTCGTGAGGTGATTTCCAACAAAGATGTTGCAAAGGTTTATAAAATTCTTAAAACCAAGGAACCTGCAATAGACAATCAGACCTGGAACAGAAGATATCGCGAATATATGGAGAGAATTAAGACCGGTTCTATTTATGAGGTCGCAACAGTATTACGAGATCTTTTTCTTTTAAAGCTTGGAAAAGAGTTATCTTTTGGTGAAAGAAGAATGATGGATATCGCAAAAAACCTTCTGATCAAAGAACTCTCTATTGCACAGGAAAAACCCGAAGATCATATAGAAAAACATATAGAACAGATTTTTGAGGCTTAAGCTTCAGCCTATAAATTATTCTTCCATTTGCACTATTATTTTCCCGTTTTAAAAACGCGATAGATAACTACTGTAGAAAATTTACCGCTTAATAAGATTCCCGCAAATCCATGGATAGAATTAAGTGGATTTTATCCTTCCTTTTTCATTTAAACTGTTATATTTTTGCTAAAAACAGGTAACTTTATCCATACATAAATTATTATGAAAGTTACAGCTGTAATTCCTTCAGCAGGTTCAGGAAAAAGAATGCAGACACATATCAAGAAACCCTATCTTGACATTAAGGGGCAGCCGCTGCTTTCTTATGTATTAAAGGTTCTTAACAGAGTTTCTGCTATTGAAAATATTGTTGTTCCGGTAAGTCCCGGAGAAGAGCTTTTATGTGAAAAAGAGGTTTTAAGCAGGCTTTCTCTGGATAAAGAGGTGAAGATAATTAGTGGCGGAGCAACCCGGCAGGAGTCGGTTAGAAAAGCTTTAGATTTTGTTCCGGAAAGCTCAGATTTGGTGCTCATTCATGATGGTGTTCGTCCTTTTGTCACTGTTCAAATGATAGAAAGGTCTTTAAATGAAACATCAAAAAAACTTGCGACCACAGTGGGCGTTCCTGTAAAAGATACAGTAACCGTTGTTTCAGGAGATGACCTCCGGATACTTAAAACACTCGAAAGAAGCAGTCTTTACCTTATCCAGACGCCTCAGACATTCGACCGGGAAATAATTATTGATGCTCACAAAAAGGCATATATTGACGGGTTTGAAGGAACAGATGATGCTTCCCTTGTTGAAAGGATGGATGTTTCGGTTACGGTAATACCGGGTTCTTATGACAATATAAAAATAACCACGCAAGATGATCTTGTTTTTGCGGAAGCGATCTTAAGCAAACAGCATGGTGCAAAGAACACCGCCTGATTTTTCGGTCAAAGGCTGAAAATATAGGGTTACATGCCTACTTGTTCAAGGCTCAAAGTGTCCGGCAAAAAAAGTTAAGCTCTCAAAAAAGTAAAAATCTTTTAAAAAGGCAAAAAATGAAAATTGGTACAGGATATGATGCACACAGGCTTGTTGAAGACAGACCCTCTGATTTTGGGGGGTGTTAATATTCCCATATTCAAAAGGGCTGCTAGGGGCATTCGGATGCGGACGTGCTAGTGCACGCAGTCTGCGATGCTGTACTGGGAGCCCTGGGTCTCGGGGATATCGGCAGACATTTTCCTGATACTGATAACCTTTATAAGGATATTTCCAGCCTTAAGATACTTGAATCAGTTCGGCAGATGGCAGAAGAAAGAAGTTTTTGCTGTGGAAATGTCGATGCAGTTATTGTAGCGCAGGAGCCAAGGCTCAGCGGTTTTATGGAGCAGATGAAAACAAATATTGCTCACGGCCTGAAAACAGCTGTTGAAAATATAAACATAAAAGGAACCACAACTGAAGGTATGGGGCCTGAAGGAAGGGGCGAAGGCATTTCTGCACAGGCTAGTTGTATTGATGAAAGAGAAAGATTAAAATGGGATGATAAAATATTCTTATCATCAGAGAGCTAAATAGGTATAATCAACGCTTATTATAAATTTTTTAAGCAGATAAAATCTTAGTATTTGAAAACAGGAAAGCAGAGTTATGGCGATTAATATTCACAACACCATGAAGAGAAAAAAAGAACCTTTTATTCCTCAAAAAGAGGGAAAGGTTACCATGTATGCCTGTGGGGTAACTGTTTATGATTTGTCGCATATCGGCCATGCACGGGCAATGGTTGTTTTTGATGTTATCCACCGTTACTTAAGGGCATCCGGTTATGATGTTACCTTTGTTAGAAATTATACGGATATTGATGACAAGATCATCAACCGGGCCAATGAAGAGTCAGTTCCTTTTAATGTTATTTCTGAACGTTATATCAAAGAGTTTGATATTGATATGGAAGCCCTCGGAATCATGGTTCCGGAACATACACCACGGGCAACCGAGCACATAAGTGAAATGATAGAAATGATAGAGACTCTAATTGAAAAAGGACATGCTTACGTTGTTGAAGGAGATGTCTATTTTGATGTGAGCAGTTTTAAAGAATATGGAAAACTTTCCGGCAAGGATACTGACAGCCTTTTGTCGGGTGCACGGGTTGATGTTGACGAGCGAAAAAAGAGCCCTGTTGATTTTGCTCTGTGGAAGAACAGTAAAGAAGGTGAGCCTTCCTGGGGACTGTCCCTGGGGAAAAGGGCCGCCGGCTGGCACATCGAATGTTCTGTGATGAGCAAGAAATATCTTGGTGATACCTTTGATATCCACGGCGGAGGCATGGACCTGATCTTTCCCTCATCATGAAAATGAGATTGCCCAGGCTGAGTGCGCATCAGGTAAAGAATTTGCCAGATACTGGATTCACAACGGGATTTGTTAATATTGATAAAGAAAAGATGTCAAAGTCGTTGAAGAACTTTTTGACCATACGCGACGTACTGAAGGATTATCACTATGAAGTCATAAGGCTGTTTCTGCTTTCCAGTCACTACCGGAGTTCTGTTGATTTTTCACACCAGAATCTGATTGAGACAAAGACCGGGCTGGATCGTTTTTACTCTGTTTTGGCTGACCTTGATAGCAATGAGCTTTTTTCAGAGATAAGTGATGGCTATAGACGATGAAAAATTGATAAATGAGCTGGATTCTTTTTCTGATAAATTCAAGGAAGCAATGGATGATGATTTTAATACCGCGGCAGCTATCGGGCATCTGTACTCCCTGACACGTTCTCTTAATACTGTTATTGATGCTGCAAAAAAGAACAAAGGCAAAATGTCACATTTAATCGCGGAGAAAGCAAAGAAAGCTTTTAATCAAGCGGGTAAGGTGTTTGGTCTTTTTCAGATGGAGCCGAGCAAATATTTTGATACCATGAAAAAAGAAGGTCTTGCTTCAAGCGGAGATTCTGAAGAGGAGATAGAGAGTCTTATTGCTGAGAGAGCTGCTGCAAAAAAGGAAAAGAATTTTGCCCGTGCCGATGAGATCCGGGATATTCTCACTGAAAAAGGAATTATCCTTAAAGATACGCCCCAGGGAACGGAGTGGAGCTTTAAGAATAACTAACAATTCATTTCTCACCATTCCCCTGTCAATATGGATTTTCAACTCGTATCCGACTATATGCCCAAGGGTGATCAGCCTGCTGCTATCAAAAAAACTGGTGCAGGGTGTGCTAAGCGGAGAAAAGCACCAGGTGCTTCTCGGGGTGACCGGTTCGGGTAAGACCTTTACCATGGCTAACGTCATTCAGGAGGTGCAGAGCCACTCTCTTTTTGCGCCGAACAAGACTCTGGCAGCCCAGCTTTACGGTGAATTCAAGGAGCTCTTTCCAAATAATGCGGTCGAGTACTTTGTAAGCTACTATGATTACTATCAGCCGGAAGCTTATCTTCCAACAACAGATACCTACATTGAAAAAGATTCCTCCATTAATGATGAGATAGACCGGATGCGCCATGCAGCCACATCATCTCTGCTTCAGAGAAGAGACGTGATTGTTGTTGCAAGTGTTTCCTGTATTTATGGTCTGGGTTCTCCAAAGGATTACGAAGAAATGCTTGTTCTGGTAAAAAACAGGACAGATGTTTCCAGAGACGATCTTCTGTCCTGGCTGGTGGAAATACAGTACGAGCGTAATGACATTGATTTTCACCGGGGTACTTTCAGGGTAAGGGGCGATATTGTTGAGATCTTTCCCGCCTATGCGGAGACAAGCGCCATACGGGTTGAGTTCTTTGGCGATACAATTGATTCCATAACAGAGGTAGAGTCCCTAACCGGAAAGAGCATCCGTCAGCTTAAGCACATCCATATCTATCCCAACAGTCATTACGTTACCACCAAGAGTAATATGAAGCGGGCCATTGAAAATATAACAATAGAGCTTGAAGACCGGATTAAGTATTTTGAAGGGCAAAACAAACTGATTGAGGCCCAGAGAATCCGTGAAAAAACAAACTATGACCTTGAGATGATGCAGACCATTGGTTACTGCAGCGGCATTGAGAATTATTCTCGTCACCTGGATAACCGAAAGAAAGGTGATCCGGCATCGGTTCTTTTAAACTACTTTCCCGAGGACTACCTTCTTATTATTGATGAATCGCACATTGCGGTTCCACAGATCCGTGGAATGTTTTTTGGCGACCGGGCACGCAAACAGAACCTGGTTGATTTTGGTTTCCGCCTCCCCTCAGCTCTTGATAACCGGCCGCTTGGGTTTGAAGAGTTTGAAAAGATTGTCAAGCAGACGGTTTATGTCTCTGCCACGCCTGCTGATTACGAGAAAGAAAAAGCAGGCGATAAAATAGCAGAACAAATTATCCGTCCCACAGGGCTTATGGATCCAATAATTGATGTTCGGCCGGTTTCGGGACAGGTGGATGACCTTCTTGATGAAGTCAGAAAACAGGTCAAAAAAGGAGACCGGACCCTTGTTACCACCCTTACAAAGCGGATGTCAGAAGATTTGACAGAGCATTACCGCGAGCTTGGAATCAAGGTTGAATATCTCCATTCTGAAATAGATACCCTTGAAAGAATAGAAATTATTCGAAACTTAAGGCTGGGAAAATTTGATGTGCTGGTTGGCATAAACCTTTTAAGGGAGGGCCTTGATATTCCGGAAGTTTCACTGGTTGCGATCCTTGACGCGGACAAGGAAGGGTTTCCTGCGTTCTGAACGTTCGCTTATCCAGACCTGCGGGCGGACAGCCCGTAATGTTGACGGCCGGGTCATCCTTTACGCGGATGTAATGACCGGAAGCATAGAGGCAACTATTCGCGAGACTAGTAAGGCGCAGAGAGATACAGAGAAAATATAATAAAGAGAATAACATTACCCCGGAATCCATAAAGAAGGATATCACAAATATTATGGGTTCGGTATATGAACATGACTATATGACCATTCCTGATTGCGGCAGAAAACAAAGAAGCATACCTCACAGGAAAAGATCTGTCCAGGCTGTTAAAGAGCTGAAAAAAGAGATGCTTGATGCTGCAAAGAATCTGGAATTTGAAAAAGCGGCAGAGATCAGAGACAGATTCTTGAACTGGAAAAGGCGGAGCTTGAAATTTAATTTAAGCTAATGGCACCCCTTAAAAGGTCAATGTTAATAAAAGATATGGACTTTAAGACTTTTCAATATAGCTAGTGATAATATAAAAAAGGCAGAGCTTAAACATTCTTCTATTATTACTTAAGGAGCTAGAATTGCGTTAAAATCAAATGGCTGAATTATTGAAAATTAAGAAGTTTTCTCTTCCTTCAGCAGCTCATGCACAGCCTCAACTAACTCACTGGTTTTAAAAGGTTTTTCAAATGTATATTTAGCTCCAAAACCTTTGGCTGTATCTAGATAATACTCGGGAAGCCCACGGCCCCCACCAGACATTGCAATGATTTTAATATCCGGGCAGATCTTTTTCAGTTCCATTATAGTTACAAATCCATCTTTGTCCGGCATAATTATGTCAGTAATAACCAGATCAACCTGATTGCCGTTAAACAGATTCATGCCTTCTTTACCATCACTGGCAGTCAGTACGTTAAACCCTTCGCCCATAAGCCTTTCTTTTAAAAAGCCGAG
>PVMK01115732.1_pt1 | contig 37294 bp, 42 predicted proteins | sample 1853481 | NCBI WGS metagenome assembly PVMK01 (sample SAMN08533507, study PRJNA380276) | Marine sediment metagenome, whole genome shotgun sequencing project.
GGCTTCCTGCATAAGCCTTGCAATGGGCAACCCCTGGGGGCATTTGCGTTCTGCCATTGAATAATCCAGGCGGGTCAGACCCGTTCGAATTTTTTGCGGAATTTTTTTAAACCCGGCCGCGGCCAGCCCATAGTCATCGTAGCTGTTGCAGTACATCAGATAGCGCATCACATCGCCGATGGGCGCTTTTCCCCTCCACGCACGATTCACAGATATCAGTGCATGCGGTACAATATGCGGAGCGCGTTTCTCTTTGCATATTGCTGCAGCAATTCACTGTCCCGGGCGGAAAGTTGGGTTTTATCCCGGGCGGCCGCCACATTTGGACATCAGGATGGTCATATTTTGGCATGCGCGAGCAGACACTGGATATTTGCGGGTTTTGCCACACGGCCTTTCAGTTTGGCCTGGGCATCGGTGAAGCCTTTTTCCAGAAATCGCCCGGCCAGCCTGAGTTCGGTTTCCGATTCGGTTCTGACCTGTCCGCCCCCCTGGGTTTTCATGGCCGTCAGGCCGACGCCGGCCCTGACACAGGCATCTACTGCGCGCCGCATGTCATCTGAATGCATCAGCCGATAATTGTAGGTCATCATAATGCCGTCAATCCAGCCCAGACTGGCGCCTTCCAGCAGGCATTCTTCCATGTTGCTGTGGGTGCTGAAACCGAAGAAAATCGAATTTTGCCCTCTGCTTTTCGCTCGTTCGCCCCAGGCCTTGATGTCATCGTCCATTGTACTGATGCTTCTGATGCCGTGAACAAAGAATAGATCAATATAATCGGTACTGCATGCGTTCAAGGGAGCTCATTCAATTCCCGGGTCATCCCTTTGAGGCTCCAGGCACCGGATTTAGTGACCAGGAATATTTTTTTGCGATCCTGCGGGTATCTGGTATAGGTACTTGCCGAAATGCCTTTTTCACTCCGGCCCGCCGCTATAGCTGTGGGCGCTGTATCCCAGTATGTAACCCCCCAGTTTGACGGCCTGTCTGAGCATCAGCTGATTCGATCCCGATATCAAACATACCCCCCAGGGATAGGATGGAGACCTGCTCGCTGGTTTTACCAAAAGGGCGGGTGGGGACGGTTTCGATTATTTTCAGAAGCGTTTACGAGCCCGGTCATCGGGGCCACAACCGAACCCAGGCCGGCGATGCCGGCTGTCTTTAAAAATTTTCGGCGAGACCAGTTAGGGTCTTTTATGGTCATGGAAAATTTCTCCTTTTTAATTTAAAGTACTCATTACCCAGATTTTATCTTAAAATTATTAACCCTGTATCAACAATGCATGCTGGCGGGCCCGTGATTCGTTTTCAGCGGTGACGCGGATGGCGCGTTTGCCGCGCACCGGGCATTCATGTTCGCAGACACCGCAGCCGATGCACAGCGTTTGGGATCGACATAGGGCTGCTGGAGCCGTATTTGAATCGATACTGAATTTTGGGCTTGCGGCGGCCGTTCAAACGGAAATTTACCGTCAACCGTCAAGCTGCGGGTCGTATTGGCGATGATTTGCCGGCCTCGCCGGTCCGGGGTCCCCGGAACCACACAAAAATAATCTCCGGTGGCATACTGATTTGCAACCAGGGCATCGGTTTGAAACTCGATCCGGGTTGCATCGGCATATTTGACAACCAGCGGATGCTGGATGCGCACGGTGTTGAACAGCTCGCGGGTAAAGATTGCCTTCGGGCTGACCGGGCAATTTTCCTGACAGACGATACACGGCCGGTCCATGGCCCAGGGCAGGCAGCGGCCGCGGTCGATAAAGGCGGTCCCGATTTTTACAGGGCCCTGTTCAGCATACTGGCCGTGTCCCTGGCGTTCCTCGAGGCTGATGGGTCGAATCGCAGCTGTCGGACAAAGATAGCCGCAGGCGATACAATTGTGCTGACACCCGCTGGTGCCGATTCTAAAATTGAGCACCGGTGTCCACAGGCCTTCCAGGCCGGCCGTCAACCCGGCCGGGTGGATTACATTGGTCGGGCAAATGCGCATGCATTGGCCGCATTTTATACAGCGCGATAGAAACTGTTGTTCCGGCAGGCTGCCCGGTGGACGCACCAGGCGGGCATTCCAGTTGGGCCCCGGGTTGCCGCCGATCCTCAACAGCGGTATGGCAGCGGCTCCGGAGACGGCCGCGGTCAAAAATTCACGCCGGGAAAAATTCGGTGAAAGGATTTCACCGCCGGCCGACGGTGCGGTATGGTAGCCCATCAGGCCGTGGTGGCAGTCGTCCATACAGTTTAAGCATAGAACGCATTCCGCAATTCGAATCCGGCTGGTGGGCTGGCAGGCGCCTTCACAATTTTTTTCGCACAGGTGACAGTCAATGCATTCCTCTCTGGATTTACCGATGCGCCATAGAGCAAAGCGGCCCACCACCCCGAAAAGGGCCCCCAGGGGACAGACAAAGCGGCAGTAGAAGCGCGGCAGGACCAAGTTCAACAGGACAGACACCAGAAAGATGGATGCGATCAGCCAGGTGCCCGCATAAAGCCGCGGGCTGCTTGAGACCGCCAGGGTTGTTTGATCGATAAGGGGCAGGATAAGTAAATTGATCGAGCGGTACACCAGCGGGATAGGGTCCAGCAGCCCGATTTGAAGCGATGCCACCGGTCGCCAATCCCCATAGAATAAAAAGCTGATCAAAATCCAGCCGCCGCTGACTGCCAAAACACCGGCGATGGTTTTTTTAACATTAAGTTCCACCTGTCGGATCGCCAGGCCGATAACGGCTGCTAAACCCAGCGCCATCAGCGCTGCGAACCCGACCGGCGTGGCGCGCGGCAAACGGATCACATCAATGGTCAGTTCAGCGATGGCCATGGTGAGCAGAAAGACCAGGATCCAATATTTAAGCGACTGTGCCGAACGGTATCGATTGAGTTCCAGTTTGGCCAAAGTTGAGCGTTTGCGCCTGGCGAGATAACCGACAAATTGGTGAAGGGACCCGAACGGACACAGCCAGCCGCAGAAAAATCGGCCCAGGACAATCGTCAGGACCACCGTGGCAAGGCCCCACAGAAGGCCGGCATAGAGGGTCCGGGTGGCGAGCAGGGTGCTCAGACCCACCAGCGGATCCAGCTGAATGATCCAGTTGACCGGCCATCCGCGCAGTTGCCACCAGTGCTCTCCCAGGGTGGCTGCCACGCAAAGCCAGAGAAAAAGGATGAAAAAAAATAGCTGGCAGATTCGTCTAGTCGTTACAATGTTTCATCAGCGTATCAGCGTCGTTCACAGGTTCAGGGGTTCAGCGTTCAGTGGGTTCTGGGTTGTACCAGGCTTAATACCTTCGTTGCACTAGTGCATGGAGTATGGAGCATCTGACCAATCGAACTAATCAGACCAATCAAATCAATTACGCAAAAAATGGTTTACTGACACCTAATATCCGAACCTTTGACCCCATGCGCTGCACGTGCGCCTTGCATTATGACGTTGACTCCATCACCGGATTGAGCGCTTGAAAGTCAGCGGTGCCCAGGCCCATCGCTGCTGCTTTTTTAATGAAGGCCAGCTCTTCGACGGTTTTATCGAGAAGGGTGGCACCGAAGGCATCGGCGGCCACCTGGTCGGTACTGACGATCATCGTGTGGGTTTCTTTCAGGTCTGAAAGTGAGCCCCCCGTCGGACCGTTGCGCATCATGGTGGTGGTGCCGTCTAAAACCACCAGGGTCGGCTTAACCATCATTGCCAGTTCTTTGATAATCGTGTGAATATCCTGGTGAAAAGATATTGCGGCGCCCGCCCAGCAGCCCATACCAGTTTTTCATGATCATGGAAGCGCCGCTACGGTGATGATCTTTGACCGGGGCGGTTCCGATGACTTTGTTAACCCGGCTCAAGGGTTCATACAGAACCGGCCAATTGCGAATGAGTTGCGCTTGCGCCAGGCTGAAGGGTTTAAATAATTTTTTTTGCGGGAAGAGAACGATTGCCCCGGCAGAGCGGGCTGCCTGCTCAATTCCGGTTAATCGAAAGCAGCTGGCCGGATCGTTGATCGGATTGTCGGTTACCGTGACCGATGCGGCACCGGCCCTAAAGCACAAACGGGTTATCGCGGTAACCATATCCGGATGGGTCGTCGCGGAAAGTATGGGCGGTGATGCGAACGCAGCATTTACCTTCAGTAGAACCCGGTCTCCTTTTTTGATAAAGGCCGGCATGCCACCGATCGATTTTAGGGCCAGTTCCAGGGTTTCAGATCGGCTGCTGCCGTGAACAATGCTCATGCGTTGGCCCAGCTGGGGCATCGAAAAATCGGGTATCTGAACCACCGTCGCGTCTTCCTCTGTGCGGCCGGGCCCGGCGCTGTCATAAAACCAGTAACCGATCGAGCAGGCTGCCAGAATGGATGCGCCGGCTTTGGCGGAGCGCGCCATAAATTGGCGCCGGTTTAAATGATGATTGTCCAAGTTTCAACCTCTGAGTTAGAAGCTTCAAGTGAAGCTAATGCTTTCCAGCAAAAGCTTTTAAAGCCAATCACGAAAACACGAAATTTTGGAAGCACGAAATTATATCATTTCTATCCTTTTCGAGTTTTCATTCTTTCGTGCTTTCGTGATGAATATTTCTTTTGGTCCCGAGCTATGAAATGAATTTTCTATATTAATTCCTAACATCTGCGCTATTCACGGGTGGCCTCTTTGATTCGATTAAACAATTGCCTGGCCAATTCCTGTGCCGGCTGCTTATCAGCGGCTTCCCGCACGCCGGCCAGATAGGGGCCATGGGAAAATACAACCTCATAGGTATCCAAAATATAAATCGTCTTAGACGTTTTGATTCTTAGATCGGATTCAGCCGTTTTGCCACCGAACGCTGCCAGAAAATCCTGGTAGCTTGATGCCAGTTCCTGCGCTTCCCGGGGTGTCTTTCGGCGGGAGTAATATGCCATGAGTTCGGTGCCCTGCAGCTTATAGGTAGCCGTAAATATCTGATCGAACCGGTCATAACCGAAAGCATTTGCGGACACCAGTGAAATGCTGGTTTGAATCAGGCCCTCTTTGGGAAACAGCTCCTTTTCGCCGATGGTTTGGGTCTGGAAGGGATGCTTGGCGATGAACGCTTCGGCAAACGCTATCATCGGTTGAATGATGGCTTCGGAAATATCTGATGCCAGAATCTCAACGTAAAAGGGGCCGTGAACGAAAAATATGGCGTTTGGGGTTTGATAGGCATATTGTGCGACCCCCAGCGTTTGGGCCATCATCTCTTCGCTGAGTACTGAAAACAGAAAATGCATTTTGCGGCGTCTGCATGTCGTAAACGAAAACCTCCATCCACACATCCCCGGCGGTTTGGGTCTTTAAAACGCTGGCTGTGGAGTCGGACAAAACCGGCCGACAGATACAATTCGGCTTTTCCGTTGATTTTATCTGAAAGGGTTGCGGCATCAAAAGTTTCCAAAGGGCGTCAGTGGCGACTGGCCGGGTGGTAAAGATATCAATGATTTTTCGGCGGAAGCCGGTGGGGCTGTCAGGCTTTTATCGCCGGCCGCTAAAACTGGAGCCATCTGTTGAACCGCGGGGTTATAGTTAAATTGGGCAAAGAAAACACCGCCGGAGATAACCGCAAGGATTCCCAGTATAATCAGGCTCAAAAGGGTTTGTTGTGGGAGCTGTTTTCGTTTTAATTTTTTGATTCACGCAATCCTCGGATCGGGGTTCATCATAGGAAAAACCGGGCCATGTGTCAATTGGAAAGCGATGTCACATTGTGATAGGAACCGGTCTTGACCAAATGGGTTGACGTCTTATTGTAAATTAGACCGGATTTAATCTGATAGCCATAAATTCTTTTATCGGTAATCGAGGTAATGGATGTAATGGAGTAGTGGAGTGATGGAGTGAGTTGATTTTAGATTTTGGCCTGCGACGAGCTCAGTCGAGTTGAATTTGGATTGCGGATTGAAAATATTTGAGGCCAATTGTGTAGCTGGCCAGTTTTTTCTTAAATCCAAAATCCGAATTCTTAAATCCAAATTGTGAATCGCTCCAGTACTCCATTACTCCAGTTGATTTAAATTATCTTAATATGTTATAGAAGCCATCCGTTTAGAAAAGAGATGGATTACTGACGCCTCTACTCATCATATGCCAAATCATAAAAGACAGTCTATTCTTTGTCCCCAACTGCAAAAAGCTGATCAGTATATCAGAGAAGAAATGCCCGTATTGCGGGACGGGGAACCCTGCCGCCTGGTGGAAAAATAACATCTTGACCCGCGGATTCAATGACCCCTATCTGCTGGTGAAATCGATTATCGGCGTCAATGTCGGCATCTACGTGATTTCCCTGTTGTTAAATCCAAAAGGCTTCGGATTGGCGTTGAATCCGTTGACCTTTTTAGCACCATCCGGGCAGATCCTCGAGTTACTGGGTGCCACCGGAAAAGTTCCCCATTGATGCCTTTCAGCGATACTGGACTCTGGTTTCCGCCAATTATCTGCATGGCAGCATCCTGCATATCTTTTTTAATATGATGGCTTTCCGGCAGCTGGGTTTGCTGGCTGCCCGGGAATACGGTGTGTATCGGATGTTCATCATCTACACCCTGGGAGGGCGTCATCGGTTTTTTTATTTCCTATCTGGCTTCGGTTCCCTGGACCATCGGCGCCTCCGCGGCGGTACTCAGCCTGGCAGGCGCCTTGCTGTATTACGGCAAAAGCCGGGGAGGCCTGTATGGCAGAATGATTTACAAGCAAATCGGCATCTGGGTGATTATCCTTTTCATCTTCGGCTTGCTTGTTCCGGTGATCAACAACTGGGGGCACGGCGGCGGGCATCGCAGCAGGAATCGGGTCTGGGGTTTCTGCTGGGGTATCGGGAGCGAAAAAAAGAGAACGTTCTCCACAGACTGCTGGCCGGCGGTTGTGCGGTGTTAACACTTGTCATCCTGGGCTGGGCGGTTTTATCGGGAATATATATTCGTTTTTTTGTATGAAACAGAATCAATCACGTGTACACGAGGCCAATATTATGAAAAGAACCATCGCAATAATAGCTCCAATGTTTGACGAAAAACAATACCATATGGATTTTAATTTGAGACTCAAGCAGGATAATCGTGAATTAACTCTTGGGGTGCTTTACGAATTAGCCAAAAATGAATACCAACCTCAGATGGGAGCAAAGCAAGAGAATCTGCGCGCTGAAACAATTCCAGCTGCAGGATATTATTTAACCGGACTGCTGCGCGCTTATGGTTACGATACAATTCTTGGGACAAAGTGTGATAATGAATTTTTAAGCAGGATAAGCTCAGCTGATCCTTTTGCAATTTGCATATCCTCAACAATGATAATCGATAATGAGTTTCTTAAGAACATTGTAAGGCAGATACGACAGTTTCTTCCAGAGGTCTTTATAATTGTCGGAGGGGTCTTCGTCTATAAAAGTTTTTATAATCTACTAGAAACGCAAAATACTAATGTTGATGTATCTCGTAATGCTTCCTGGATGCTTTTTAATAGCGGAGACTCGGAAATGGATGTGGATATTTTTGTCGTTGCACCAAATGGTACGCAAGCTTTGCTTATGGTTTTAAAGGAATTGGAACGAGGCCAAAAGGCGCAATTTGAACACATCCCGAACCTTGCTATTGCAGATAATAAAAGGGGCTTTACATTTACGCCAAGACAGAATGAAGAGATCGATTATAACAAGGATTTCACGCGATGGGATCTTGTAGACGAGTTGCCAATGTGGATACCAATCAGAACTTCTATTGGCTGTCCCTATCGTTGTCGATTTTGTGATTTTTACAGATTATTTCCCAAAATCTTCCTGCGTTCAAAAGAGAGTTTGCTGCTTGAATTGCAAACACTCCGGAAACAGGCGGGAGGAAAATCAAAGATAATTCATGTGACTGACGATAACGTTTTTATCAATGAGAAGCGAGTAGAGGATGTATGTGAAGCCTTTATTGAGGCTAAAATTTCTTGGGTGGGCTTCATGCGCGCATCCACAATTAATCCAGTAAACATCGACCTTGTAAAGCGCTCAGGGCTTATTGGTTCGCTTGTTGGAGTTGAATCTGGAGATGCCGCCCAGCTAAAGCGGATGAATAAAAATCAGACATTAGAGGAGACCAAGCAAGGAATAGAACTTCTAGACCACAACGGAATAACGGTGTTGATGACATTTGTGGTTGGATTTCCAGGCGAAACTGCTGCAACAATTGAAAACACCGTCAACTTTATAAATAGTTTATCAATTGGCTCGTCTTCATCTAATTATCAATTGTATCCGCTCTCTATTTTCCCCTTTTGCGATCTGGCGAAGCCAGACTTCCGCAAAAAATGGAAAATCACCGGACATATGGATTCCTGGTCACATTATACTATGAATTCACGCGAGGCGATTGAATATGGTTATAATCTCTTTAAGCAAATTCCGTATGTTCCGTACAATTATTCAGAGGAAAGCAATTTTTTCAACAGTCGCTTATTTACATATACTCAAAGACAGACTCTTTTTCACCTTCGACAAAGACTTACAGTGCAATTTTTAGAACGATCTTCTTGGGAGCCAATTGCAGCTACATTGGCGGATATTTCGCAGACAATGGGATTTTCACAAAGCTATGTTAACGAAAAATTTCGTCACGAACTTGTCGTGCCAGCTATTGGAAGGTGAAGGTTATAAGAATTTCTACTGCGTCATTTTTCGGTTGTCTGATATGTTAAAGCATTTTTCAGTTTGCTTAATTCTACTCCCACCATTGAAAGAAGTGATGCACCGGACCGTGTCCGTGTCCGATCTGATATTGCTGCGCCGGCCGCGATGGCCTGGTTCATATACGCTTTGGCTTTTTGAACGGCCGGTTCGATATCGTGGCCTTTGGCCATATAGCTTGCAATCGCCGATGACAGTGTGCAGCCGGTTCCATGGTTGTTATGGGTCTTGATGCGGTCGGCCGCCAGACTGACAAAGCGGTTTTCACGGGCCAGGAAAGAGAAGATCGGTGCTTTTGTTCTGATCCCCGTGCCCGCCTTTAATCAGAATGCTGCGGCTGCCGTGTTGGGCCAGGGTTTCGGCAGCGCTCTCGATATCGCTCCATTGTTTTAACTGCCGGCCGCATAAGACCGAAGCTTCCGGTATATTGGGCGTGACCACATCGGCCAGTGGCATCAAATGAATGCTTTGACGGCTTCGATGGCATCTTCCTGCACCAGTTTATCGCCGCTTTGGGCCACCATGACCGGGTCCAGCACGATTTTGCGGGCGCCCCTGTTTTTTGAGCGCTTCGGCCACCGCTTCAATCAGCTCGGCCGAGTAGAGCATCCCGATTTTAACGGCGTCGGCGCCTATATCGCTGAACACCGCTTCAATTTGCTGCACCGCAAAGGCCGGGGGCACGGCATGGATGCCGTGACGCCCCGGGTATTCTGGGCGGTCAGGGCCGTTATGACCGACATGCCGTAACAGCCGAGAGCCGCAAAGGTCTTCAGATCGGCCTGGATGCCGGCGCCGCCGCCGCTGTCGGAACCGGCGATGGTCAGGACTTTACAGTACTGTCTGGGGGTTTTCTGATTTTTAGAAGCTTCATTCATTTTCTTTGGCCTTGAAATGATCCCAGCCCGTCGGGGTCAGAGGTTTGGTTTCACCGTCCGGATAAACCAGCTCTATCTGTTTCTTTGCGGTGATTTCTCCGATGGCAAAAAGCGGGCGTTTAAATTCCTTTTTAAAAGCACTCGCAATTTTATCTGCATTCTGCGGTGCTATCGTGCACAGCAGGGTGTAATCCTCGCCGCCGGAAAGTGCGTAATCGATCGGGTCAAAAGCATAAACGGGCTGCAAAAGTCTTTCAGATTTTGCGAAATGGGGATTTTATCGGCAAACAAGCGGGCCCCCACCCTGGCTTTCTTCAACAATATGCCCCAGATCCGAACTCAAACCGTCACTGGTATCGATGGCGGCATGAACGCCCGGCTGTCGGGCGAGAAAACGGCCTTCCCGCAGATGGGGTTCCGGTACCCTGATGGGCCTTGAGCAATGCTGCTAGCGTTTCGCTGCCGGCGTCAATTTCATTTAATATCAGGTGCAATCCGGCTTTACTGTCTCCCAGAAAACCGGTGGAAAAAATCACATCTCCGGTCCGGGCGGCATCACGGCATAGGAGCTCCTCTTTTGATGCGATGCCCTGCACCACGATATTGATAATGAGGTCCACTTTTGAACGGGTGGTGTCCCCGCCCAGAACATTGACATCGAATCCGGCGGCCAGATCTTTGATGCCGCTGTATATTGCTTCGAGATAATCCAGGTTGCAATCGTCGGGGATGGCAATGCTGACAAAAGCTTCCTTAGCAATGCCGCCCATGGCGGCGATGTCGCTCAGGTTGACGGCCAGGGATTTATAGCCCAGGTCAAACCCGGAAATGGCTCTCTCGCAGGAAATGGATGCGCTCAACCAGCAGATCGGTTGTAATCAATGTCAGCTGGTCGGGTGCGGTCATAAATGCCGCGGCATCATCACCAATGGCTTTGATGATATTATCCGGCCGAATCAAGCAGCCGCGGCTGATCTTTTTGATGAAACCGAATTCGCCGATTTCTTTGAGATTCATGCCTGTTGGGCCTCTGTAATTATTTGCTTTAACTCAGCTGCAGCCGTTTGAGGATCATGGGCGGCAACAATCGCCGACACCACGGCCACACCGTCTGCGCCGTTGCGGATGACTTCGGCGGCGTTGTCCCGGTTCAAACCGCCGATGCCGATCAGCGGGAGCCTGACCGCTTTGCGAATTTTCCCGCAGCCCTTCCAGCCCCAGGGGAAGGTGCCGTATCGGTTTTAGTGGGCGTGGCATAAATGGGACTGACGCCCAGGTAGTCGGCCCCGCCTTTTTCAGCTTCGATGGCGTCTTGCAATGATTCGGCCGATATGCCGATGATCATCGAATCTTCCCAATATCTCTGGCGATGGCAAGGGGCATGTCGGTTTGCCCGAGGTGCACGCCATCGGCTTTTACGGCCTGGGCGACATCCACCCGGTCGTTAATGATCAGGGGCACGTCGCGGGCCGAGAGGAATTCCTTAATGCACAGGGCCTGTTCGAGGAAATCCCGGGCTGGAACAATCCTTTTCCCGTAATTGCACGACGGTGGCACCCCCGTGAACGGCGGCGCTGACAATTTCAAGGGTGGTGCGACCGCGCGCCAAGCCCCGGTCGGTTACCAGATATAGGGAATAGTCGATATTTCCAGTTTTCATCAGCCTTGCCTCCGGCCTCTGGCTCAGGGGTTCCTATTTTGAATATCGAATACCCGCCCGCCTCGCCTGAGCGGCTCGCGATGGCGGGCAGGTCGAACAGGGAATCTCGAATGATGAAGTTTTTTATCCTTCGATATTCAGCATTCGGTAAATTCGATATTCTGCGGTTCTCTGTTTTCTGACACCTGACACCTGAAACCCAAATTGACGGACACCCGACGGGAGAAGCCAGTAGCCAGCGGCCAGGAGCATTAGCTATTTGCCTCTATCTTGCAGCCCGCTTCAAGCGCTTCGGGGAGTAATCGTATAAAGCGCATCGATCATCTGGATCATGAAGCTTCCCGGAGCGCTGGCATTTTGTCCGGCAACTTCACCGGCCAGGCCAAAATAGGCCAGGGCCGTTGCCGTTGCACTGACCGGATCATCATCGACGGCTAAAAAGGCGCCAATGGTCACGGTGGCCGTGCAGCCGGTTCCGGTAACATAGCCCATCAAGGGGGTGTCCATTCTTAACCCGGATCACCCGGTCACCGTCGGTGATCAGATCCACCGGCCCGGTGATTGCCAGAGTGGTGTCGAGCTCCGGAGCCAGAACGGTTGCAGTTTTGGCGGCTTCTTCCACCGAGTGGATGGAATCCACGCCTTTGGTTTTGGATTCGGCGTGCCGCAGGGAAAGTATCTCCGAAGCGTTGCCGCGGATAACGCTGACCCGGGTTTGATCGATTATTTTTTTGGCTGCTCCGGTGCGCAGCGGTGTGGCCCCGGATCCAACCGGATCGAGAATAACCGGTGTTTGCTGCTCGGATGCCTTCTTGCCGGCCTTTATCATGGAAAGAATCCAGTCATCGGTCAGCGTGCCGATGTTGAGCACCAGCGCACCGGCAAAGGCAACCATATCTTCAACTTCATTCTGGGCGTGGGCCATTACCGGTGAAGCACCCCATTGCCAGCAGTGCATTGGCCGTATAATTCATGACCACATAATTGGTAATATTATGAATCAAGGGGCTTTTGTTCTCTTACAGCGGTGAGGTTTTTTGCCGCTTTTTCATTCAGATGTTTCATCATTTATTTCTCCTTATTCGCAAATTAATAAACCTGATTTTAAATTTTACCGCCTAGAGCGTTTGTCAAAATAACGTTCCGATAGCGGTAATTTGTTGTGTCTTCTCAGGGTTGTCGATAACGTCCAATATGGCCTGATCCAAACAAAAGCCGCTTCCGGAAGGAAACGGCTTGTTTGAAAATGTGAGGCGGATCTGCTCCACACGTTCCCTTCGCTGGAATTACCCAGATCAGGTTCCAAGGGTATAATCTCAGGCTGATTTCAGCCACCCCCAGCTAATGTTTTAAAGATATGTAGGAAATTGATGCTTGCGTGTCAAGGTTAATTCAATTTACAACCCTAAATCCTCGTTAATGAGTACAATTTTTACTCTGCCTTTGGGAAATGATTTTTCGGTGATGGTCCAGGTATTACAAATACGGTCAGGGCTTTTGCATTCTTCGCAATATGACGTCTTCACACAGGGCGTTTTTTTATCCAACCGCATGGAATTGGCAGGGGCCACATAATTTTTCACCCGGAACATGGCTTCCTCCAGATCGGGTACGATTTTGTTGCGCCCGATCATAATAATCACCCATTTAGGACCGAAGGTTAAAGCGGCAATCCGGTTGCCGATCATATCCAGGTTGACCAGCTGTCCGGCTTCGGTGACGGCATTGGTTCCGGTGATAAACAGATCGGAATGCAGGGCCTGCCGGCGCCGCTGATTTTTTTCATCATCGGAAATCTTGTTGTCGAACGTATCCCAGACTTCGATGTCCGCTTTGTCTTTTCAGTTTTTTATAAAGGCCCGACCCGGTAAACGTCATGGAACCGCCCCAGGATACGGTCTTGGGCTTTAATTGTGGAATAAGATCCTCCAGGACGATTTTATGAGCATCCTCCTTTTTTTCCGCTAAAAAGACTTCAAAGTTATTGGCTTGCAGTGCCGTTTTCACATCCGCCAGTCTGATCTGCCAAAAGTTTTCAATCGGTTTGTCCATTTTCTCCTCCAGATTTTACGTGATTTTGGTAACCACCAGGGTAACATCATCCGCTTTTTCCAGCGGATGGCAGAAGCGGTCGACCGCTTTGATAACCGCCTGCATGATATCTTTTGCCGATCGAGCGCCATTATCCCGGATAATGTCTTTAAAACGTTCTTTGCCGAACATTTCTCCTTGCGGGCTTTGGGCCTCCCAGATACCGTCGGTTCCCATCATAATTATCTGACCCGGGGTTAATCTTTTTATCAAATTTTTGATAGGCAGTCATCTCGGAAACTCCCAGCGGCAGGGCATTGCCGGTCAGTTCTTCAAACTTGCCGCCTTCGCGGTCGTAGATCATCGCCGGGTCATGACCGGCGTTGACCCAGTGAATGATCTGATTGCTGCGGTCGATCTCACATATAAACAGCGTCATGAAACGCCCGGAATCTTCGACATCCCGGGTCAGCTGACGATTTACGTCAGAGACCACCTGATCCAGCTCACCCGATCTCGAGGTGCGTTGCCGCAGAAAAGCCCGCGCCGTGGTCATGAGCAACGCCGATGGGATGCCGTGATCGGCGACATCGCCTACTACCACACAGATCTTTTTCTGACCGTTTTCGCCAGTCATTAGATAATCGTAATAATCTCCGCCGGTTTCTTCACAATAAATGCTGGTGCCGGCAATATCCAGGCCTTCAATTTCGGGGGTCTTCACGGGGAAGCAGATTTTGCTGGACTTCCTTGGCGATATCCAAAGATTGCTGCAGGCGCTGGCGCTCTTTAAGCCCTTCGGTCATTTCGTTGATGACATCCCCGGTATAGCCGATCTCATCGTTGGTGGTGACCTGCACCTTTTTGTCAAAACGACCGTTTCTGACCCATCTCAAGGTCTCAACGATCTCTGTAAAGGGAATCGATAAATTCCTGGCAAGCAGCATGGTTAGAAAAATGCCAACCCCTAAAAAAATAAAGGCATTGGTAAATATGGCTGAACGCAATTGCTGAATGGCCGTGCTCAAATCCTGCTGGGTGCTTGTGATTCTTTGCAGAATCAGCATTATGGAAATGAGCGGAATCAGGTTACAGGCAAACAGGAGCGCAACCAAACGCGTTCGGATTCGGATGCGCAGGGTCCGGGGTATGGTGGTGAGGCCCCCATTCGGGAAAAAAAGAGGCGCCAGCTTTTTTTGTAAAATATGTTCCAAAAGGAAAAATGCGACTGTAACGGTGATTACACCCGTGATGAGGGCATTGAACAAAGCGCGCAGAACCATATTTAACCCGGAACCATAGGCCCAATGAATTACTGGATAAATACTAGCGGCCAGAAGCCACATGCTGAAACTTAAGGCGATGAGAACAAAAGGCGCATTTAGCAGCCGCTGCCGGGCCTTTGATTCAAGGTCCGGGGGAATAGCGGTCTGTTTGAATGATAGATTTAAGTAGCGCCGAATCGGTTTTTCATAAAGCACTGTCATCACCCCAACAAAAGTAAACGCAAAGGGCGTAAAGAGCGCGTCAACCCAATAGAATAGGGGCTGTTGCCACATTTGTTTATCTGGAAATCCTTCAGCCATAAACAGCATGGCGCTTGAAAAGAATACCCCGATAAAGTTGGCCAAAAAATTGGCGCCCAGCATCTCATTTTTAAGGTGGAATAGTTTGAATTTTGTCATTGTGGATGACTCCTGCGAAAACGAATCTGGCAGGCCGTGGAATATACACGGTGAACCATTAACATCATTTTGATGAACTCGTAAAAAGCCTGCCAAGCTGTCATTGCGAGCGCAGCGAAGCAATCTCTATCAATCCAAGTCTCTGAAATCATGGGATTGCTTCGTCACTTCGTTTCTCGCAATGACCGGCGATAGGACTTTTTACGAAACCATCAATTTTGAAGTACTACAATATCAAGTTTAAATCAAATCAGTCGCATAAACACCAGCAATTTCCGGTATTCAAACGTTTTTTTCTACAACCATTTATACCGCAATTCCGTAATACGGAACATTATTATGGAAAATGGAAAGCGGTATAAATGCCGATCGGCAAGCCCCCGGTTCTCTTACAGATTATCATTTAATCTGAATGTGCGGTGTGTTATGAAAGTATCAAGAAATACTTTTAACAACCGCACGATAGATCAGGATGGGTTTTTATGGATAAAAAACTGAAAAAATTTAAAGATGTTGATCATGTGGGCGCAATGCTGGAGTCGGCCGATTATATTTGTTCAAAAACGATTGCCACGGTTGTTTTTTTGGCCCAGGCCACGCAGAAACCGGTGCTGGTGGAAGGTCCTGCCGGGAGTGGGCAAAACGGAATTGTCTAAAGCCGTTGCCCGCAGCCTGGAACGTGAATTGATTCGCCTGCAATGTTACGAGGGGCTGGATGAAAGCAAAGCACTTTATGAGTGGGAGTATGCCAAGCAACTGCTTTATACGCAGATGGTGAAAGAAAAAATTGATGATGTGGTTTCCGGCGCTCACAATCTGCCGGAAGCGGTGGATCTTATTGCGGCGCAGGAGGATGCTTTTTTTTCCGAACGTTTTATTCAACCGCGACCGCTGCTGCAGGCCATTTCATCCGCCAAGCCGGTTGTCTTGCTGGTGGATGAGGTCGACAAATCCGATCCTGAATTCGAGGCGTTTCTTTTAGAAGTGCTGAGTGAGTTTTCAGGTATCGATTCCCGGAACTGGGCACCCTCACGGCACGTAATATTCCCTTTGTATTTTTAACGTCCAATGATTCGCGCGATATGAGCGATGCCTTGAAACGGCGCTGCATCCACCTGTATATCGATTATCCGGATCGCGACCTTGAAATGCGAATCGTGCGGCTTAAAATCCCCCGGATTAAGGATCGGCTGGCCGACCAGTTGATCGATGCCATCCACAAGATTCGGAATCTGGACCTGAAAAAGAAGCCCTGTGTTTCGGAAACCTTGGACTGGGCGCAATCGCTGATTGCACTTCAAATCGAAGACCTGTCTGCGGAAGTGGTCAGGGATACCTTGAATGTGATTCTCAAATATCAGGCCGATGTGGTTCAGGTCAGGGATAAGCTGGATCAAATCATTAATTAACCGTCTCGGAATTTCTATAACATATTGAAAGCTTGTAGCTGTTAACGACACTGGTTTTATACCGCCTACATGGAATACTGGAATAATGGAATAATGGTCAAAAACGCATAACTGCGGTTTGAAGCTACTTCCTTCAGTTCGAATGGAAAGTTGGTAAATATCTTACAAGCCAAAACATATAAAGGGCAGTGGCGTCTTGCCCTCCGTGGAGTAGGCCCTATGGGCTGGAGGCCAAACCCTGAGCTTTTCAAAACCTCGGTTGATGTTTTTCCGATCCATGATGGGTTTATCTCATGAATCATGAATTTTTCAATGCGATGCAACACTGAGACCCAATATTCCAGTATTCCATCTTTCCATCATTCCAATCGCACGACCTGGAGGCTCTCGACAGGTTGTGAGCGAAGCGAACTAAGTTCAAAAGTGATCTAAAATGCCTAAAATGATCTAAAATTAAAAAATGATTCGTTTCTACTTTTATTTTAGTCATTTTAGGCATTTCAAACTTTAGGCATTTCCTTACATGGTCAACGTCGTTTTAAAATTTGTGGCCTGTGCCCGCACGGCGGGTTTGCGGGTATCGACTTCTGAGGTGCTGGATTGCCTGAATCAGTTGAAACTGGTCGATATCCTGGAAGAGCCCCAGTTTGCCGCGGTCTTGCGTGCCAATTTCGCTAAAAGCCGTCGGGAACAGCATCATTTTGACCGTCTTTATCAAATGTTTTTCCACGAGCTGCGCCAGGATGCTTCGATCGCCGGTTCCGAACCGCTTTGCGGAACAGATCCACGATGCTTTGCAAGCGCTGGCGCCGGCAGGGGAAGAAAATACGACCTTTGCAGGCCGTGCTTGATTTTTTAGACGGCAACCCCCTTCCTTATTTTGAACAGCTCCAGCAGATCGGATCAGACGCTGATGATCAAAACCGCGGTCTGGGTTCGAATTTAGGAGCGGTGACCCGGCGTCTTGAAATCATGCTGGGGCTCAATGCGGCTGAAAATGCTCTGGAGCAGTTTTTCGCCGATCATCGTGATCAGATGAACTGGGAAGTTCGTCGGGATTTAAACGCGCATTTTAAAAACCGCCTGGAAAGTGCGCGCCGGCTTTTGACCCATGACCGCCGGGCATATGCGGATAGCGCTGACAAAAACGTTTCTTATCGACAGCGGCTGGATCATCTGGGGGAAATCCATTTTGCGTCCCTGACCAAAAAAGAAGTGGAGACCATGCGAGAGGTGATCGAGCAGCTGGTGCGCAAGCTAAAAGACACCATCAGCAGGCGATATGCTCACCGAAGCAGGGGCGTATTGGATATCAAGAAAACGCTGCGCCGGGTCCGCAGGCTATCAGGGGATTCCGTTTGAATTGTTTTATCGCCATCATCCGCTGCGAAAAACCAAAATCGTTGCCCTGTGCGATGTCTCCGGATCCGTCTGGTCGGCGGCGCGCTTCATGTTAAATATGCTGTACTCGCTGCAGGAATGCTTTACCCAGGTGCGGAGTTTTGTATTTGTGGCCGGGCTGGATGAAGTCACCCGGGTATTTGATGATTTTGAAATCAATCAGGCCATTGAAAAAATTCTCAAAGAAGCCGACATTGAATATAATGCGGCAACCGACTATGGATTGACCTTGCGACAGTTTAAAAACCGCTACATGGATATCCTCAATAAAAAAACAACCCTGATTATTATCGGTGACGGGCGAACCAATTATGCCAATCCGGAAGAAAGAATTTTAGATGAAATGCGGGCAAAGAAGCCGGCGGGCGATCTGGCTAAATCCGGAAACTCAATATTTCTGGTATACGGGTGACAGCGAAATGCGTACCTACATGGGAATATTGTGACGAAGTGCGCCCCTGTCAGAACTTAAATCAGCTGCTGGAATTTATTGAGTCACTGGTTTTGTAAAAACGAACTGCGGGTATTGCGCTTGCTATTTCTCAGTTATTCTTTGCTCCGGTGCGGGCTCTCGGGCCCTCTGGTTCTTCGGATGCCGGCGGGCAAATGGAATTACGAGTCCCATTACCGCGTTGATGTGGTTGATTGCTGCCGGTTGAGCGCTATTGATTGCGATTTGAAGTGCAGTGTTCCCCCAGCGGTTATATCCGGGCCCGGGGTCCATGATATTCGCCGCCCAGCTTCGTATTTATCAGATACATATACTCTTTGTCTGTCGTATATCCATCAGTAGATATCTTTAAGGTATTCGACCATGTCGAGCGACTCCCTGATATTGAGTTCCTTAATCCCCAGATGTAATGCCCTTTCGCTTGCGGTGTCGGATACCATGCCAAACTTTCTGAATAGTTACTGATGCGACGACACCCATGATGATCATCACCGAAATTAATTCAATTAAAGTAAACCCTTTTTGGTTGAGGCAATCAAATTTTTTACTCATATAAAGCAGTCCTCATTCTCGTGGAAAATATCGGATCGCGCCCCAGGCTTATATACTTAACGTTTATAGATATGTAGTTATATAGAAAAATTGGTTTAACTTGAGCGGGGAGGCATCCAAGCCCGGGTAAAATATGTCCCCCTGATTTCTTTTGTAATGCAAAAAACGTGCAAATACAGATGGATTATACAAAATAATGAGACGTTGTAAGAATTACAAATACTTAGCTACCTATACGAATTAGCAGCCCAGCGGGGATCTGAAAAAAAAGTGACACTGATTGTGTAATTTATTTCACATTTTGGCAGGTTCTGGCTGGATAAGAATTTGAATTTTTTGGGTAAAGAAGAGTCGTAGGTGGGGGGCAGGAACAAGTTTGCAGGTCAGAAACAAGGATTTTATGAAAGAATTGAATAACAATTTAAATATGGATGGCTTCTCCAAATTCTACACCAAATCCATATTGATCCGTCCATACGACTTTGCCTTTCAATTTGAGGCTGCTTTCTTTGCCGCGAGTGGATACGGCGACTGTCACGACATTTCCTGCGGGCAAAAACAAATCCGTTTCAATAAATGCGCCTTTGCTGCCCAGATTTTTAATGAAACATTCGTGGACGCCGTACCGCGTAGCAAAAAATGAGGACTCTGAATAAAATTTTCTTGGATATCTTCTTTTATTTTTCATTTTGTTATATAAATTCTGAGATGTTAGATCAGGGATTCGACCATTTCATTGGGTTTATACAGCAGCATTCTTTCATCAGTCCAGGGTCGAAGCGTTGGCCTGAATTCGGCTGCATCGAGTGTATGATTACAGATGAAATACTCTAATTGAGCCCGTTGCCGGTGATTCAATTCACCGAATTGCACACCGCATTTACGAATGGTAAACGAATTTAGAGGGAATATCTGTTTCAACCGAGATGTCGAAAACCGGTTTAAACAGCAGCCGATCCAGATAAAATGCGTCTCTGGCAAACAGGATATCCATTTTAAACAGGCTGTTGGATTCACCCGGACGATCGATGTAATGAAACGCAAGCCCATCTTTTGAGATATTGGTTATCTGACCCATTTTAATGGGTTTGGATTTGATCACCGCAAAGGCAATCTCACCCATGCTCATATCTTTTATTTTGCTCAATTCGATGGATGTGGACCTGAGAACAGCAAAAGTGCCTGGTTTAACCCCATAGCGTTGGTGGTTTCTGCGTTCCATCTTCCCTGCCCCTTTAGATTGGAAATGTACAAGCTAAAAGCTAAGATAACACGCAATTTTCCTGCCAATATCACATCAATGGGCAACTAATTTTTGTTAAGAAACGGTTATTACATATATTTTAAATGGTTATGTTGTTATAAAAAAATGAAAATCCATTCATTTTTTGACCCTGCTTAAAAGGAATGCGGTCAATTTTGTGCATTTTTATATACAGCCATCGGCGCAAAAGACCTAATTCTCTGACAATATTCGACTTTTTTTGATCCCTAAAGGCGACGCCATTGTATATAAAAAGATAAAAACAGACAACCCATGGATGGGATAAGGGTTTGGCGGTCAGCGTGGGGATTGCGGAGTTCTTTGAGAGGAGGGCACGGTCTTCAAAAAAGGTTTCGCAGCTGACCTTCAAAAATGTCTGGAACTGCCGTTGACAAAAAGCATCCACCGTTCCCAGGCCTTGCGGTTTTCTTGCTTTGTCCTTAACTGTTCAGAGGACGGTTCGGGGGCCCAGGTTTCAGAGGTTGATGTTTTTTCGGCTCCTGAGGGTTCTACCGCTTCTTTTTTTGCAATCTGGAATTGGATAAATTTATTCTTAAACAGGCTAATATGAAATGTTTGGCCCGGTCCCGATATAGATTTCGGTGACAGATTCCCTGACCTGTAACTGGTGGGTCCCCGGATCGACCGCTTTAATCCGCATCGGCGTCTGTCCGACTAAGGTCCCATTCAATTTGACCCTTAAACCCGGTGGTTCACTGAATACGGTTAACTGACCGGGTGTCTCCGCCGGTTGCTTTGAGGGATCGGGTCGGCTCTAACAATTCGGCCTGAGGGGCCGAAAAATTGAAAACAAAGAGGGTAAAGAAACCCAGTTAAAAAGACCATTAATTTGAACATTTTTTTCATAACAGATCTCCTGAATTAGACGTTATCATAATTTTAATGATCTCTGTTGAAAATTTGCAACCTCTTTATCTTGGGATAGCGCTCTGCACCGGTATCAAATCCCGGTTAAGAAATATTTCTTGATTCAGCGGGTCCAACATTCCATTATTCCAGCATTCCATCATTCCATTTGGGCGAAGCCCTTAACCTGGCTGTCTTGTCGAAATTCCGTGACGGTATCGATAGGGAGGAGAAATATGAAATCGTTATTTATTTTTTGTAAATCGGTTAAGGTCAGTCTGGGCACCGGGCCGGGACATCCGTGACATTACGCCGGCGCTGGAGCAACTGATTCATGATTTACAGGTTGAAAATGGAAGTCTGTCTGCCACCATGGTGGGATCGACGGGTTCGTTGACGACCATCGAATATGAACCCGGGGTGGTCAGAGATCTAATGGCAGCAGTCAGCCGCCTGGCGCCACCGGATCTGGAATATGAGCATGAAAAAGCCTGGCATGACGGCAACGGGCACAGCCATGTGCAGGCAGCGCTATTGGGGCCTTCAATCGTCTTGCCGGTTCGAGAAGGGCGTCTGAAACTGGGAACCTGGCAGCAGGTTGTGGCCATCAACCATGACAACCGATCCCGTCAACGCACCATCGAAGTCACCATCACGGGCACAACCGGTTAAAGATCGGCCCTTCAGGCCTTGAAGAGCGGCTCTGCGAGCCTTTAGGAGCGGTCCTGCGGACCTTTAGGCTTAAGACATTCTCCCGCTGCCTTGCTTTTTACCTCCCCGCACTATGCGGGATTTTACGTCTTGATTTTAGAAATTAATGTGTTCAACAAGCGAAGCGCTCCTCGAACGAAGCGCAGGAACTGCGCGGAGTGCTCCATCTTTATCGTTTGCGCCGAAGCCGATTCATGGCCAACCTCAAACTGGTCTGCATCCGTCCAATGGCCTGCGCCAGTAAACCGATCTCATCTCTGGATTTAATGTCGATTTTTACATTCAGTTCGCCCAGGCTCATGCGTTCTGCGGCATCCGTCAATTTCATTACCGGCGTCACGATCGCCCGGGCGGAAAACCAGGCGATAACGGATACCAGTAAAATGGTGCACCCCAGCAGGGTCATCGCAAACTTTTGCACCCGGTTTAGCGCCGAAAATACCTCAATTTCTTCCTGCTGCAAAGCCAGTGCCCAGCCATAATTATTGCTGCGCACATGGCCAAGGGCCGCTTGACCGTTTGAGGTGGTAAATCGAGTGGTGATGGTGGTCCAACCTTTTTTACGATAATTGGCGATGAGTGGATGGCTGTTGAGGTTTTTGCGTTTGGCCACATACTGCCGATTGGGATGGGAGACCACATATCCCTTCTCATCCACCAAAAAGGCATAGCCGGTCTTTCCGGTCTTCCATGTGGCAATGCTTTTGGATATGTCATCAACGGTCATTGCCGCCGCCATGACACCAATGGTTTGATCATCTGATTTGATGGGCACTGCCAGAACAAGGGCCGGTTTTTTGGAGGTCTTTCCGATCAGCGTCTGCCAGCTGAGGCTTTTACCCCGCATGATATCTTTGTAATATTGTCGGTCAGAGTAGTCCTTAAGAGGCACATCGTCATTCCTGGAAACATTTATCCCATCGGCTCCAAGGGTAAACACCAGATACATCCACGGGTATTGTTTTTGAATCGTTTCTAGAACCGGCTTTTGTTGGGCCCCATCCATGGAGTTGATTTCTGAAAGCTTCGCTGCGGTGCGCAGAATGGACACATTGTTATTGATCCAGCCGTCGATCTGATTTCCCAGTCCCCTGGGCCGTTTGTGCCATCAATGCCTCGGTGTCCATACGAATGCGTTCATTGGTTTCCCGTAGCGTGATTCCCCAGAAAATAGCAAACGGCAACAAACTGACGATGAGCATAACAGTGATTATTTTACCAAACAGACCGAAACGGACCTTCTGGCCGCCGTAAAATGGCGGCGGTTCCCTGGGGATGTCTTCAGGTTCCTGGCGAAGCGCTGCCGGCCGTTCAATAGCCCGCTCGGGTATTTGGGTTGCCTGAGATACTTCAGGCTCAGGTATTTCGGGAGGAAATGAGAGTTCATCAGCGGGTTCGAGTGCCGGCTTGCTTACGACCATGATGTTATCGCAGGCTTTGCATTTAACCTTGGCTTTTTCGCCTTTCATCTTCGTTTCATCAACTCGATATTTTTTTCCACAAGCATCACAAATAATGTCCATCATGGGTTGTGTTCCTCCGTTTAGGTTCGCTTTTTATTTAAGATATCCATCATGGATTTTTTAAATTCGATCCGCTTTTCCTCATCCGGTATTTCATGAGAAAGTGCGGCAATCAATTCCGCAGCCTGATGTACCGGAATTCCGGGGGCGGTTATTTCCATCTCCGACACGACCTCTTCGATTAAAATTTCGGCGATGGGGCCAATCACCCTTGATAGATTGATTTTGAGCGCCTGTAAAAAAATCTTATCCAGAACGGGAAGATCCTTTCTTACGGGCTCAATTAGCCCTCTGTTGCAGCAACTTCGCCAAATTTGTTTTCAGGGTATCGGCTCTCATATCCACTTCAGCGGCAATTTGATACAGGCTCTTATTTTCATCGATGGCAATAAGCAAGCGTATCATGTCCGCATCCAGGGATATCTGGCGATTATCCTTGCGAATTACCTTGCGATAATAGATCTCTTGCTGAGCGGGTCTACCGATGTCCATTTACATTCCCATTTACGGTTAAAAATTACGATGAATCGTTCAAATACAGATTTCCGTGCCCCAAGACCCATCAACGGTTTCCAATTGATGCGGCCCGGGTTTGCCAATAGTTTTATGTGTTTGAAAACAAAAGAGATTGGATGGTTTATCCTAATAAGCTTAATGATAAAGGCGATTTTATGTCAAGCAAAAAAATCATCATGATATTTGATACTTGGCCTGGCTTTTAGCGTCCGTCCGGGATCATAAATGCATCCTAAAAGTAAAAAACCTGCAACCCGGATGGATTGCAGATTATGACGTCGAGGGGGGTGAATGCCCAATTTATTATCAATGTTATGATTTTTTATCCAGTTCCTGTTTTAGCTTTTTCTCCATTTCAGCAAACAGATCTTTTTTCTTTTGGGCCTGCTCAGCCTGAATGTTTTCAATTTTTTGTGAAAGCCCTTTCTGGGATTCTTGAAATTTCTTAAGTTCCTCTGCCAGCTTACTTTCATCCTCTTGGCGCGGGATTTCTTCAATTTTCAAATGGTCCCGGATAAACAGCCGATTACCGAATGACCCCTCGACACTATCGACAATTCCCATTTCCTTCAGTTTTCTGCAGATATAATTACTGCGTTCAAGTGACATCGTCAGGATTTGACTTATATCTGCTAATGTTGGCGGGGTATTGTTTTGATATTCCCAGACCCGGATGGCTGATACAAATAGGTGAGCCGTCATATAGAAATTTTTGCTTGGGTCTTTCATATTGGCCCAATCTTCTTTTGCGCCTTTTACTCAAAGTTCACTTTAAGCATGACCGGTTTTTGCTTCGAATAGAATGCTTCATCGCGTCTGACCATACTTGACATCAACGTTGTAGCAGAGTAACATTTCCATAATATTTGTCAAGCAACTAGGAAAGTGTGCCGGGCGATGCCCGCAATTTATCAGGCGACAACCTAACCCGGACGAGCCGGAATTGAAAATTGAAGATTGCAAATTGAATATTTGTGGATGTCGCTTCGCTCCGTCCTTTTAAAAATGGAAAGAATTCCTTAAATATTCAATATTCAATCGACAATATTCAATCTTTACAAGACAGTGAAAATATTCCAATACAATTTGTTTGCCACAAAATGCACAAAAATAACAACTAAGCTACTAAAGATTCATCCTGTCACCAGAGGGGAGGCCACCATGACTGAAATTATAGACGTAAAAGCAAGGCAGATACTGGATTCGAGGGGAACCCCTACTGTTGAGGTGGATGTTATTGTCGCTTGCGGAGCAGTCGGAAGAGCTGCAGTTCCGTCCGGGGCTTCTACCGGGAAACGTGAAGCGCTGGAATTGCGTGACAGGCGTCTCAAGCGTTACGGGGGCAAAGGCGTAACCGCGGCCGTGAAAAATGTAATGACCAAGATTATGCCGGCCATCGCAGGAATGGATGCCGCCGATCAGGCCGCTTTGGATCAACGCATGATTGAGCTTGATGGTACCCCCAATAAATCAAAGCTGGGTGCCAATGCCATACTTGGGGTATCGATGGCTGCTGCACGAGCCGCAGCAGCAGCGTACGGGCTGCCGCTTTATCGATATCTTGGCGGCATCAATGCCCGGTACCTGCCGGTACCGATGATGAATATCGTCAATGGCGGGGCGCATGCGGCCAACAATCTGGACATCCAGGAGTTTATGATTATGCCCTTCGGTGCAGACACCATCGCTGAGGCGGTTCAGATGGGTGCCGAGACGTTTCAGCAATTAAAAAAGATTTTAAAAGACCAGGGTCTTAACACAGCGGTGGGCGACGAAGGCGGCTTTGCACCCGATCTGGAGTCCAACGAGGCGGCCATTCAAAATATCCTGCAGGCCATAAAAGCCGCCGGTTATAAACCCGGCAAAGATATGGGTCTGGCCCTGGATGTGGCCGCCAGCGAAATATTTAAGGGCGGTAAATACATCTTAAGATCCGAAAATAAAAAACTGAATGCCCGCCAGATGATCGACTACTATGAAAAACTGATCGATCAGTATCCCATCGTTTCCATTGAAGACGGCCTTGCCGAAGGGGATTGGGATGGCTGGAAGCTTATGACCGATCGGCTGGAAAGCACCGTTCAAATTGTCGGTGATGATATTTTCGTGACCAACCCCAAGATTTTCAACAAAGGCATCGAACAGGGTATCGCCAACTCAATTTTGATTAAATTGAATCAGATCGGAACGGTTACCGAAACCCTGGATGCCATCGAGTTGGCCAAACAGGTGGGATACACAACCGTCATTTCGCATCGCTCCGGAGAAACTGAAGATACCTTTATTGCCGATCTTGTGGTGGGCGTTAATGGCGGGCAGATAAAAACGGGCTCCATGTCGCGCAGTGACAGGGTGGCAAAATACAACCAGTTAATCCGGATTGAGGAAGAACTCGGGGCAGCCGCTTTTTTCTCTAAGGAGTTGTTCTAACAAAATGACTATCGATTTTAAAATAATCGCCGGGATCGTTTTAAGCCTGGTCCTGACTGTGATTTTTCCCGCCATTCTGCATCCGTACGTGCTTCAGGGTCCTCATATCATTCAGTTAATGACCGAGAAACTGGGGCAAGCCCAAAGCCTCTCTGTTTCTCAAAGAGTGATTTTTTACAATATCCCGCCGCAACCTCAAGCGTCGTCTGAAAACGACAATGCCGGGGACCTGAAAACTGCGGCAAACCATCCGGACCGCAAGCAAGCAACACCTCCCCATGATGAGACCGAGGTGCCTCAGCCGGATTTTCTGAGTAAATATGACAGCTTTGATGATGTCAACGATTCAGCAAATTTACCGGACGGTCAGCCGGTGGTGCCGGATCAAACGGCTTCATCGCCCGTGCTGCCCGAGACCATTCAATTAGATGAGTCGCTTAAATATGTATTTTCAGAGGCGTTTCGATCCGATATCGTTTCTGAGTCAAACCAGCGGGTATATGTATTCAATCAAGGCCAGACGATTACGGTGATTGACGGGGTCATTTCAGGCGCTGGAGAATCGCAATTTGATGTTTACAAGGACTTGCTGTTATACCGATCGAGAGGGATACTTTCCGAGCGTTTATCGGATCTGGGTATTGATATTTCCGTATCGAGCCTGGGAAGATTTGATGGCCGGCTTGCCCTTGTGGTCGGAGCCGAATTCCCCGACGAGACCGTTCCCCAGGTATGGATCGATAAGGAAACCTTCCAGCCCTTGCGTATCATTGTCTTCGGTGCCAAAAGTCCGTACAGCACCCCAACGGGTTTTGTTGAAATTCGGTATTCAAACTGGCAGCAAATCGGAAAAATAAGTTATCCGATGCAAATTGAGTTTATTCAAGACGGCGTAACCGTGCGGGCAATTGAAGTTGATGATTATCAGATCAATGCGAACTTTTCAAAAGACCTATTTGATATTGCCCGCCTGAAATTGGAGTACCGCCAACCCATTAGGACACCGGATCGTGCCGGTGAGAGCGAAGGTTTAAGCGAGGTTCAAAAAACCATCGAGGAATTCAAAAAAATATTTAAATGATTAATGATACAACCTAAATTGAGCGATTGTCGAGATTTGAAACGCTCATTTTAGGTACAACTGAGTGAGGACGGAAGATGACAAAGGACACAAAATATATTTTTGTAACCGGTGGTGTGCTTTCATCTCTTGGCAAAGGGCTTGCATCGGCTGCGATCGGGGCGCTGTTAGAAAGCCGGGGTCTAACAGTGACTATCCAAAAACTGGATCCCTATATAAATGTGGATCCGGGAACGATGAATCCCTTTCAGCATGGCGAGGTGTTTGTGACCGATGATGGAACCGAAACCGATCTTGACCTAGGTCACTATGAGCGTTTCACCCATGCCAAAATGGGCAAAGTCAACAACTTTACCACCGGGAAAATATATCATTCCGTTATTACCAAAGAGCGTAAAGGGGATTACCTGGGCGGAACCGTGCAGGTAATCCCGCACATCACAGATGAAATCAAAAACAGTATCAAGCTGGCCGCCGACGATGTTGATGTGCTCATTGTTGAAATTGGCGGCACGATCGGTGACATTGAAAGTCTGCCATTTTTGGAGGCCATCCGGCAATTTAGAACTGATGTCGGCAAAGAAAACGTGGTTTATATTCATCTGACGCTGGTGCCCTATATCGGCACGGCTGGAGAAGTCAAAACCAAGCCGACCCAGCACAGTGTCAAGGAGCTGAGAAGTATTGGTATCCAGCCCAATATTCTTCTATGCCGCACCGACAGATTTCTGTCCAAAGATATCAAGGCGAAAATTGCCCTTTTTTGCAATGTCAGCATTGAAGAGGTCATAACAGCCAAGGATGTGGATAATATTTACGAAGTTCCCCTTAATTTTCATCAAGAAGGCCTGGACGAAAAAATAATTGAGTTGCTCAATATCTGGACGCGGACCCCTCAACTGGACAACTGGGAGGAACTCATTAAAAAAATCAAGGCACCCAAACATTCGGTGACCATTGCTGTTGTCGGCAAATATGTTGATCTCACTGAATCCTATAAAAGTCTAAATGAAGCGCTGTATCACGGAGGGATTGCCAATGCTTGTAAGGTCAATCTGAATTTCGTTGATTCCGAGAAGCTGGACAGCGGAACCTGCAACCAGATGCTGGCCGATGCGGACGGCATACTGGTGCCCGGGGGATTCGGGGGGCGCGGTATTGAAGGCAAGATATGCGCTGTCAATTTCGCACGGGTGAACAACGTGCCGTTTTTTGGCATTTGTTTAGGGATGCAAATTGCCGTCATTGAATTTGCCCGCCATGTCGCCGGTCTGGAAAATGCAAACAGTTCGGAGTTTGATCAAAATACGCCGCATCCGGTCATATACCTGATGCGCGAATGGTTTGATGAAAGAAGCCAGACCGTCCAGCGACGTGATGATTTATCAGAGAAAGGCGCCAGCATGCGGCTGGGCGCATACAGCTGTCGTATTGCAAACCATTCGTTGGCCTTCCAGGCATATCACAAGGAAGAAATTTCCGAGCGGCACCGCCACCGCTATGAATTCAACAATGAATTTTTGGATCGGTTGAAAGAAAAGGGAATGGTCATCAGCGGGATTTCGCCTAGCGGTGAACTGGTCGAGATCATCGAAATCGGTGATCATCCCTGGTTTCTGGGATGTCAATTTCACCCGGAATTCAAATCCCGGCCGATGGAGCCACATCCATTATTTCGAGATTTTATCGAGGGCATCTTTGAAAAATTCTCAAGACCGTAACCGGCAATAGGTTCGGGGTGCACCCGCTAAGTGGGGGCAAGATCAATCGTCAAAGGACCAATTGACAAAATGAGCGACGACGGGTTGCGCTCTGACTATCCCGTCGACCATGAGGAGAACTGCGGCGAGTTTTATCTTTTTTTGCCCAAGGATTTCTAATTCTTTATCGATTAAGGCCTGAAATCCCTTGAGGCTTCTATCTTTTAGTTTTCTGCCATTGACGAAAACCGCTGGGAACGCCACGTACGCCTGCCCGGACGCCTTCATTGACATCCTGCCTGATCTGTTCCAGCAGCAGGGGGTCTTTCCTGTCTTTTTCAAACCGGACTTTGTTCAGCTTGAGTTTCGCCGCAATTTCCTGGACTTTCTCTTCCTTAAGCCGATTGTAATTGTTAAACAGTTCATCGTGGAACTCCCAAAATTTTCCCTGGCGATCGGCAGCCAGCGCTGCCACAGCGGCTTGAGCGGGCAAACTTGTGGCTGCGAATCGGGAAATTTTTAAAAACGATTTTAACCGTCTTGGGGTTTTTCTCGAGCACCTGCTCGAGTAGAGGCACAAGCCCCGCACAGAATCGTCATTCAAAATCGCTGAAGTCAGCGATGACAACCGGGGCATCCTCAAGACCTTTGTAGGGCGATCGGCTAGTCGCTATCTCTTTGATAAAATCAAGCGCAATGACCTTAACCGTTTTGTTTTGCCGGCTGGTTGCAAACAGGTGCGCTCCTTTTGGGCCGAGCTTAATCTGATCGATGGGTTCACCGACTTCAATTTTATCTATAAGGCGGCCGTTGACTTCATAAATGTGAATGTTGCCTTCATGGGTCAGGACAAAAACAGCCTTTCCATCCGGGGAAATTGCCACGTCCAAAGGCGGGGCCTCAAGCTTAAGTGTATTGAGAACCTCCCATTCAACTGTTGCGGATCCCATCGCTGCCGATGCCGTCAGCAACAGCATGACAATCCATAATATGGAAATTTTTCGGTTCATTTTAATCTCAACCTCTATTTTTTGGTTTGGGTGGCCTTATGATTTGTAAAGGCCTCCATGGTCTGCTGGGCGCATTCCGGGCAGTAGCTGGAGGTGATATCCAGATTGGCCCGGTCGTGGATAAATTGTTCAACCGCAACCCAATCTCCCTTGCCGGGCTCCGCCCGGCGGTCGTCTCTGATTTTTTTACAGACACAGCACATCGGCAGTATTTTTTGATAAAGCTTTATTCTTTGCGAAAGCTCCGCTTTATCAAGGCATTGGTTGACCCGGTAAAACATTTCTGCCGACTCGCAGGGTTTAAGCAAATAATCATCGGCTTCGTGCCGCAAGGCTTCGATGGCGGATTTCATATTGCCATAACCGGTAAGGATAATGACCATCGTATCCGGATTGAGTTCTTTGGTTTTTTTCAAAACCTGGATTCCGTCGATATTTTCCATGACCAGATCCGTAATCACCAGATCAAAATCGGTTTTGGCAAGCAATTCCATAGCCCGGTCGCCGCTGTCGGCTTCGGTTACTTTAAAACCCTGGCTTTCCAGGTCCGTTCCAATGCCTTTCAGAATAAACGGGTCATCATCTACCAATAAAATGCTGTATTTTTCCATTTGATCCTGCATTTTCATGTTTCCAGCAGGTCGTACCGGCCGATGAGTCGAGACAGGTAGGTTCTTTGGATACTCATATTTTTGGCTGCCATACTTCGATTACCGCTGGTATGCCTGAGGTTCAACGTGATGAATTCTTTCTTAAACAAGTCGGTGGCCTCTTTTAATGTCAATCCGACTTTCATTCCCGGGTAACTGGGTTTGGCGGCAAATTGAGGCAAATCTTCAGGCATGACTGCCCCACCGTTTCCCATGACAACGGCTCTTTCGACGGCGTTTTTCATCTCGCGCACATTTCCGGGCCAATCATATTGAATCATGGCATTCAGCGCTTTTTTTGATATGGGTCAGGTTCGACATTCCCCGTTCGCGCTTAAACATGTTTAAAAAATAATTGGCCAACAAAGGGATATCGTCTTTGCGTTCCCTCACGGGAGGCATCTGGATCTGGACAACGTTGAGCCGGTAGTAAAGGTCCTCGCGAAATCTGCTTTCCGCGACATCTTCGGTAATATTGCGATTGGTTGCTGCGATAACACGTACATCGACCGGGATCGATTTGTTTCCGCCGACCCGGTAAAATACACCTTCCTGCAAAATGCGCAGCAGCTTGGATTGCATGCCCGGACTCATTTCGCCGATTTCATCAAGAAAAATCGTTCCTTTGTCGGCCAGCTCAAATTTTCCAATCTTGCGGCCGGTTGCACCGGTAAAGGCGCCTTTCTCATGGCCGAAAAGCTCATCTTCAAGCAACGTTTCCGGCAAGGCGGCGCAATTGAGCACGATCATCGGCTCATCTTTCCTTGGCCCCCACGCGGTGAATCAGACGAGCGAGCAATTCTTTGCCGGTGCCGCTTTCTCCCAATATTAAGGTGCTGGCTTTCGAATTGGCCACCTTGACCGCATCGGAAATGACTTTTCTAAGTGCCGGGGCTTTCTCCAATTAGTTCATATTTATGATCCAGTTCTTCTTTGAGATCTCTGATTTCCTTTTTATTGTGCTCGATCTTACGGGCGTTGCCGATTGCCACCGCAGCAAGTTCGGCAAAAACGGATAAAATTTTTAAATCTGCATCTGTGATCGCGCTGCCGTCGGTCTTGTCAATAATTTCAACAACGCCGATAATTTCTCCCCGGACTTTCATGGGAACACAGGCAATCGAACGCGTTTCAAACCCGATGCTTTCACTGATTTGCTTATACCCAGCGCGGATCCTCGGAAACATTGGGAATCAGCAGCGGTTCACCCGTCTGGGCCACATGACCCGCAATGCCCTGGCCCAGACCAATTTCAAACTGCTTGACATCATCTTTTTTTTCACCGGTGGCTACTTTAAAGTACAATTTTTGGGTTTTGGGATCCAAAAGCAACAGCGAACTGGCCTTCGCGTCCATCATCCGTGTGGCCGTTTCAATAATCAGCTCAAGCAGCTGATCCACATCCTGTACCGAAGAGACCCAGGTAGAGATTTCTTTCAAGCGATCAATAGAGGTACCCGCATGTTTCAGGTTGTTATCCATTTTTATACACCCTAACCCGACAATCAAATGGCTGTGTTTGAATTTGAATCAACGATTATGACGCTGATATTGGGAGATACTCGGGATTAAATTTAAATATTATATTAAAAACAACATCTTATGTATTTATTCAAGGCTTTTTGTTTTTCAGCCCCGGGAAAAGGCCGGAAAGACTGATTATTCACTTTTGTATACAGATTATAGCATACTGCGCTATGATGTCAATTTTAATATAGATTATTGTGCACTTTTTTTAATATAGATTGTCTTTAACTTCAAAATGGTGTCCTGTTCCCAGCGGGACCGTATATTCAAGAAAATACCTCATCCCGCCGTACCAGGGGTAGTTCACCCAAAAAAGAGACGCCAAAAAAGTCGAAATACGCCACCTGGGTGACCCTTGTTTTTTCGCCGGCGCCCGCGACCGACTCGAGTTGGATATGCCCGTAATGAAATTTTTGACCGCATTCTTCTGGATTTAAGAGGACAAAATCCATCCGATATTCGGCAGACGAAAGCGTGGTTTGCCAGCGGAATTTTGCACGGGGCCTATGGGTATATAGATCTTCTCTGAAAAGGTCTTCGGTAATGACAACGTTTCCGCTGCGGCTGATCAAGCGGTGGGATTTGATGAATTTGTTGGTTAACAAAAAATCATTATCAAAATCCGTTTTAAACTCCCAGAAAGCGTCTATCGGTGCGTCAACCACGTATACGAGTTTATATCCGCCTCCGTCCTGCTGTTGCGGTTTGAGGCTCAAAATAAACGCCTTACCTTCAAGAAGCTCCTTTTCGTCAGGTTCCCCGGTGGATCGTTCTGATGCTAAAGCGGGAAGTGCACAAAAAAGCAGGGCAACGAAAGCGCACGTCAGAAGGCGGATCCGCATTGGCGGCCTCAAATAGGATGAATTGCGGGCTGGTATGGCAGCCGGCGGATGGTTCCTTGTCTGCGATTGAATATTGTCGATTGACGATTGAATATTTATGGAATTGCGTCTATTTTCTTTTCTTTGCATTCTGTATTTCTGCAGGAGGTAAGAATGCCGGTTAATTGTTCTCTTTACATTTTCACAAACCTAAGAATTGAAGGTTTAAATGAAAACCTGATAATAAAACGATAGAATGCCTCCAATATTCAATAGTCAATCGACAATAGTCAATCCAAACGATCTTCAATTTTCAATTCCCCGATAAACCGGGATTTCCGCTTCGCTCCAGCCCCGCGAGCGGGATCTACGCTACGCTACGACCGGCTACGCTCGTGCGGGTTAGGTGTTGACGTGAGATACGATGAACTCACCCACCTTCTCAGCAGACCGTCCAAACAGTTCCTCAACTTCGATGAGTTCAAGCAACTGATCGTCCCAGGTGATGCTGTTTTCCTGAACTATATTTTGGATGTGCTCGTACTTTCCTCCCAAGGCCTTGATCCGGGCCCGCAGCGGGATGTTTTCTTTAAAACTAACATGCAACAAAACCAGATGTTTGATGATACTCGCAGAGGAAGGTGAACTGGAAAGGATCGGTATGACCACGATACTGCGATCGTCTTTGCGGCCTTTGCCGATATATACATTGCCCTGTCTGACAATGATGCGTTTGGTTCCTTTCAACCTGGCATCGGATTCGACCCGGGAAGAGGTCTTCTTTGCGGCGTCTCTTTTGGCGTCAACGTTTATGGTGGTTTCATCAACCGGTTCTCCCAAAAGATTTAGTCCTTCAATCCGATAAATGATGGAGCCGGTGATATCGTGGACAATATCCTGAAGATTTTTCAATACAATAATATTACTGGAGGTTAATTGAGAAACGGTGAAATTCTCCGCTGCCAGAGCATCAAAGAAGATTCCTTCTATGCGTTCAACGATCCGGCTGGTTCCAACCGTGACGGTTTTCGCCTGATGCTTAATTGCATCCACCGGGCGCGCCAGATAATTAATCGTATCCCCCAGGCACTTAAACATGGCATTTAGCATATTGGTGGCGGTGCCCTTCTGGCTAAAATCGAGTTCAAAGTCTGAAACCGGCAATCTGCCTGATAAATATTTGAGCAAGAGGGTTAAATCCGAAGTGGTGTCAAAGACGAGTGCAGACGCGAACTGTTTATCCGCTTTTTTTCTTCTAAATTCTTTATAGAAATGGGCCACTTTTTCCTGAAATGGTTTTTCAAGAATAATTTCGTATATATCCAGGCCGCTTTTGGCATACCCATCGATGCTGTTTTGCAGGTCTTCGTGGAATTGGTATAAAAATCGCGAGCCGTTATGGATGGCCAGTGCGGCGTAGTATCCCCAGATGTGGCCCACCAGCGTGTTTAAGATGGGAGCCAGATGCTCCTGAACCGGCGGGACTTGAAAAATATCGGCGGCATAAGGGGCAAAACGGTCTTCGCCTTCGTTTACGATGACGATCGGGGTTGCTTTGTGGGCTTTGAAAATGGCCGTATCCTTTATGATGTCTCCAATGACCGTGCTTCTTGTGCCCGCGGCACACACGATGATCAACGGCTCTGATGACAGGTCAATGTGTTTTTTGTCTTCAACGTAATCCGAGGAGATCGTTTTATAGCAAAGCTCGCTGAGTTTGATGCGAATTTCGTCTGCGGCCGCCTTGTTGGGTCCGCTGCCAACGGCCGCCCAGTAGGTTTTGGTTACCGCAAGCCTCTGCGCGGATTTTTTAATGGCCTCTCCCATGGCGAGTACTTTGCGCATGTGAGACGGAAGCGCCAGCAGACGCCGGGTCTCCTCGTTTACAAAGTCATCATCACGGCGGTTTTTTAATCTGGCGATATAAAGTCCTAAAATGGCGCCGGCAACGATCTGGGAATAAAAGGCTTTGGTGGAAGCCACCGACATTTCGATGTCGCGACCGCTGCTGGTATACATCACCCCGTTGACCTTGAAAGTGATATCCGAATCCCGGCGGTTGACAATGGCCAGGGTGTAAGCGCCGCGTTCTTTAACCATGTCAACGGTGCGGTTGGTGTCGGTGGTGGTACCGGATTGACTGATGGCAACAACCAGGGTGTCGGCCAGGGCCTGACCGCCATCATTTTCGTTCAATTGAAAACCGCTGAACTCTGAGGCTTTGAGAGCATTGATCTGAATGGATGGGTTATCCAGGTAATAATTCAGAATATTGGCGCACGACAATGCGGCCACACCGGCGGTGCCCTGTCCGATAAAAAAGATACGCTTAATTTGATCTGCTATCAGCGCTTTTCGCAGGGATTGGGGAATGATGGTATCATCAAGCACAATCGCATACTGAGAGTTGTTATCGTCTTTGATTTTCCATCGGTTCTGCAAGGTTTTTTCGACCGAATCCGGAGATTCCGAGATTTCTTTTAAAAAATAGTGCGGGTAATTTTGGCGATCGATATCCCGCGATGTTATTTCCGTATATTTAATGTCGCCATCACTGAGCGCCAACGGGCTGCCGTCATAAAAACGGGCTGTAATACCATCCAGGCCCCCGGCGCTCATCTGGTCTAAAATAAAAATTTGACCCTGTTTGCCTTCAATCGTTTTTTCACCATCCATTTTAAGGTAATACGGGGTTTCTTCGACAAACCCGTAAACCTCAGAGCTTGGAATATAATGCTCATCAGCGATTCCGATAAAAATAGCCTGTCCGCTGCCTTTTTGCGCCAGGAATAGTTTTCCAGGAGCCAGATCCGTATGCATGGATATGGCATGGGAGCCTTCAAAGTCGTTAACCGCCAGCCGAAAGGCCTCATCAACCGCATGGCCCTGTTGGAAATACTGTTGGATTTTAAGGGGAATTATCTTCGTGTCGGAGGTTATGTCGCTGTGGACCCGGTCGCCATTGCCTTCGAATTGAGCCTTAAGCTCCTGATAGTTATCGATATCGCCGTTCAGACAGGTATGAATGATGCCGCATTTCGGGGTCTTACCGCCGGTGGCCTGATTGTCGACGGGATGACAGTTTGCCTCCGTGATGGCACCTACCGATGCCCAACGGGTGTGGGCTGCAACCGTGTCAAATAATGCGGGAATTGTCGCCAGAATCTGAAAAACCGGATCATTTGCGATCTGCCGGCGCAAATATTGAACGTTGTCTCCAAGGCTTCCGATTTCCAGCGCGATTTTATAGGTAACCGCAACGGCCACCTGCTTTTTCCCGTCCGTTTGGGTTGAGGGCTGGCAGTTGATTCCGCCGTTGATCAGCGGGTCAGGCTCACATCGATCCTTAAATTGATCCCGGATACCGGCCTGTGTGAGGGCCGCTTCAAACTTTTGAAATTCAGGTGGGTCAAAGATAAACATGATGGAAATTCCGGCCGAATCTCTGCCCCTGACTTCCAGTCGGTCAATGCTGTTCAGGACGACATTTATCTTCTTGAACAGAGTGATGCTTGGCAGGGATGGCGGCTCAGGACTGTGGGCTAAAAAATTTCGTATTTTTTTTGTATTGGAAAGGATATCGCTCTCAAGGCTCCAGGCGATATCCTTGAGTTTTTCGATACGGTTGGAAATTAGATCCACGAGTTCTGCTGAAAGGCGGCCCATTTGTTCGGCCAGCAGGTCGGTTTCAGTTTGAATGATCGCGCCCAGGTGATTTGACAACCCTTCAAGCTGGTTTTGCGCCTTTTCATCTGAAAAAACTGAAAAGAACTGGGCATCTGTTTTTAAGGCCTGAACCCGGCGCCATAACGTATCGATTTTTTGGCTGCCGCTCAGATAGCAATCATTCCACCTGTCGGTTTGCTGACAGGCCTGATACCCGGAGGCCTCGATCTGCCCGGCCATTTCTTCAAGCGATTCAAAATTAAAATTATGACGCGCTTCCGCTTTGTTCTTAAAGGCAACAATTCCGGCGATGCCGCAGCAAAGCAAGGTTTGCCGGCAAGGAAAAAAAACAATGGATCCTTCCGGGATGCGGTCAATATATTTTCCGAAATAAATATTGGCCTCTAAAAGCCATCGGGCCTGGAGAATCCGCTTGCGGAAAAAATTAAAAATGCGCCTTAAAAACGGCAGCCGTCTGGTGTTCAATGATGATTGCATTTCGTATCTTTTTTGATCCTTTTCAGCAGTTGACAACGGACCGATACTCGGCCCAACACCATATTATCGCCCATCGCTTACCGGGGGTCAAGTTTTCTGTCAGGTCTGAAAAGATAGGACTGAGGACTGAGTGCTGCGGACTGAGGTCTGAAGTACATCGAAATAGAAAGGGACAAAAATGGCCCCGTGCCGGCTCATGACGGAAAAGGACAACTCATGACCCCCAGGAGGACGATTCATGACGGAAAAGGACAAGTCATGTTGAAAGAGTCGGTTGGCAGGC
>PVMK01123520.1_pt1 | contig 37289 bp, 32 predicted proteins | sample 1853481 | NCBI WGS metagenome assembly PVMK01 (sample SAMN08533507, study PRJNA380276) | Marine sediment metagenome, whole genome shotgun sequencing project.
TGGGTCGGGAACAGGATCTCCCGGGACACCGGGAGTGCCACCGTCGTCTTGGCAATGCAGGAATCCGTCGCTGTCATACCAGCATGTATCTGCAACGGCGACTGAAGCCGAGACGACCGAGACGATGAGAGCTAGCCCGAGAATGGATGCGGCCCTTCGCATCGCCACCCACTTCCTGCCCACGAGAAACCCCAAGAACCATCGCGTCGCTCCAGCACATAGTCCGAAGCTTCTCCAACATCAGCGCCAAAGACCGCCTTCGATCCGTCAGTGACAGCGGACACTGCAATGCAGTCTGATGCATCAACAAGAACAATGATGACCGAGAAAGCTGCGGCCGAAGGATCGATGACTATCACCAGGGCCATTCCGCCGACGCTGCGATCCGCGTACTCCTCGTTTGCGAAGACGGCACGGAAGGCTTCCTCGTCCTGATCCATGATCGCTTGGAGTCGGCGCACTTCGAGATCCTGGAAGATGGCTTCGATCTCGGCCATGCGGTCGAGGGTTGTGGTCGTTGCTGGCTGAACCGTGGTGGTCGTTGCCAATGGCTCTGTCGTGGAGACGACTGTCGTTGTCACATCCGGCGCAGTGGCCGGAGTGCCGCCCGCGGATGTACAGGCTCCGAGCCCCACACATGAGGCCACCACTACAACCGCCAGACGATTATTCATGTGCCTTAACCATACGGAGCGCCTTCGACGGCTGGAAGACCCCCGTAGCTCAACTTTTCCCAACCCGTGTACAGCCCACAGAATGTTGCAGACGGTTCCGTGGGCAGTAGACCGGACTGGGTCCGGTGTAGAACCCTGGGTTCGTGGTTATGCGAGGGCTTGGTGGACGGCGGTGGGGAAGGCGTCCGAGACGTTGGCTTCGATACGGAGAGTGAGGAACGGCGAGGTGTCGTGGTCAGTCTCGCCGCGGTTGATGATCACGTACGGGACGCCTCTGCGGGCAGCAACGAGCGGGATGTCGGCTGCGGGGTACACGCTCAACGTGGTGCCGAGGGCTATCACGAGATCCGCCTCCTCGGCGGCTAGCTGTGCTCGGAACATGGTCATGGCGTCGAGCTGTTGGCCAAAGCTGATGGTTGCGGGCTTCAGTAGCCCGCCACAGTGACAAATCGGCGCCTCACGAGACTCGGCGAACGAGTCGAGATGCGGCTGGGTTGGCGAGCGCTCGCCGCAGTCAAGACACGACACCTCCATTGCGGTGCCATGCACCTCGACGAGCTTCTCCTTCGTGGTCCCCGCAGCGGCGTGCAGGCCGTCGACGTTCTGGGTCACGAGCGTGTGGAGCTTCCCTGCCGCTTCGAGGTCGACACACGAGCGGTGCACGCTGCCAGGGCTAGCCTCGTTGAACGCTGCTGCGGCACGAAGCTTCTGGTCCCAGTACTCGACCCTCTGGTCGGGGTCGTTCACAAAGTCCTGGAACATGACAGGGCTCTCCGTCTTCCACACACCCGCGGGTCCCCGAAAGTCCGGAATACCGCTGTCGGTTGAGACCCCTGCACCCGTGACCACAAGTATCGACCTCGCGTCGGCGATGAGTGATGCGAGTTCGGAGACCTGACTGTCCATGGGCCCATTCTGGCAGGCCGCCGCGACAGGCCAGGGAGTGGGCCGGCCTAGGCGTACTCATAGGCGTACTCATTGGCGTACTCCTAGGCGTTTGCGACCTGATAACCCGTGTAGCCGTCAGCTTCGAGCTCCTCGGCGATCTCTGCGCCTCCGGATTTGACGATGCGTCCGTTCACCATCACGTGGATGCGATCCACAGACATGTACCGGAGTATTCGGCTGTAGTGGGTGATGATCACGATTCCGACCTTCGGACTGCGCATCGCCTCGACCATGTCGGCAACCTCACGAACGGCATCGATGTCCAGACCAGAGTCGATCTCGTCGAGGATTGCAACCTTTGGACTCGCAACACCGAGCAGATACATCTCGGAACGTTTCTTCTCGCCACCGGAGAGCCCAACATTGACGGCTCGTCGACGGAATCGATCCATGTCGAGGCGCTTCGACGCAGCTGCTGTGCGTTCTGCGAATCCGGTGTCGGATGGATGCGAGGCCGCCATCTCTGCGGTTAGATCGTCAAGACTCACTCCGGGGATCTCAGTCGGATACTGGAACGCCTCATAGAGACCGGCTCGTGAACGTTCGTCAACAGTCATGCCCATGATGTCGACGCCGTCGATGTACGCCTCGCCTGAGGACTCGTAGTCGCTCTTACCCATGAGCACGTGGCTCAGTGTCGACTTCCCTGAGCCGTTCGGCCCCATGATTGCATGGACCTCGCCGAACGGTACGGCAAGATCGATGCCGGTGAGGATCTCAAGATCGCCAATACTCGCCTTCAGGTTCTTGACCTCAAGTGCGGTATGTATCGACTGCTCACTCATCGGCATTCTCCTCATCTGGGATCTCAATGAATACGCTGCCGTCTCTCACCTCGGTCGCATACACAGCGACAGGTTTCGAAGCAGGAAGCGTCAAAGCCTCTCCGGTCGTGAAGTCGAACGAAGCACCGTGTCGTGGACACTCAACTTCGTTGTCGAACACGTCACCCTCGGACAGGGAGGCCTCGGCATGGCTACATCGGTCCGCAATCGCGTGGACTTTGTCTCCGAGCCGGAAGACGGCAACGGCAGTGTCGCCAAGCTCTACACGCGTGGCGCGATCCACAGGGAGATCCGCAAGAACGCCGACAGCGAGCTCGGTCACAGGCGACCCTCTTCCTGCGCGGCAACGTACTTTCCGTTGATCCGTTCACGTGCCCATGCCGCAATGCCCTGATCGGGAATCTGTTGGATGACTTCCTCGAAGAACCCGCGCACCTGGAGCCGGTCTGCGCGCTCGGGTGTGAGGCCACGGCTCATGAGGTAGTACCGCTGATCCTCATCGAGCGGACCAACGGTCGACCCGTGACCGCACTTGACGTCATTCGCGAGGATCTCGAGATTCGGAACCGACTGTGCCGACGCGCCGGAAGAGAGGATGAGGTTCCGGTTCGTCTGGAAGGCTTCTGTCTTCTGACCAGACTCTTCGATCCGAATCATGCCGGTGAACACCGAGAGCGCATCGTCCTCGACAGCGCCCTTGAGGAACATGTCCGAACGGGTGTGCATCCCGATGTGATTCATGAAATATCGGTAGTCGAGGGTCTGATCGTCCTCACCAAAGTACGCACCGTAGATCTTGGCGGTCGAGCCATTGCCTTCGAAGTCGACGTCGAGGTGGAAGCGCCCGAGCTTGGCACCGAGGCCGATCTCGCTGAGAACCAGGCTTGCGTCCCTGCCCAGCTTGATAACTCCGCGCCCAAGCGACCGAGTGCTGTAGTTCCAGTCCTGGATGATCGTGAGCGCAAGTCGTGCGTTGTCGCCGATGTGCGATGTGACAGTTGGGACGACTGTGGCAGCCTGATCGGTCGTCGACCGGAGCAGTACGATCACTGATGCATCTGCACCGTTGGGTACTGCGATGTGAACGCCGGGGAAGGTCGTGGCGCTCGACGTGTTCTGAACATCCACAAGCAGCGGATCAGCAAGCAGCTCTCCACTCAGGAGCGCCGCGCCAGGTGCGTACGCTGAGAACGCCGTGGCGAAGAGGTTGTCATCGTCGACGAGAGCGATCTCTTCATCGGCCTCGGCAATGGTTGGCACGCCATCAGTCACCACAAAGCCATCGACAACCGAAACCTTTGCCCCATGCCATCCGTCAACAACGGCGTTTGACGTCTCCGGAGAACCAGGCGATGACGGTGCACTCGAGAGCGCAGGATCGAAGTCGAGGTCGAGGTACCGCCAGATCTCTTCGCGAGAAGATGGCATGGCAATCTCGGCGAGTCTCTCTCTCGCTGCTGAACGGTTCGAGGCCATCCAGGCAGCATCATTCGAGCCAAGGGTTGGGATGTCGATCACGCGGGGCAGATCCTTCGTGGAGTTGGCGCAAGGATACCGGGAATCGACGTGCAATTCACCGTTACCACCACCACCGTATGTGTAACTCGAGTCGACTAAACGAGCCGCGGGGGTACCTTCACCCTCGACACACAAGCAAGTGAGCGCCGGTAGGACGATGCGCTCCGCTGGAGGTCAGAAATCCCATGCACCGAGCACTGCTCCGCGCGCCATATGTGATCGCCCTTGCGGCGATCGCTCTCACGGTCGGAACCTGGGCGACAGCCCCATCACCGGTCAGAGCCGAGGACGAACCATCACGGTTCGTGCTCACAGTGTTCCCACAGGACACCGAAAACGTCGGGTTCTCCAACTCGTGGGGCAGCCGTCGCTCCGGCGGCCGTGGTCACCGAGGCACCGACATCATCGGCCCCAGGGGTACCGAGGTATTCGCCGCGGCCGATGGCATTATCACGGCCCTCGGAAATCACCGCATGTCCGGCTACTTCATTCGGATCGATCACGGCGATGGATGGGCCACCACATACATGCACCTCAACAACGACACGTACGGAACCGATGACGGCGAGGGAGGGGTGTGGACTGCGTTCTACCCCACACTCATGGAAGGTGATGAGGTCGCAGCGGGTCAGGTCATTGGGTACGTTGGCGATTCCGGCAACGCAGAGGGCACCACCCCCCACACGCATTTCGAGGTCAACCACGAAGGGCAGAAGAAGAACCCGTACCACTATCTCACGGAAGTTCTTGAGCGAGAAGTGCGCCTCGCTCCAGCCACCAGTGGTCCGATGTGATCCTCATATCTGACGAAGCTGCCTAACCAGGCGGCAGAGCGCTCTCCGCATAGTTCGCCGAGTTCGACCACAACATCCAGCCCATGCCTCCTTCGGTGACCAAGGACTGTACGGCTCGTTGATCCGCCTTTGAGATGGTCCAGGTTTGCAGCCACGGCCTGAGGTATCCGTACCCGTCCAGCTTCCTGCTGCCGGCGAGAAGCGCATCATCAACGATCTCGACGGCGTGTTCGTTGGGATCCTCGAAGTTCTTCCAGCCAGCTCCATAATTCGTCGAATACAGGGTCGGCGCAAGCACATCGACGATGCGTGACATAGATCCCGGGTTCTGACCGACGCCTTCGTCTGCGCTCGACTCAAGAACGATCCCGAGAAGCGTCGTTGACACGGTCGTCCCCATCGGATGCAGCACCGAGTACGCCCTTGTCAGAAATGCGTTGATCGACGCGACCCGAATTTCTTGGGTGTACTCACCATCGAACGTTGCCGTCGACACGTCGCCACCGAACGGATAGGACACGTAGTCGAACTGGATCTCGTCGAATCCCGCCAATCGGGCCTCTTCCGCAAGATCGATTGCATATTCGAACGACGCCGGATCAGAGGGGTCGAGCCACGCAAACCCGTTGCGCGACCGCCAGAGCGATCCGTCTTCGTCAAGAACCGCGTGCTCTGGTTGGTCTGTCGCGAGGAATTCATCTTGGAACACACCGATGCGCCCGATCAGATACAGGTCATGTGAACGGGCTGCGGCAACCACATCGTCAAGTTCGAAGTAGCTCCGGACGGCACCGATCGAGTTGGCCACCGCGTTCTCGGACCGGAACACCACGGAACCGTCTTCGGTCTTGAGATCCACGACGATGCCGTTGATCCCCGTTGAATCAGCAAGAGACAGCAGAGACTCCCACTTCTCAGAGTCGAGTAGATCCTCTGGTGCGATACGAATCGCGTTGATCTCGGTCGACGTCATCGACATGTCGTACTGATCGAAACTGCCATCCCATGAGAACTCGCCATCATCCCACGCAGGCCTAGATAGGAGAATCTGGCCCGGCTCGGCGCGTTCGAGGGAGTATCGTCCCTCGTTGTCCGTGGCGTCGTCCACTGACCCGAGAGATACACGCACACCGGGGAGTGGCCGCCCGGTCTTGGACGTGATCCTCCCCTGGAGTACAACGGGCTCAAGCCGGACCTCGATTCGCGCTGCATCGGGAAAGTCCTCGACGACGAACGTAAACGGCTGAAATCCGTTCGCCGTTGCGGTCAGCTCCACCGGAGCCTTCAACCACGTGATTGGCTCGAAGCCTTCAGGAGTTGACTCGATGAGAACCCCCTCAACGGTGACGTCTGCGTCAAGTGTGCCAAGGTCGTCTGCCGCGAGAACCACAACGTCGAACGTCGGGTCGCCGAGCTGAGGCGGAGTCACGGCCTCGCCCGGGTGCACGCCAGTGCTGGCTGTGCAGGAAGACAGGATGAGGGTCGTGAGGGCAAATGCGGGCAGAAGAAGGCGGTTCATCGGTTCGACAATCGGTCAGGGACGTACACAGGAAGGGTACAACTCTCTTGCCGAACTGGTCGACCGGTGATATCTTCCAGACAGCTGGAATCATGTCGCGGCATGCCAATGACGGGGGGTTATATGGCCGGTGCTGCAAGGGAAGCCACTGTCGGAGATGCGATCGGTCTCTACCTTGAATCGGTATCGACCCACGATCTCCTCACCGCAAAGGACGAGGTTCGGCTCGCTCGTGTGATCGAGCGTGGCCAAAATGCGGAACAGGAACTCGCTGGTGATGCTGACATCGCCACGGAGGAGCGTGTTGTACTTGTTCGTTATGTGCGCCAAGCTGACCACGCGAAACAACAGTTCATTCGCTGCAATCTCCGTCTCGTGATCTCGATCGCCAAGCGATACACCGGTCGAGGCCTCGACCTCCTCGACCTCATCCAAGAGGGCAACCTCGGCCTGATTCGAGCCGTCGAAAAGTTCGACTGGCGCAAGGGTTTCAAGTTCTCCACATACGCAACGTGGTGGATCAGACAGGCGATCAGCCGAGGACTCGGCAATCATGGCCGCACGATCCGCCTCCCCGTACACATGGTTGACATCGTACGCACGGTCCAGGAGTCGGAGCTCACGCTGCGAGAGCGACTGCGAAGGACGCCGACAGTCAGCGAAATCGCCGAGGTGAGCGGCCTCGATGAAGTCAAGATCCTCTTTGCTCTCAACACACCAAGTGACACGATCAGCCTCGACCGACCCGTCGGCGACGATGGAGATTCCGAGCTGAGCGACTTTGTCGAAGACGGCGATGCCAAGGATCCATTCGCCACTGTCGCTGAGGCCGCAAGGCGCGAGGAGCTGCTGCGGGCGCTCGGCACTCTCGATACCCGTGAGCAGACGGTTCTGGTCCTGCGTTACGGACTCGATGCCAACCCTCCACGCACGCTGTCTGATGTTGGCGTGCACCTCGGAATCACCCGTGAACGGGTTCGCCAGATCGAGACGAGGGCGCTCAGCAAACTGCGCCATCCCACGACGATGTACGACCTCCAGAGTCTGCTGTAACGCTCAGAAGAGGCGGAGGAAATCCGAGTCTGCGCCTCTGAGTTCCTCGTAATCGACCTCAACACAAACGATGCCGCGGTCCTCCGCCAGAAGCTTGGCCTGAGGCTTGATCACCTGAGCAGCAAAGATTCCTCTCACCGGCGCGAGACGGGTGTCACGGTTCAGGAACTCGAGGTACCTGGTGAGCTGTTCAACGCCGTCGATCTCCCCGCGACGTTTGATCTCAACAGCAACAGTCGCCCCCGTTGCGTCCCTGCACAAAAGGTCAACGGGGCCGATAGGGGTGGGAAACTCCCTTCTGATGAGCGAGAGGTCTGCCTCGATCACCTCAGGCGTCTCCGAAAGCAGGCGCTGCAGCTCCAACTCGACGCCGTCCTTGACGAGGCCTGGATCCTCGCCCAGTGCATGGGCTGTTTCGAAGAACACCTCGCCGAACTCGATGATGAGCTTCTCGCCTTTTGGGTTGATGACCGTCCAGATGTCGCCATCTTCAGAGAGCGTGTTTGGTGAGTTCATCCAGTTGAGTGGCTTGTATGCGCCACCGTCCGCGTGGACGGCTACACACCCATCCGCCTTCACCATGATGAGACGAGTCGCCCATGGAAGGTGCGCGTTCAGACGCCCTTCGTAGCGCACGGTGCAGTCGGCTATCCGGATCCTCATCGACAGCGAGGATAATGCTCCGGCGACCGGCTAGCCGATCGATCCTTCCATTTGGAGCTCGATGAGACGGTTCATCTCAACGGCGTACTCCATGGGAAGTTCCTTGACGATCGGTTCGATGAAGCCAGCAACAACCATTGCGGTCGCCTGCGCCTCGGTGAGGCCTCTACTCATGAGGTAGAACAACTGATCCTCGCCAACCTTGGAAACTGTTGCTTCATGGCCGATGTCGATGTTGGACTCCTCGACCTCCATGTACGGATGGGTGTCAGATCGGGAATCTTCATCGAGGAGGAGGGCATCGCATCTGACGAACGCCTTTGAATTCTCCGCACCCTCTTCGACGCGCACGAGTCCGCGATAGATCGAACGGCCGCCGCCCTTGCTGATGGACTTCGAAGTGATCAACGAAGTCGTGTTGGGCGCAACATGGACCATCTTCGCCCCAGCATCGAGAACCTGACCGGTGTTGGCGAACGCTATCGAGAGCACTTCACCGTGAGCACCTTCCTCCATGAGCCAGACAGCCGGGTACTTCATCGTCAGACCCGAGCCGAGGTTTCCGTCGACCCACTCCATCGTGGCATTCTTGTAGGCAACTGCGCGTTTCGTCACAAGGTTGTACACGTTGTTCGACCAATTCTGGATCGTCGTATATCGGCACCGAGCACCCTCCTTGATCACTACTTCAACAACGGCAGCGTGGAGAGAGTCATTCGTATATACCGGAGCAGAACAGCCTTCGACGTAGTGACAGAACGCACCCTCGTCGACAATGATCAGTGTGCGCTCGAACTGCCCCATTGACTCCGCATTGATCCGGAAGTACGCCTGAAGCGGGCTCATCGACGTGGACTCCCGGCGGGGACGTAGATGAATGAACCACCAGACCATACGGCTGAGTTCAGCGCTGCAAACTTGTTGTCGTTCGGCGGAATGATCGTCCCGAAATACTCCTGTACGAGCTCTGGATATTCCTTCACCGCGGTGTCCATATCGCAGAACAGCACACCGAGCTTCTCCAGGTCCTCACGGTTGCGGTGATAGACGACCTCGGAGTCATATTGGGCGGTCACACCTGCGAGGTACTTGCGCTCCGCTTCAGGGATACCGAGTTTCTCGTACGTCTCCTTGATGGAGTCTGGAACCATGTCCCAGTCGTTGACAGTCCCATCGGTCGGCTTGATGTAGTAATAGATGTCGTCGTAGTCGATGTTCTGGAGACGGCCGCCGCCACCCCAGGTCGGGGTTGGTTTGGCAAGGAACCGCTTGTACGACTTGAGACGGAAGTCGAGCATCCATTCTGGCTCTTCCTTCATCTTCGACATCTGTCGAATCAGGTCCTCCGAGAGGCCCTTCTCAGGCTTGAAGACAGAGTCCTCTTCATCGGACCAGCCAAGTTGGTAAGAACCAAGATCGATGTCGACGGTGGTCATATTGTTGGGCTCCTGTCAGGCAATTCTGCTGCAGATTGATTTCACTACGACGCTAGGGAGAATTATATCAGAATTCGAAGCGAATCCAACGAAGAACCAAGAGAGAGACGTGGTGCGGCTCGCCCAGATGGCTGCGAGTGGGAGTGGGGGAAGACCGGGCCATCCGGGCGAGCCGCAACTCGTACCTGTACAACGTCTCAGGCAACCATCGTGTTCCCTGCTGAATCAAGAATCGGGAGTCAGGATGTCTTGATGCTCAGCTTCTGGGGCTCAACGCTCGACTCCCGCTCGATATCTGGTGCGGACGGACGCAGCACCCAGAAGGATTTCAGGGTGTTCTCCCAGTCTGCAAGGAGCTGTGCACCACGTTTACTGTGCGTTCGAGCAACATGAGACTCGATGATTGCGCGCAGTTCGCCAACATCCTCAATTCCGAGCCGTTTCGGCGTTGGTGCCGAGTCAGAGATGTGCGCCTTGACCGAGGTGTCTGCATCGTGGAGGAATAGGACACCACCGGTCATACCGGCCGCGATGTTGCGTCCGACTGGACCGAGGGACACGACCCGACCACCAGTCATGTACTCGCAGGGATGATCCGATGTGCCTTCCACAACAGCAGTGGCTCCCGAGTTGCGAACGGCGAAACGCTGGCCGACGGCTCCCGCTATGTACAGCTCGCCACCCGTTGCTCCGTATAGGCATGCGTTGCCAGCACCCTGGGGCACCGAAGTCGATTCCGTGAACGGCCGAATCGCGATGGAGCCGCCTCCCATGCCCTTCCCGACGTAGTCGTTGCCAACTCCGTCAAGGTCGATGTCGATGCCCCTTGCAAGGAACGCACCCAACGACTGTCCCGCTGTGCCAGACAGCCTGATCTTGAGTTGGCCATCGGCGAGACCAGCGTCACCGTTGATTTCGGAGACCTCACCCGATAGCCGCGTGCCGACGGACCGGTCGGTATTCGATATCGGAAGGGCGATGGATACCGGCCCGTCGCCGCGCAGAACGGAGCGACCGGCTTCGGCAAGCTGTTCGCCGATCGGAGACCGAGCCACACGTCGGAAGCTGCGATCCTGACCGAAGTCCGCACGCACGAGCAGCCGATCGAAACTTTCGCCGACGCCACCGGAGGTGGACGTGAGCAAGTCGCCCCTTCCAATGATCTCATCAAGGGTTCTCGCCCCCATGCCTGCGAGAATCCGCCGAACATCAACCGCTATGAGCCTGAAGAGCTCAATGACCTGTTCGACCGAACCCGTGTACTTCGCCCTGAGGTCCTCTCTCTGGGTGGCGATCCCGACAGGGCAGGTGTTCTCGTGGCACTGTCTGACCATCTTGCACCCGACGGCAAGGAGCGGGAGTGTGCCGAATCCGTACCGGTCAGCGCCGAGCAACGCAGCAACGACCACGTCCTTGCCTGTTCTGAGCCCGCCATCCGTTTCGACGAGCACAGACGAACGCAGCCCGTTCGCAACGAGTGATTGGTGCACCTCGGCAAGACCGATCTCCCACGGAGACCCTGCGTGTTTCATCGACACGATGGGAGATGCACCTGTGCCACCAGCGTTGCCGGAGATGGTGATGGCGTCTGCAGATGCCTTCGCGACGCCGACGGCGATTGTGCCGACACCAGGGCCGGAGACAAGCTTCACCGACACCCGTGCGAGCGGCTTGAACGTCTTGAGATCGTAGATCAGCTGCGCAAGATCCTCGATCGAGTAGATGTCGTGATGAGGTGGCGGCGAGATCAGTGTGACGCCGGGCTCCGTATGCCTGAGATGGGCGATCTCGGCCGTGACCTTGTGCCCCGGAAGCTGGCCACCCTCCCCCGGTTTCGAGCCCTGAGCCATCTTGATCTGGAATTCCTCAGCCGAAGCGAGGTACCCAGGAGTGACGCCGAATCGCCCGCTGGCGATCTGCTTGATCTGGGAGTTGAGCTTCGTTCCGAAACGACTCGGGTCCTCGCCACCCTCACCCGAATTGGACATGCCGCCAATGTGGTTCATGGCTTCGGCAAGCGTTTCGTGGACTTCCTTCGATAGTGCACCCAACGACATCGCTGCTGTGACGAACCGCCGCATGATTCGTTCAACGGGCTCAACCTCATCTTCGGCGACCGGGTCTCCAACAGCGTCGATCGACAGCAGATCGCGCAATTCCATGATCGGTCGAGCCTCCTGGACCAGCTCGAGGTAGCGGTCGTACAGTTCGACATCGCCTGAGCGGACGGCCTTCTGCAGTGCGAGGACTGCACGAGGGGCGGCAACGTGGGCTACTCCGCCCCTGCGATGCTTGTAGAAGCCCTCGATCTCTTCGTCACCACTCACATAACGACGATGACGCTCCACAACATCCGCTGTGATCCTGTCGAATCCGATCCCGCCGATGCGCTTCTGCGTGAATCGGAACGCAAGGTCGCAGACCTCGTCGTCCAGCCCGATCGCTTCGAACAGTTCCGAGGATCGGTATGACTTGACCGTGCAGATCCCCATCTTGGACATGATCTTCAACAGACCGTTCTCAAGACTCGTGCGGTAGTTCTCCTGAGCTTCGATGGCGTTGAGCGGCACTTCGTCAGCAACCGCCATGGCTCGCACTTGTTCGATGGCGAGATACGGGTTCACGGCGGCCGCGCCAAATCCGATGAGACACGCAAGGTCGTGTGCATCTCTCGGCTCGCCAGAGACGGCGATGATGGAGACGTGCAACCGCAGCCCGACCTCGATGAGATGGTGGTGGACCGCACCCACAGCGAGAGCGATGGGAATGGGAGCGTTCCGATCGTCTGTTGAGCGATCCGAGAGCATCACAATCGATGCGCCCTCGCGTACGACGGCTTCTACCTCTGCGCAGATCTCGTTGATGGCGTCCACCATCCCTACCTGCCCGCCTGCCGGGTCAAAGAGGATGTCGAACCACTCAGACCTGAACGACGGATCATCCGACGTGCTGAGCTCCTCGAGATCCGCATCAGAGAGCACAGGCGACGACAACTCCATCATGTGTGCCTGCTGCGGTGTCTCCTCAAGTAGCGATCCATGGCGACCTACGTACGTTCGCAGGGACATCACAAGCTTCTCCCTGATCGGATCCATCGGTGGGTTCGTCACCTGGGCGAACGCCTGGTGGAAGTACCGAGTCATGCGCTGGGGGAGCTCGGACAGCGCAGCGAGTCCTGTGTCGTGGCCCATCGAGAGGATGGGCTCCCTGCCTTCGGTCATCTGTTGGAGAAGAAGTCTGCGTTCCTCAGCTGTGTACCCAAAGACACGAGCAAGCGCGACTGGGTCGAAGCGCACATCCTGGAGGTCGTCGAACGGATCCCTGACATAGAAAGTCTGGTTGGTGATCCAATCCGCGTATGGCCGGTGGCTGGCAAGGTTCTTCTTCACCTCATCGGAGAATGCGATCGAACCATCTGCGAGATCAATGGAGAGTGTCTCGCCCGGGCCGAGCTGCCCCGTATCGGTAGCAAGAACTTCGATTTCGGGCGCAATGCCAGCTTCTGAGGCGACGAGAACCGTATCCGGCGTGATCGTCCAACGTGCCGGACGAAGTCCGTTGCGGTCCAGACCGGCCACCAGTGTGCGGCCATCGCTCGCAGCGATCGCGGCAGGCCCGTCCCACGGCTCGGTCAGGAAGGCGTGATACTCGTAGAAGGCTTTGAGGCTCGGATCGAGATCGCTGACGTTCTCCCAAGCCTGGGGGATCAACATCTCCTTGACGTGCGCAACGCCTCTCCCCGAACGGACGAGTACCTCCATTGCTTCGTCAAGGCTCGCCGAATCGCTTCCGATGCCTGGACGGACAAGGGGTGCTAGATCTGGGGTTCGGTCGCCCCAAACCCCGTCGCCGAGATCGTTCGACCTGGCCGCCATCCACGCTCGGTTGCCCTGAACAGTGTTGATCTCACCGTTGTGCGCGAGCATTCGGAACGGCTGGGCGAGCTCCCAAGACGGCTGAGTGTTCGTCGAGTACCGCTGGTGGAAGATCACGAAGTCCGACTCGTACATCGGATCACGTAGATCCCAGTAGAACTGCTCGATCGTGTCCGCGGTGAACAGGCCCTTGTACACGATCGTCCGTGCAGAGGCCGAGACGATTGACAAGCCATCGATATCGTCCGCGCGCTCGATCTGCTTCCGTGCGAGGAAGAGCGCCCGTTCGAACGACTCTTGGTCCGCGATTGACATACCCGGAGAGACGATTGCTTGCTCGATGATCGGAACAGATGCGGATGCGGTTTCTGACAGGATGTTCGGGTCCGTTGGGACAATCCGCCACAGGAGTAGTCCAACACCGTTCGCTTCGAGAGCATCAGCCACGATCTGGCGGGCCTCGTCCGTGCCGCTGGTCGGGAGGAACGCCATGACGACGCCCATGCGGTCCCTCGAAGGGACTTCGACACGATGCGCTGCGAGCTCGCGCTCCAGCAGTCGGTAGGGAATTCTCGTCATAACACCGGCGCCGTCACCGGTGCCGTCGGCAGAGCGGGCACCACGGTGGTCGAGGGCGTGGAGGCATTGCACACCGAGGCGAACGACCCGGTGGGAGGCAACGGTTCGTCGGTCGGCGAGGAACCCAACACCACACGCATCGTGGTGCTGCTGAGGGTTATAGAGCGGGAATTGTTTCATGACGCTCGCCTCGGTTGGGCCACAGAAGGTATCAGTTGTGAAAGGTTTCACAAAATCGACCGGACTCTGGCGCTGCACAGCACCGTATACGGTGTTCAGCAGCGCCAGACTTCAAAAGACCTGGTTGCACCAGGGGGCTTTGGCGGTGTGGAAGAGATTGTGGAAGGTTGAAACGGCGTCAGCGGCGCCGCGGATGCGGCCCGCTGAGGAGTAGGCATGGGCGTCTCCTCCGCCGAGGTACAGCGCACCGAGGACATCGAGGTCAACAGCCACGTCGGCCTCTTCGTCCGTGCGTGCGCACGAGCCAACTCCGTCGCTGATCCTGAGTTCGTAGGTGCCTTCGACATCGGGCCGGAAGGCGTTCTCCACACTGAACCGGATCGACCCGTCCTGCTCATATGCCCGCGCCTCAAGGGCTTTGACGACGTCGAGGATCAGAATCCACAGTGCATCGGAGCGAGAGTCGATCCTGACTCGTCTCGGTTCGACGAGCTTCAGGGCGAGCGGGTCATCGACAGGAGTGTTCCAAGCGGCCACATTCGGGCATCCGTCAACGTTTGTCAGGTATGACCACAAGGATGCATGGGCGAAATCGGTTCCAGCGACAACCTCGACTACGTGGACGGTCCCGTTCGAATGGCCGTCATCGCTCTCGCCGCCCTTCTGCCGGTAGATCGTATACCCGTCAGGGCCGCCAGGACCGTCGTGAACCACGATCCGCTTGCTCGTCTTGCCTCGCCTTGTCCAGGCGGCGTCGAAGAGGACCTCGGAATTCCACCACTCGGTCGTCCGGGCGTACACGCCGGAGACACGTGGCAAGTAAGCATCAAACACTGCCGGAAGCACATCTGCGGCGTCCTCGATCGAGATGCGCCTGACCCGTTCGATGTCGACGTCAGGGCGAAACACAATCGAGCGCGACTTGAGCTTGATCGAGTGGGCGAAGGACGCAGCGCCATATCCGTAGCGACCGTAGATGCTTGACTCAGATGACCAGAGTCCTGCAATCGCATACCCATTGGTGGCAGCGTTCTCGAGATGGCGCGTCATCATCTCAGCCATCAGTCCCATTCGCCTATGTGTGGGGAATACGGTGACGACGGTTGTTCCCTCCATCGGCACCTGACCACCAGGGATCGTGAGGTCGAGTGCGTACCCACCAAACGTCCCAACGATCTCGTCGCCATCGAACGCAGCAAGTGTGCGTTCGGGTGGGAGCGTGGCCTTGAGAAGGTTCGGGAATTCGTCATCGGGAACGTCGTCTGAGAATCCCTCGATGAGCGCCCGAGCAAACGCTGGGTACTCCTCGTCTGTGATTGGACGGTACGTGATGCGATCCATGGCGCAACATTACCGCCCGACGCCGGCCCTATCGGACGGCGCTATCGTCGATTCACGCCACTGAGGAGCACACAATGCCAGACGTACGAATCGCTGTTCAACTCCATCCGCAGCACGCCGACTATGCAGACATCCGTCGCGCTGCGGCCGAGGCAGAGGAGATCGGAGCTGACGTGCTCTACAACTGGGACCACTTCTATCCGCTGTATGGCGGCGAAGTGTATGGGGGCAGATCTGATGCCAATGCCGGCAAGCACTTCGAATGCTGGACAATGCTCGGTGCATGGGCCGAGGCGACTGAGAGAGTCAAGATCGGTGCCCTTGTCACGTGCAACTCGTACCGAAATCCACAGCTCCTGGTGGACATGGCTCGCACGGTTGACGCCATTTCCGGTGGTCGATTGATCTTCGGCATCGGAAGCGGCTGGTTCGAAAAGGACTACGACGAGTATGGCTACGAGTTCGGGACCGCGATCGGTCGCCTCAAGGCTCTTGATGCCGCTATGCCCATCATCAAGGATCGACTTGCCAAGCTCGACCCCCAGCCGACAGGCGACCTCCCCATCCTCATTGGTGGCGGCGGCGAGAAGGTCACGCTGCGCATCGTCTCTGAGTACGCAGACATCTGGCACGGGTTCGGAAGTCCAGAGGTGTTTGCCCACAAGTCAGCGATCCTTGACGACTGGTGCACGAAGTCAGGCAGGCAAGCCTCGGCCGTCGAACGCTCCGTCGGATTCGACCCGAAGAACTTCGATGACCTCGATGCCTACGCCGCAGCGGGAGCCGATGAGATCACGATCGGACTCAACGGCCCGAACTTCGACATGGGCCAGGTCAGGGAAGCGGTTGCCTGGCGAAACGGCTGACGGACGGCGCAACGGGAACCCCGTCTTCGAGATCCGGGGCCGGGATAGGGTCACCTGGCGTAACGGCGAGGGGGATCACGCCGGCCCAGATGCCAGAGTTCATGTCCTCGTCGTCGTCTCCAGGGGGTCCGGTCCGTACCTTCGCTGAGGCTTCCTCAATGTCGATCGCGAGCAACTTCGTACCTTTGTCCTCTTTCACGTTTGGCTGGCGGGCCTCATCCCACCGACCGGGCAGCACGTGGTTCGTGATGGCGGCAAACGCAGCCGTGCGCTCCTGTGGGTCTGTTACCACCCGAGGCGTACCAAATATCATCGCACTGCGATAGTTGAGCGAGTGATGGAATGCTGAGCGTGCGGCAACGATCCCGTCGATAATCGTCACGGTGACGCAGACCTGCGCATCAACCGTCGAGCGCAACATGCGCGACGCAGGTGAACCGTGGAGATACAGCACGTCACCCACCCTCGCGTGAATCGTCGGGATGGCGACGGGACCGTTCTCTGTGTCAAACGCAAGGTGACAGATGAGCGCCTCATCGAGGATGCTGTCGATCGTATCTCTGTCGTAGATGCCGCGCTCGGGGAGTCGATTGACCGTAGATCGTTCTGATGGTGAAGGCATCGGACGATGCTACCAACGCCTACTTCGTTCCCCGCTGCCAAACCTCGACGAGCTCGCGATACCGTGGCGATGCTTCCACCAATTCGAGATGAGTTCCCTCTGCAATTATGCGGCCGGCGTCAATCATCACCACCCTGTCAGCGCGTTCGGCCGATCTCAGGCGGTGGGCAATCACCACAGACGTCCTCCCGGCCAACAGGACACGGAGCGCGCCCTCCACCTGAACTTCGGTCTCGGGGTCAAGGTTGGAGGTCGCCTCATCAAGGACGATGATCGAGGGATCCGAAAGGAACGCTCGGGCGAGAGCAACGAGCTGCCGCTCCCCTGCGGAGAACCTTCCGCCACGCTCCCTCACCTCGGTGTCGAGTCCGTCAGGGAGCGAACGCACCCAGTCGTCGATACCCATTGCCCGCAACACATTCCAAACAGCTTCGTCCGGCGCATCGATGTCGGCATATGCAATGTTGTCTCGGAGCGTCCCAGCAAAGAGGAAGCCATCTTGGGGGATGAGTGCGAGAGCGTCGGTTCGTGAGCGTTCCGTGATATCACGCAGGTCTGAAGCGTCGATGAGGATCGTGCCGGACGAAGGGTCATAGAAACGCATGATCAACTTCGCGACTGTGGACTTCCCCGAACCGGTCTCCCCCACGATGGCCACGCGTTCCCCCGCACCAACCGCGATCGATACTCCGTCGAGAACCAGGGTGCCCGGCGTGTATGCGAAGGAGACCTGGTCGATATCGACCGTCCCGCGCACTGGATCTTCGAGATCGAACGCACCTGGTTCGTCATCGACGACCACAGGCTCATCCATCAGCTCGAAGAGTTTGGCAAGCGCCGAGAGCGCTGACTGAAGAAGGTTGTATACGTTCGACAAGTTGATGATTGGCTGAAAGAACCAGTCGAGGTAGAGCAGGAAGGCGACCAATGTCCCCACGGTGAGCGAGCCATTGATGACTCGCGTCGAACCGATGGCGAGCGCCGATGAAAGAGCGACCACTCGGAGAAATGCTACAACAGGGAAGTACCAGGAGATGGCCCTCGCTGCTGCCATGTTTGCATCGAAGTATCGTTCGTTCACCCGTCCGAATGTTGATGCCTGGGCGTCCTCCTGGGTGAATGCCTGGACGACACGAACACCAGTGATACCCTCCTGGAGTGTTGCGAGTACGCGGCCGATGCGCTCCCTCACCTGATCGTATGCCCGTCTGGCTTGACGCTGGAAGACCATTGAAACGCCCAACAGGACGAGGACGACGGCGAAGACAGCGGCTGCCATCTGCCAATCAACGAGCCAGAGCGCTACCGCAACCCCCACCACGGTCAGTAGGTTCGTAAGCGCCATAACGGCGCCATCGGACGCAAACTCCTGTAACGATTCGATATCGGCGGTCATCCGCGAAACGAGCACACCTGATTTCGATCGTGAGTAGAACCCCATGTCGAGTCGCAAAAGGCGACCGAAGACAACAGATCGCAGCCGCACGAGGTACCGCTCACCTACGACAGCGACACTCCACTGGGACGCCGAAGCGGAACCGTATTGCACAACGAGGAGGCCGAGGTATACAAGACCCGCGGTGACGACCACCTGCTTGTCCCCATGGGCGATGCCGTCGTCGATGCCACCGCGTATGATGATCGGCCCCAGGAGGCGAACCAGTGTGGCGACGAACGTGATCGCGATCGTCCCGACGAGCGGCCACTTGAGATCCGGTGCGATTCTTCCCGCCCTCGCGATGAGGCTCCCCGGCTGCTCCACTTCGTAATCTCCTGCTGAAGACATGTACTTCATGCAACCACATCCGTCTCGGCAGCCAGCACGGCGACATAACGCGGAATCGTCTCGAGCAGTTCCTCGTGGGGGCCGAACGCAACAACACGTCCATCCTCGATGAAGACAACATTGTCGACGAGCGCAAGGGTCGAGGTTCTATGGGCGATGATTACGGTCGTTCGCCCTGCCATGACCTGACGGAGAGCGGCCTGGATCTCCGCCTCAACGATCGCGTCGACCGACGATGTCGCATCGTCGAGGATGAGCACCCTTGGATCCCGGACAACACCACGGGCGAGGCTCACCCTCTGGCGCTGACCACCAGACAGTGTCGAGCCACGCTCGCCTACGACCGTGCCATAACCATCTTCGAAGTCACAAATGAAGTCATGAGCACGGGCCAGACGGGCAGCAGACCTGACACGCTCATCCGATGCCATCGGGTCGCCGACGCGGATGTTGTCCTCGATGGATGCCGAGAAGAGATACGACTCCTGGAACACGACAGAGACCTCGCTGCGAAGCTCGTCAAGTGCGAGATCGCGAACATCAACGCCGTCGATCGCTATCGAACCGGACGTCACGTCGTAAAAGCGCGGAATCAAGTGTGCGATCGTGGATTTGCCTGATCCCGTCGCTCCAACCAATCCGACCGATGACCCGCCGGGAACCACAAGGTTCACATCGTTGAGAACGCTCGTACCGTCCGGGTACACGAAGGACACGCCGGTGAATCGCACCTCACCCGGACCGGACTTGAGCTTGACCGGACGTCTCGGCTCTTCGATCTCTGGAGCCGTTTCAAGGAGCGTGTCGATCCGCGTCGCGGCCGCAGCCGAGCGCGGGAGGTTCGCAAAGAACCATCCAGTGATGAGCAGTGGCAGCACCATCACGGCCAAGTACTGGGTGAACGCCACGAACTCGCCAAACGTCATTTCACCGTCGATGACCCTGATCCCACCAACAACAAGAACGGCGACCGTGCCGAGGGCGGGGATGATCTCAAAAAACGGCCGGTAGATCGCACGCTGTTTCGCCATCCCCATGGCCGCCTCGTAGATCGTCTCCGCCTTGCCATCCAATCGACCCTGCTGTTGGGACTCCTGCCCATAGCTCTTGACGACCTCGATGCCAGCCACGGTTTCTTCAACGACGTGAGACAGCTCGGACAAACGCTGCTGGAGATCGAATGAGAACCCGACGACCCTGCTGGCGAATCGAGCCGACGTGAGGAGCAGAGCGGGAACCATCAACGCCGCCGTCATACCGAGGACAGGGTCGATGATCACCAATACGATCGTGACGACGAAGAACATCACAAGGTTCGCTGCAGTGATCGGCGCCATGGCAAGGATGAGCCTGAGTTGCCCAAGATCAGACGAAGCGCGTGCCATGAGTTCGCCCGTTGAGGTCACATCGTGGAACGAGAACGCCATACGTTGGATGTGCGTGAAGATGTTGTTGCGGAGGTCAGCCTCTGCCCGATACGACATCTTGAAGCCGAAGTAACGACGCAGCGAAATCCCGACCGCCTGGACGGCTCCGGCAACAACGATCAACCCAAGAAGAGGCCACACACCGGCCATGTCGGCATCGGTGACAACCGTATCGATCACGCGGCCGACGAGATACGGCACCGTGATCACCATGGCCATCCAGATCAGTGCGCCGAAGATCGAGACAGCGGCAATCGGCTTGTATCGCAACACCACACGCCAGAGAAGAGCGATCCCCACCTTGAGGTCGCCCAGCCGCGATGTGTCCTCTGCCATCACGCGCAGGCTAACGCTGCTTCTCCGCCTCGAGAACACTGAGCAGCGAGCCAATCGCAATCGGGGCACCGACGACAACGACGCCTACGGCGTACAGCCAGAACAGGATGATGCCAATCGAGCCAAAGACCGCGATCGAAGCCGCTGAATCCGTCGGAATGATGTTCAATGCACCCCATGTGCCTATACCGATGATCACGGTCACAAGGAGAGCTGTGGCTGCTGGAAGGCGGACCGGCGTCGGCGCGCCCCAGCGATAGATGGAGAAGAGGAGCACGAAGACCCACACAAGGGCGACCGCCATAAGAACCACATAGGTGAGACCAAAGCCACCACCAGGAATCCATGACTCAATCCTCGCGAAAATCCGCGTCCCGAAGATCGCCGCAATATAGGCGACGACGATGCCGACGCCGGCTCCGACCGTGACAAGGATCCCCGTTGAGCGCATTTGTACATAGCCGATCTCAACATCGGGGTCCTCGACGAGCCGGAGCGCCTTCTGGACCGTGTAGACGGCCCGCGAGCCCGACCACAACGCGATGAGCATGGTCACGATGATGATCGCTGCACGGTTGTTCTCAACCGATGCGACCGATTCCATCAGAATCTGCGTGAGGAATTCTGCGATGTCAGGTGGCAGGGCTTCTTCGAGAAACGCATACGTGTTCTCGAGCACTTCCTGGGTCCTGTCGAACAGTGTGAGCGTCGAGACGAACGCCAGCGCAAGGGGGACAACCGCGAACAGCGAGTTGTAGGCGAACGCCGCACCCATGAGCAGAGGATCTGCACGGCGCAGCTCGTCGGCAGCATCCCTGTACCAGTTCTTCCCGAATTCAATGATCGCACGCATCCGCTGAGCCTAGGTGTACACCCACAAGTCGGTGCTCGGACTATCGGATACCCATTCCTACACTCGCCTCGATGCGAAAGCTGATTCCCCTGTTACTCACTATTTCGGTGTTCACAAGCGCTTGTGTCGCTGGCGGCGACATCATCTCCGTCGGTCCCGAAGACTCAGTCACCACGCTTCCACCTTTGGCATCGAACACCACCATTGACGACTCCGGCGTCCCAGAACCAACGGTTCCGCCAGATACGACGACCACGACGGTTCCTGCTCGCCCAGCAGGTGTTGTCACTGCAGAGACCGTCTTCAATCAGTGGGGATCGGTTGATGGTCTCACGATGTTCAGGGGCAACCCGACGCGTACCTACTTCGGATCGGGGCCCGTCCCTGCAACGGCTCCTGACCGTCTCTGGCGATACCCAGAGAGCGCGATGTCAGGCCAATCTCCCGTCGGCAGCGAGCCGAAGGTCTGGTCAGGAACGGGTTGGACGGGTCAGCCCCTCGTCTACGAGCGTGCCGATGGCAGGACCGAACTCATCTTCGGTGCATACGACAAATACATCCATTTCCTCGACGCAGACACCTCGGAAGCGCTTCGTCCCCGCTTCGACATGGGCGACATCATCAAGGGCACCGTCACGCTCGATCCTGACGGATTCCCTCTCCTGTACGCGGGTTCACGCGATCCCCGGTTCCGAATCCTTGCTCTCGACGGCGATGAGGTCACCGAGGTGTGGTCGCTGCACGCCAAAGCTGTCGAAGGCATGTGGAACGATGACTGGGACTCGAACCCTGTCGTTATCGACGACATGCTCTACGTCGGCGGAGAGAATTCGTGGTGGTTCGCCATCAAGCTCAACCGGGCATACGACGACCAAGGCATGGTCACGGTCGATCCGCAGATCGTATATCAGATGCCTGCGTGGACCGACGAGCTCTACGACCTTCTCGGTCGCCAACACTCTGTTGAGAACTCGACAGCGATCTTCGAGCAGAAGGCCTACTTCGCAACAAGCGGTGGACGTGTCGTCGGGGTCGATATCAGCGATGTCGAGAACGGAAACGCCGAAGTCTTCTTCGATTGGTGGATGGGTGACGACATCGATTCGACCATCACAATCGACAGAGAGGGATTCATCTACGTCGTTGCACATGCCGACCACGAGAAGACAAACAACACCGCCGCCAGGCGGGTGCGCGAGGTCGGTCAACTCGTGAAGCTCGACACATCCGTCGAGGTCGGAGATCCCCTCACGAGCCTCGCACCGATCGTGTGGAGAGTCGAGATTCCTGCCGCGAGAGGTCAGGACACGGGCGTGTGGGCCACACCAGCGCTCCACCCTGATGGCATCATCTACGTACCGACCGATAGCGGGGATCTCCTCGCCATTGATACGGACACAGGCGAAACGGTCTGGTCTGACAACGTCGGCGTCAACGCATGGTCGTCGCCCGCAATCGTCGACGACACGCTCGTCATCGCGGTCGACTGCTTCTCTGAATCCGGGCTGCGCGCGTACGACATCACCGATCCACTGGCTCCTCGCGAGCTGTGGACAAGGCAGCTGGCTACGGGAAGCTGCATCGAGTCAACGCCAGCCGTCTGGAACGGCAACATATACGTTGGCGCCCGAGACGGATTCATGTACGCTTTCGGCTCGTGATCACCTACAACGAAACGGGGGTACTCGCCAGCCTGCGCACGGCGCTGATCATCATGCTGTTTGTTGGGGGTGGTGTTGGGGTCGTGCTGAGCGTTGCCGCGTTCTACGGAGACACCTGGTGGGTCTTCGACTGGGCAGCGAACTACCGCTGGCAGATGTTCTGGGGTCTATTGGCCGCAGCAATCATCTATACCCTCGTCGCACGCGGAATCGCATCAATCGTGTTCTTGGCTGCAGCGCTCCTCAACGCGTGGCTGATAATGCCACTGTGGATGGGAGACCAACCAGCCGCAACCGGGGAGAGCGGTGTGCGGATCGTCCATGCCGACGTCTACCCGGGCGTCACCGACAACGAGTTCGCCCTCCGGTGGTTGCTCGACACACAGGCAGACCTCATCCTCGTTTCCGGCGCGACCGCAGAACGACTGGAGCCGCTCACGGGCGACGACCGTCCATACACGATCATCGCTGCACCTGAGGTCGCTGGCAGTCCGGGAATCGTCGCTCTCGGCCTTCAAGCGTGGCCCGTCGAGGTCGTCAAGACCGACACCTTCTCCGATCCCGTGTATCGCATCACCGTTGGTGCCAACGGAGAGACGATCAACGTGATTACGAGTTGGGGAGCCATCGCATCGAACGCGACCAAGGCGGATCAACTCTCCGCCAGGCTTGCCACCATCACCGAACTGGTCACATCCTCAAGCCATCCTGTCACGGTGATCGGCAATCTCGGAGCCACTCGCTGGACCCACGGGATGCGCACCATGCGTGACACGACCGGGTTGCGCGACGCAACAGAGGGATCCGGGTATCTGTCGACGTCACCCGTATCTGGAATCCCCGTCATTGGTGGATGGATCGGACTGCCCATTGACGTCGTGCTCATGACCGAAGAGATCACACCCCTCGAGCTCTCGACCGGCCCAGACATTGGGGCAGGGCACCTGCCCGTAACGATCGTGGTCGGACCGGGCTTCCAAGGCTAGAGATTCGAATCCCAGCGATACGACCTCGCGAAGGTCATGGCGACCTCGAACACATCTCGACGGTACAACCCTCTTGCGCGAGGATGCGGGCGATCGGGGCGCCGAGTCCCCGAGATGCTGCAACCACGAGCGCCACCCCTCCGTCAAGGCCTAGGTCCATGAATCCTCCTCAAATGCTTGCCTCACCGCTGCGAGATCGTGCTTCCCGTTCGCCATCTCAGGGATGGAATCGCGTCGCAGCCATCTCTTTGGCCGCTCATGCGGTTTCAGATCATGTCTCACCTTGGCAGAGACGGCATCCAATCCAGCTTCCGTCACGACCATTGCACAGCCGATCTCTCCCCAATCCTCATCGGCCATCGCCACGACACACACATCTCGAACTTCATCGAGGCGATTGATCGCCGCAGCCACGCGCCCCAGAGAGACGTTCTCACCGCCCGAGACGATCACATCATCGACACGGCCCTCGACATGCAGCCTCCCTTCGGCATCGAACCGCCCGAGGTCACTCGTGTGAAACGGACCCAGCCGCGGCAGCTCTCCGAGGTATCCATCGAATACTGCTGGTCCGTCAACCGAGATGATGCCGGTCTCCCCTTCTGATGCCGGTTCGCCATCGCGCCCAACAATCACCACATCAAACCCATTGAGGGGCGCGGCGGCACGAACCGGAACGTCTGTAGGGAGAGCTGTGGCAATCTGCGACCCCGCCTCCGTCGATCCATATGTCGCGACGAGCTGAACGCCAGCGTCCAGACATCGCTGCCACAATTCGTCGCCGAGCGAGGCGCCTCCCACAAGGACGATTCCTATCGACCCAAGCGCAGCGGGATTCGTGTCCACCAGCCTCCCCACCATCGTCGGCACCATCGAAGCGATCGTCGGACGGTGTCTGTCAACGGCCTCTCCGGCCGTATCGAAAGGGGCGATCAATGCTGACCCGCCGGCCTCAAGTGTGCGCCAGACGATTGAAAGTCCCCCAACATGGTCGAGCGGCAGGCATATGAGCCACAGATCCTCCTGACCATTGTTGAGCCGGGAGCGCGAGGCAGCCACGGATGCCGAGATGTTCGTATACGACAGAGGTACGACCTTCGGCGGTCCGCTACTCCCTGACGTCCGAACGCACACAGCAACGCCGGGCGCAGTCGAGGTGGGAAGCTCGGTTGACAATTCCGTGCACGGGAACGGCACACCGCCGGCGTGCCCAGTGGCGAGAATCTCTATGACCGATTCGACATCGAGCGACACCTCGACCGGAATGATCTGCCACTCGGTCAGGCGCGATCTCATCTCGGCAGCTCTCGCATCGACTCTGCCGAGCACATCTCGGTAACTCATGGTCTGCGCGTCGTCGACAAGGCACACACGATCAGGATCGACCCGTGCGACACGGGAAAGCCACCGGTATGGAGTGTCTGGCGTCATCAGTCACTACAGTATCGCCGGGCGATCCTGCAACGGAGGACGAGTGGTTTCTGACATCTTCGACCCATCGGCATGGGAGCCGGTGCCTGGTTTCGAACTCACCGACATCACCTATCACAGGGCAAACGACGTCGGTGCTGTTCGGGTTGCATTCAACCGGCCCGAAGTTCGCAATGCCTTCCGCCCCAACACCGTTGATGAGCTCTACCGCGTACTCGATCATGCGCGCATGACCCCTGACGTCGGATGCGTGCTCATCACTGGCAACGGCCCATCCCCCAAGGACGGCGGCTGGGCCTTCTGTTCCGGCGGAGACCAGCGGATCCGAGGAAGGGATGGCTACAAGTACGAGGGAGCGGATGGCGTCGATCAGGCGAAGCTCGGTCGTCTGCACATCCTCGAGGTCCAGCGCCTGATCAGGTTCATGCCGAAGATCGTCATCGCTGTTGTCCCTGGATGGGCGGTAGGCGGTGGGCACAGCCTCCACGTCGTGTGTGACCTGACGATCGCATCCGAGGAACACGCCGTGTTCAAGCAGACCGACGCAGATGTCGCAAGCTTCGACGGTGGCTACGGCTCTGCGTTGCTGGCTCGACAGGTCGGCCAGAAACGCGCCCGCGAGATCTTCTTTCTCGGAAGGGATTACTCCGCACAGGAGGCGTTCGACATGGGGATGGTGAATGCTGTTGTGCCCCACGATGAACTCGAAACCGTTGCTCTTCAGTGGGCAAAAGAGATCACGTCCAAGAGCCCCACTTCCCAGAAGATGCTGAAGTACGCGTTCAACCTCCCAGACGATGGCCTCGTCGGCCAGCAACTCTTCGCCGGTGAGGCGACTCGCCTTGCGTACGGCACCGACGAGGCCCAGGAGGGCAGGGACGCGTTCCTCGAGAAACGCGATCAGGACTACTCCGACTTTCCCTGGCAGTTTTGAGCCATGTCTCAGCCGTCGAATCCTTGGATCATGGCTGCGCGGCCGCCGACCCTTCCAGCAAGTGTTGCACCAGTGCTCATCGGTACATCGATTGCATGGCGCGACGGCGTCTTCGCTCTCCTGCCGTTCATCGTCGTTCTGTTCGCCGTGCTTGCCATCCAGATCGGCGTCAACTTCGCCAACGATCTCGCCGATGCGGCCAGAGGTGCTGACACCGACGCGCGCATCGGCCCGCAGAGAGCTGTTGCATCGGGAGTGATCTCCCCCACAGACATGAGACGCGCGATCGCCATTGCGTTCGGACTCGCTGGCCTCGCTGGGGTCTACCTGATCTGGTACGCAGGGTGGCCGATCCTCGTTATCGGCATCATCTCAATCATCGCTGCCCTCGGGTACACCAACGGACCCATCCCCTACGGCTACTACGGGCTGGGTGAGCTGTTCGTGTTCATCTTCTTCGGGCTGGTAGCGACCGCAGGGACGAGGTATGTGTTCGGAAGCCCGGTACCCATGTCCGCGTGGGCTGGCGGCGTCGTGATGGGACTGCTCGCTTCGGGAATCCTCGAGGCCAACAATATTCGCGACATCGATACGGACCGCGAGGCGGGCAAGAGGACGCTCGCCGTTGTCGTCGGGAGGACGTGGGCCCGGAGGCTCTTCGCCGCGACAATCGCTGGGACGTTCGTCTGGATCATCTTCTCGATCGCCGTCGGGTGGTTCCCACCGCTGGCGATAATCACACTCATCCTTGCGCCACTCGGGATCCCCCTCATCAAGACCATATTCACCGAGACCGAGGGGCCACCGCTCATAGGCGTGCTCAAGGGCACAGCCCAACTGCAACTCTTCGTCGCCCTCCTTCTGAGCCTCGCCCTCGCCTTCTGACGGCAGGTAGGCTGATTTCGGTGACCACTCCAGACGAAACCGCACAGTATTGCGCTGACCTCGTGTCCGGCCTCGCCGACGCCGGTCTCGACACAGTGTTCGTCTCGCCCGGCTCGCGCAACACACCGTTCACGATCGCGTTCGCCAGAGAACTGAGAATCACAGACATCTCGTTCAGGGATGAACGTTCAGCTGGGTTCGCAGCAGTCGGTCATGGAAAAGCGACGGGGCGTCCTGCCGCGGTCTTGTGCACCTCAGGATCCGCTGCAACGCACTACTTTCCCGCCGTTGCTGAGGCCAATCAGTCGGCCGCTCCTCTCGTCGTTCTCACGGCGGACAGGCCTGCACACCTCAGAGGCACGGGCGCACCCCAGACGATGGACCAGATGAATCTGTTCGGGAGCCACGTCAAATCCTTCACCGATCTCGACATCCGATCGCCGCAGGGCAAGTCGGAGGGAGCGATCCTCGCGACACTCGCTTCGGCCCTGCCGCGGGGGGCTGTGCACGCCAATGTTGCGTTCGATGAGCCTCTTCTCCCCGACAAGTTGCCGCCGATACCTGAGCCAACGCCGAGGCCGACGTCACCCACACAGGCCGGTGCGCACGGGGATCTCATCGAGTCACTCACTGACAGGAATCTGATGATCGTTGCCGGTGGGCGCCAGGAAGTCGGATTCGCAGCGGCGCTCAACGCCTTTGCCAACGCCATGGGTGCGCCGATCCTTGCGGACCCGCAGTGCTGGGTCACCGGGCCGAACACGGTGCTCTCCGCTGACCTCCTTGCATCGAGCACAACTGCGTTCGAGGTTGCTCCGCCCGATGTAGTGCTGAGGATCGGGCCACTTCCGACGTCGAAACCGATCTGGCGTTGGCTGGAGACGTCCGGCGTCGATCAGATTGTCATCGACAAGTCACGTCTGAGGGATCCTCTTGCATCGGCTGGAACCGTTGTCGAATGCGATCCAACGGCGTTCCTGCTGGCGAATGTCCCAGCGCAATCACCCTCGACACAGTTCCTCGACACGTGGATGGCTTTGGACGCAACATGTGCGACGGCTGCGGACAAAGCGCTCGATGATCTGGTGTTCCCGAACGAACCGGAGATCGCTCGGTCACTCATCGCAACCCTCAGGGCAGGAGAGACGATTCATGTCGGCTCTTCCATGCCAATCCGAGACGTCGACACGTTCGCCACCCCACGTTCGGACATCACCGTGTTCGCCAACCGTGGGGTCAACGGCATCGACGGAACGATCTCAACCGCCATTGGCGTCGCGCTTGCCGGCCGTTCGGTGACGCTCCTCGTCGGCGATGTCGCCGCACTCCACGACGCCACCGCACTGGCAGAAGCGGTTCGCCTCGCTGCACCGCTGCGGGTCATCGTCGTCAACAACGACGGCGGTGGCATCTTCTCGTTCCTTCCCCAAGCAACAAACGGCCTCATTCCAACGGATGCATACGAGCGGCATTGGGGGACTCCGCACGGTTTGTCCCTGTGCAACGTCGCAAGGGGCTTCGGGATGGAAAGCAGAGAGGTCGAGACGCTCGACGAATACGTCGCGGCGATCTCTGAATCAATCACGGGTCCCGAACTTATCGAGCTGCGAACGGACCGCGATCAGAACCTCAGCCACCATCGTGTTGTCAGAGCAGCCATCCGCGCTACACGATCGTGAAGTTCTTCAGTTCCTCGTGAGGACGTTCAGGAGGGGTTTGAGTTTCAGCCTGGTCTCCCGCAACCCGGCGTCGGGTTGCGAGTCGGCACCCCTGCCTGCACCCGCATAGAGGTGGGTCGTGTCGCCCTTGCTCAATCCGCAGCGGAGCGCAATACAGATCGCACCCTCGCCTGCACCGTTGATCCAACCGAGCCCTCCCGTGTACCACCCACGGTCCATCGCCTCTGAAGCATTGATGTAGTCCACAGCGGCATCCCGCTCTACTCCGCCCACCGCCGGAGTCGGATGCACAGCGTCGATCACATCAAGTATTCCAATGCCATCGGCAAGCTCGCCATGGATCTCACTTGAGAGGTGCTGTACCGTCGCCATCTGTTTGAGCGACGGAGCGTTTGGCACGTTGAGGTCGACCGTTATCGTGCGACAGCCGCTTCGCAAGATCGTCAACGACGAGGGCGTGCTCTTCGCGGTCCTTGGCTGAGTTCATCAGCTGCTGACCGATCACTCGGTCGTCGTCGTCACCCTCGCCTCTGGGAGCAGACCCGGCGAGCGGGTTCGAGAGCAGTCTGCTCCCGCTCACTTCTGCGAGGAGCTCCGGACTCGCTCCCATGAAGACGGAGTCACCAGATTTCCACGCAAAGCTGTAGCACTGCGGGTACGCCGTTGCGAGCTCGCGAAACACGCGAAGAATCTCAACCGGTTCGGTCGACCGAACGGTGACGGAGCGAGACAACACAACCTTCTCGAGGTCGCCGCGTCTGATCGCTGCCACCGCGTCAGCGACGTGTTCCACCCACTCAGTAACCGGTGGACGTGACTCGATCCCATGGTCTCCTTGGTCAACAACCGTTGGCCACTCGGGGTGCTTCATCGAGCCGAGCAACTCCATCGTTGGGCCGGGCTCGTCCGACTCGGGGACGATCAACGACAACCTCCCGACTCCCCCAACTCTCTCAATCGATATCCGAGGAAGGAACACTTCCGCCGGCTCGTACCCGTCCCACACGTCAGAGGTCGACTCTGTCGATAGGAAGGAGAATCCAACGAACGCCTTGACATCCGGTCTCCCTTTCGCCGCGAGGGCGTCCCGGATATCACGGAATCGACTCTCTCCGGACGAGGACGAGCGCCACGCGGTACCAAGGCCGACCAGCCGATCACCGTTCGGCATGGAGTACGCAACGGCGTGATCGACGAGGCTCGCTCCGGTGCGTGCAAAGTCGAATGGGTCGAAGTCGATGTCAATCGACGCGACGCTGCCAACCGGGCTGCCGCCCTCAGATTGCACAGCGAGTTGTCGGTCCAGTTCGGAAACCTGTTCGGCGCTGAGGAGGAGCATCAGACCGAGGGTAGGGACATGACGGCGTCGATCACGTCGGCTACCCGCTGAGGATCCTCCATCGGCATCAGATGGGTGGCGTCGTCGAGCACCACAACATCCACGTTCGTGAACCGATCCACGAGCAATCCGAGATACGGTTCAACGTGCGTCGTTGAGCGACCCCCAGCCACGATGGTGACCGGGATATCGATGCAGCCGACGATGTCCCAGGTGTCATGGTCAAAGCCAGAGACGAAGTACTCGGCCTCGACCTCAGGTGAGCACTTCAGTTCGAAACCGGTGGCCGTCTGTCTGAAACCACCGTCGAGATAGGCGTTCAACGCCTCAGGGGTCCAGTCGGCGAACGGCCCTCCGGAGAACCGCTCCCTCGCGGCGCCTCGTGACTCGAACACACGTCTGCGCTTCCTTGCCGCAGCGGACAGGGGGGTCTCGAGCCTCTGTGCAGGACCTGGGAAAATGATCGGCTCGATGAGGACGAGATGCTTGAACGTATCCGGAGACGCAACGGCCGCACGCGCAACCGCGGCGCCCCCTGCCGAGTGACCGACACCCACAACGCCACGACACCCCTCAAGCACGGCGAGCACGTCGCGTCCAAGGAGCTCCCACTGCATCGGAAGATCTTCCATCGCGCTGTCCCCGTGGCCGCGCAGATCCATCGATAGCCATGACAGGGGCTCGGTTCGCATCGCGGCGATTACGGGATCCCACACCTCTTTGCAGAATCCGTTGGCGTGCACGAACAACAGGCCGGGGTCGCCGCCGCCACCCCGCGCCGTCGCGAGCCGTATCCCATCAGCGCCCTCAACCACTGACAGGGCCTACTCCCTCAGTGTCATCCAAGCGCCATGTGAGGTCGCTCTGAACGTCGACGACGCCATCAAGGCGTCGGGCAAGTTCCTCGATGAGTCTGGCTTCCGTCCGTGTCCCGATGCTTCCGACGAATGTGACGATGCCGTTCGCGACGGACACATCCACCGTTGCAGGATCGACGAACAGCACACGCCGGATCAGATCTTCCCGTATTTCGTCCTCGATCAGGTCATCGGGTCGAGTGAACGCCGCAACGATATCGAACCGTGACAGCACGCCAACCATCTTTGCATCCTCGACCACGACCACACGCTTCACATCGTGAGTCTGCATGTAGCGAGCAGCCTCGAGGACCTCTAGATCGGCAGGAACGTTGAGCACCGAGCGAGACATGACGTCGCGGACCAGTTCTGGAACAATTCCGGACTCAGCACGCGCAACCTCGAGCGCAAGAAAGTCGCCCTCGGTAATGATGCCAAGGACGTGATCATCCGCATCAACGACCGGAAGGCCAGAGACGCGATACCGGAACATCATCCGCGCCGCGTCCCTCACCGTCGTGGTCGGCGCGACCGCCACCACATCGGTTGACATCAGATCTCTGACGTGCATGTCAGCTCCCTATATCTTCGACGGAAGATCCATTCTTGACGGAATCCATGAGCCTGCTATTGGTCGCACTTTGATACGAGCGTCCACGATACGCACACCAGCGCCCGGGGGACCAACCTTGACAGGATTCAGATCCATCTCGAAGATCTCTGGTACGTCCTCGATCAGTGCCGACACCCGAAGGAGGGTGTCGGTGACCGCCTCGATATCACCCGGCTCGCCACCGCGATATCCCTCGAGGAGCTTCGCCGACTTCACTTCGCTAATCATCTCCGCCGCGTCGAGGTCCGTGAGAGGGTGAATCCTGAACGCGACGTCGCCAATGAGTTCAACGAACACGCCACCGAGGCCGAACACGAGTAGCGGTCCAAATGTCGGGTCCTCGACCATCCCGATGAGAATCTCGTGTCCACCAGCCACGAACTCTTGCACAAGGACACCCTCGGGATCGGGCACGGCATTCGTGACCTGTTCATAGGCCGCGCCGATGTCGACCGATCCGACCACATCCAGCGCAACGCCGCCGACGTCGGACTTGTGGACCGCCGAGGGCGAGATGACTTTGAGCACGATCGGGCCGTCAAGTTCCTCACCGAACGCAATCGCATCCTTGACCGTCGATACGACCTGCGCCTTGGGGATCACAATCCCATAGGAGTCGAGCACCACATCTACGGCATCCGGGTCGAGCCAGACTCCGTCCACCCCGACACTCTCGCCAACACCGTCCATGGCAGCTTCGACTGCGTATTTAGCTCTGGCTGGGTCGACGTCATCAAATTCGACGAACTTGCCCTCAGGCCGAGAGAGCCACTCGGCGTATGTCGTCGCCTTTCGTAGTGCCTTTGCGGCACGTTCGGGGAATGAGAACGTCGGGAATCCCACGTCCCCACTCGAGAGCTCCGTTGGGGCACCGCCCGATTGCATATACACACAGAGGAACGTCTTGTCATCCGGTGTCGCCTCGCCAGCCTCGCGGATCGCAGTCGCAGTTTCTGAGACACCGAGGTCAGAGGCAGGGATGAACAGCGTGATGAGCGCATCGATCTCGTCACTTCCGAGAATCGTCTCGATCGCCTGTCGGTATTGCTCAGGACCTGCCGCCGCGATCATGTCAATCGGATTCGTGACCGCTGCCTCGTCAGAGAGAAACGACTTGAGCCTTGCCTGAAGCCCGTCTGAGAGTTCTGGCACCGTCAATCCCTGAGATTCGAGCGCGTCAACCGCAAGGATCGCCGGACCTCCGGCATTCGTCACAACGGCAACACGGTCGCCCTTCGGTACGGGCTGGTTGGAGAGCAGCGCGGTGACGTCGAAGAGTTCCTCAAGCGTCGAGACCCTGATGACGCCAGCCTGGCGGAACAGCGCATCGACCGCAACGTCGAGGCTTGCGAGTGATCCTGTATGGCTCGACGCGGCTCTCGCGCCGGCCGAGGTTCGACCCGACTTCACCGCGACGATCGGCTTCTTCTTCGCGATGCGACGAGCAATTCTCGAGAACCGTCTCGGATTGCCAAACGACTCGAGATACAACAGGATCACATCGGTGTTCGGGTCCTCCTCCCAGAAGAGCAGGAGATCGTTTCCAGCAACGTCAGCTTTGTTACCGACCGAAACGAACGTCGATATGCCGATGTTCAGATGGGTCGCATAGTCAAGGATCGCAAGACCGAGGGCGCCGCTCTGGGACGACATGGATACGTTCCCTGCCCGAGGCATGATCGGCCCGAACTGCCCGTCCAGGCTGACCGACGGGTCCGTGTTCTGGAGCCCCATGCAGTTCGGGCCAACCATGCGCATGCCTGAGTTTCGAACGATGTCGAGCAGCTCGGCCTCCATCTGCGCTCCGGCTTCGCCGGTCTCGGAGAAGCCAGCGGAGATCACGACGACACCCCTGACACCCTTCGCAGCGCACTCTTGTACAACGTTGCTGACGAAACGACCTGGCACGACGATGAATGCGAGATCGACTGATCCAGGGATGTCCGCCACAGATGGGTAACAGTGAATCGATCGGACGACCGAAGCCTTCGGATTCACCGGATACACAGGTCCGTTGAAATCGGCGTTGATGATGTTGTTGAATAACCTCCCACCGATGGAGGTCTTGTTCCTGCTTGCACCGATCACAGCGATTGACGTTGGATAGAACAACGGCATGAGCGACGCCGCGGTCGCGATCTGCTCGGCGCGTCCCTCCGCTTCGATCACGGCATCGGACTGCTCGGTGTCGATCTCAACCGTGTAGACACCCTGGTCCACATCTCGGTGCATCGAAAACCCTGCGTTGCGGAAGACGCGCATCATCGCGTGGTTGTCGGCGAGCAGATGCGCAACAAATCCCGTGATGTTCTGGGCTCGCGCGTACGCGGAGATCCGATATACGAGCAGTGTTCCGATTCCCTTCCCCTGAAGATTGTCCGAAACCGTGAAGGCGGCTTCGGCAAACCCGGGTGGGCGTCCTTGGAGTTGTACCTCCCAACGCCGGCGAGCTCGCCATCGACAATCGCGACGAACGCCATCTGCTCGTCGTAATCGAGGTGGGTGAACGCTTCGAGCTCGTCAGGTTCAAGCTGTCGCTTCACCCGAAAGAAGCGAAAGTAGCTGCTCTCTGTCGACATACTCTTGACGAACGTCTGCAGCGCTGGCGAGTCCGCAGGGACGATCGGCCGTATTCGTACCGTGCCCCCGTCTTTGAGCACGGCGCTCTGTTCCCACTCGGACGGATACCCGGACGGCGGGTCCGTGATGGTCGCCGGAACGGTCAATGACATGTGCGTGGTACCTCGGGTTGTTACCCCCGATTCTGGCAGGTCGCTGATGCCACCATCCGGCGGCGGTATGGTTGTGGCATGGATGCTTGCTGTTCGCCTGTTTGCTGCTCGCCGCTGTCTGCCGACGACGCCGACACGATGGCATCGCGAATGAAAGCCCTCTCCGACCCGACACGGCTTCGCCTCTTCAGTCTGGTGGCTTCGACTCCATCACGGTGTGCGTGTGATCTCACAGAACCCCTCGGTGTCAGCCAACCAACCGTCAGCCACCATCTCAAGGTGCTGACCCAAGCGGGGTTGCTGACGAGGGAGCAGCGAGGGAAGTGGGTGTACTTCTCGGTTTCAGACGAAGCTCTCGCCGAGCTCAGCGTCTTCCTCGACCCCAGTGCCGTTGCCGTCGGGTGAACCGAACACGACAGATATCTCTCCGCCGCCATCGATCGACGTACCGATTCTGATGCCACCGCCGGTTCGTTCGACAGTGCGCACGACGATGTCAAGTCCGAGACCTGTTGATCCTGCGCCACTCTGACCCCTTCGTGTGACGCCGAGATCGCCGAATCCGGGCCCGGCGTCCGAGACCGTGAGCACCTGCCTTCCATCGCCCTGGGTCCGCACGGCGAGCCGATATCCGACACCAGCCGGGGTGTGGGCGAAGATGTTCTCGATCAGAACATCGATGAGGGCACCGAGTTCTACTCGCTGGAGTTCTATTGGATGGTCTCCAGGCTCGACAGACACCGAGGTCGGTCTGCCCTGTTCGTCCGCGAGTACCTGCCAGAACGAGGCTCGGTGCGTCAGAACAGAGCCAAGGTCGACAGAGTCAGCCACTATGCCGGCGCTCGATTGCCTGCGAGCTCTCTGGATCATCTGATTCACCTGGTGTTCGAGCTCATCTATGTCGGCCTGGAGGGAAGCTGCCTCCTCGGGATCGGACAGAGTCTCGGCTTGCAGCCTGAGAGCAGTGAGCGGCGTGCGAAGGCGGTGAGAGAGATCGGCGACCGACTCGCGCTCCGCTTCGAGCAGCATGTCGAGCCGTCCAGCAAGCGTGTTGAAGGCTTCGCCGACCTCCGCGATTTCCTCCGGCCCTGAAGGATTGACCCGCACGTCGAGGTTCCCCCTCCCCCATTCGTGGGCAGCGTCGGAGAGCTCGATGACCGGTCGGACCACCGACCGGCCGAGCCGGTCGGCCGAAAACGTCGCCACGGCAATCAGGAACAAACCGAGGCCGACAAGCATCGCCCATGCGAGGGACACACCCTCCGTCAACTCCTCATCGGCTACGAAGGCCCGCACAACAACTGTGTCGCCTTCGATGGGTGCATCCGCTGTCAGGACGGGTACAAGCACCTCAGCGCCGCCCTCCGTCTTGGCGGTGAATGCGGCACCACTCTGGGCTTGTCCGATGTGTTCACCTGAGCCGATGTCAGCGCCGACAACCTCACCGCTGAGGAAGATCACGCTGAGACCCTCCGGATCCCCGAAAGCGGTCAGGATTGCGTCCGCGAGCTCGGGAGTGATTCCACCATCTGTCCCGACAACAGCGAGGGCAACGGCCACAGACTGGGCGTCGCGTTCAGCATCAGAGAGCGCTCTCGTCTGCGCCTGGTTCCTGATCAGAATTCCGACCGCTACGAGGAAGGCAACAACAACGAGTGTCGCGACCGCGAGGCTGAGGAGCGCCAATCTCCTTCTCATGAAGGTTCGACGAGCTTCACACCCACACCGTGCACGGTCTCGATGTGACGCGCTTCCGCTGCGGTTTCGCCGAGTTTCTTCCGCAGCCACGAGATATGGACGTCGACGGACTTCTCCGAGCCTCCGTACGGCTGCCGCCACACCTCAGCCATCAATTGACGTTTGGAGACCACAATGCCTTGTCGCTCAGCGAGATATAGGAGCAGATCGAACTCTTTGGGGCTGAGCTTGAGCCGTGCTCCTGAAAGCGTCGCCACACGAGCGCCCGGGTTGATGCTCAGATCGCCAACAACAATGGTTGAAGCGCCTTCGTCTGCCGCTGAGCGGCGCAGAACCGCGCGGAGTCGTGCTTCGAGTTGCTCGACGCTGAACGGTTTGACGAGGTAGTCGTCTGCTCCCGCGTCGAGCGTCCTGATCACGTCACGATCATCACTTCGTGCGGTAGCCACTACGACAGGGACGTCAGTGATCGCCCTGATCATCTTCAGGAGCTCAGCCCCGTCGAGGTCGGGCAGTCCCATGTCGAGGACAACAACGTCGGGTCTTCCACCGACGATCTGCTGCAAACCATCGAGTGCTGTGGCTGCGCCAGAGACGTCGTAGCCGTTCTGGGAGAGGACGCGCGTTACCAATTCGCGGATTCGTTGGTCGTCCTCGATGATCAGCACTGCTGGCACGCCGACAATCAACCACAATGCGAGTGTCTTAGCAACTCCTTAACATGGTGTTGGAAACATCGAAACCCGGAGGCATGGACGATGGTTGCAATGCGACAGAGACTCCTCCTGGTCGCTGGCTGGCTTTTCGCAGCCATCGGCTCGGTCTTGGTAGCTTCTGGTGCAGTGGCGATTGCCGGAGGACAGGTTCTTGACCGTCCGCTGCGACCGCTCACTGCCGCGGAAGTTGCAGCGCTCCCTGTCGTACCGGTGGGCTTGACCGACGCGACCGAGCCCCAAGCCTCCGGCGGCATCGAACGAACCACCGGCGAGCCCACCGTAGGGAGCGACACGGCCGATTCCGGTCTGACTGATCCAGTCAGCACCGGGGGGAGTTCGCATTCATCCAGTGCTGACTCCACAGAGGAATCTGGACGATGGGATCGGTTCACCTCACCAGACAGTTCGAATACACACGTTGAGGCGATTGAAGCCGGAAGGGCCTCGCTTGCAGCGACCGATGGTCAGCTCCACCTACTGTGGCTCACGCCAGGCGCCCGCTA
>PVMK01123536.1_pt1 | contig 37283 bp, 31 predicted proteins | sample 1853481 | NCBI WGS metagenome assembly PVMK01 (sample SAMN08533507, study PRJNA380276) | Marine sediment metagenome, whole genome shotgun sequencing project.
GAACACCTGGACAGGATGATCCGCTGTGGTTTTTCACATACGCAGCAGTGGTTCCAGGCGCTGGAATTCTATTCGTTCATTGCGCGAAAGTGAGGGCTCCCGTCGGGGATGCCGGAAGCGTGAAAACTGACCGCTATGTTCGAACCCCGACAACTCATAGATAACTTCAGGAACACCGCGCTGGAAGCTGTGTCCGGGCAATTTGCCGAGGCAACAGCGCAGGTGCTGCTGCAGCGGCGCCACGGATTGCTTCACAGCTGGATCGAGTTGCTTGATGCGCTGCCGGCGATTGAGCCAGGCGATTATGATTTTTGCAGCCCGGCAGTAAGAGTCGGTCGCCAGGGCGATGCCAGCAGGGAACAGCTGGCCAGCTTGAAAAGGCTGCTGATGCAACTCCACCCCTGGCGCAAGGGGCCATTTCAACTATTCGGGATAGATATTGATTCGGAGTGGCGTTCGGATATGAAATGGCGGCGGCTGGAGCGGAAAATCCAGCCATTGCATGGCCGGCTGGTGCTGGATGTTGGGTGTGGAAATGGTTACTACATATGCAGGATGCTGGGCCAGGGTGCTGACTTTGTTCTCGGAGTGGAGCCATCTCAGCAGTACATTGCCCAGTTCAGTGTCCTCAGGAAATACCTGCCGGCAATGAGGGCAGAAATCCTGCCGTTAAAATTCGAGGAGTTCCCGTTAAACTACTGTATATCCTGTGGCATTGAATTCGATACGGTGTTTTCAATGGGGATTCTCTATCATCGCAGGGAGCCGAATCTGCATATCGATGAACTGTACAGCGCCATGCGAAGTGGAGGAGAACTGGTCATGGAAACCCTGATTATTGAAGGAGACAGCGGAGACGTTCTGATTCCAGGGGATAAATACGCCAAAATGTCGAATGTGTGGAGCATACCTTCGGAGCCGGAGTTGCAGTCATGGCTTCGTGGCTGTGGTTTTCGAGACATTCGTACCATCGACATATCGACAACTACTACAATCGAGCAGCGCAGGACTGACTGGATGACGTTCGAGTCCCTGGATGATTTCCTCGATCCACGAGACAGTCAACGAACTGTAGAAGGGTATCAGGCGCCCCTGAGAATTCTGGTAAGCTGTATTAAATAATCTGTAAAAGTCGGCAATTAGTAATTCGGTTTTAGCATTAGAACGTGATTTGATCGGTCCAATCCAGGAAAAGCAGTACAAAAAATCAGAAACATCCAGGGCAAAACTAAATACCGTCTACCAGCATTAAGTCTGTTTCAGCGGCCGTTTCTCGAACAGCACGCGCGGCTGTATAGGCTTCAGATTCATAGAATCCACGTGCTGCATTCATATCGTCAAATTCAATGATAATCGTCAAACCTCTCAGGCTGCCCTCACGATAATCGGGCGATGGGTTTCGGGCAAGTACTCTACCGCCGTGATCGGCGATTGCAGGCCCCGACATTGCCTTGAATTTTTCAAAAGCCTCTTTGTCATGTACGCGGATATGTGCAACCAGATAAGTTTTTGACATTGTTCTACTCCAGGTATTTTTAAAAAAACTAATTTAAACCTAACCAATACTCAAAGTAACGACCGAGTCAATCACCGATTTAGGGTCTCGTAGATACTGAGTATTGGGCGTGAGTTTATCATGGTAAAACATTGGCTGCTCCATAAAGGAGCAGACGTTCAGAAACTTGTTCTGGGAGGCCGCTTATGGGGCCAGCCCCTAATACCCGAATAGTCATCAATAAGTTGCGATTTCAATCGATCGCTGCAACACCTGCGTTAAAGCTCCCAGCCAGTGTTTCAACAGTTCGCTTAAACCTCTTGTCACAAGACAATAATTTAAAATTTTAGTGAGTCATTTAAGTGTGGAAAGGTGTGCTTTATCACACAATCCTGTGCTTCTGACACTTTCTTCAAACTCGGAAATCCCATTGTTATCAAATGAAGTATTATTTAATAGTACTTCAAGTTCAATATGTTCATACTATGAATGGAATAGTATAAATATTAAGAACTAAAGCGTACAGTCTCCAGGACTTCAGGCTGCGAATTATGCGTATACCAAGGCAGGCTCTCTTTGTATTACCGAGAACACGCTGCAAACACACTAGAGGAGAAACGCGATGAAACCAAAGAAAATGATACAGCAGACAGGGCAAGTAAGCGCTCCAATTAACATTCTTGCAATTGGCGATAGAAAATCAGTCTTTCGCGATATGATAGTGATTTGCATTACCGCCATCATGATAACTCTACCCACGACGGGGGTCTGGGCCGATGGCGGATTCATGGCGATTCAGTATGAGTTTTCACTAAACAAGAAACTGAAATTCCGACAGCTCAATCTGGCCTATAAAAATAACTCCGGATTTACTGAAAATCAGTCATCCTATTCCGGCGAAACTATCGGCACCAGTATCAACATCCCACTTTTTTCCATGGGTGACCGGCCACCAGGTTTGTTTAATCTCCTTTTGAACGATGAAAGGCAATTAACAGCGTTTGGGATAGAGTCAAGCGAATCAAATGGCTCTAGTAAACCATCAGCAGGAAACGTACTGCTTTTTATTGGTGTTTTGGGCATTGTTGCTTATAGTATCAATGAGGATCTAAAAGACGGTTGTTCAGGTACAGAAATTGCTATTAGTGTGCTGGCACCGGGTGGTAACACTGACTGGTGCAGGGATCAATAGCGGTTCATCTGGAAAACCGGGACATATATGAATACCTCCCGTGAAGTCAAATAGAATTTTCTGAGTTTAGCGACTGCGGACATATATCCGGCTATATAAATGGCCGTCGGGTTAATTGCCCGCAGCCGAGCCTCATTGTGATTCGCTACCTGCTGACCTATACAGATTCTCGGCTATCTATAAGCCATCGTCCCGGTCAGGTTCCAGCAGGTTCGATCGTTCTATCTCAGACCACTCTATTTGAGCAACGCTGGCAAGTCTATTTCTCGTATTATGGGTTAATGTTTGCTAAGAATAAATTATCGCTTTTTAAGCAGCAGATAGATGCTGCGATGGTACGTTCTCAACGCCTTTGTTGAGCACAACCCAGATCATCCGAGCCGTCTTATTGGCAACAGCAACCATGGCTTTATGCTTTCCTCGTCGATTGATTAACGCCTTTGTCCATTGGCTTAACTTGTCATCCTTATCTTTCATCCAGTTGATAACCGTTCGGGCACCATGGATCAACAGTAATCTCAAATATTGATTTCCACGCTTACTTATTCCACCTAGTCGGACTCTGCCACCCGTTCCATGTTGTTTCGGTACCAAACCGATCCAGGCAGCAAGCTGTCGACCATTTCTAAATTGATGCGCGTTTCCCACACTGCAAAAGATGGCCACAGCCGTAATAGGGCCTATCCCGCGTAAACACATCAGTGCTTTAATGGTCGGATGAGCTTTGGCTATCGCGCCGAGTTGTTGATCGAGTTCCGCGATTCTTTGTGTTTGAACACGAGTTTCTTCATACAAAGCACATACGGCTGCTCTTGATATCGGCGTCAATCCATTTTCACCATCTTCTAGTACACAGGGTATATCTCGATTAAACGAACCAACAGATTTAGCAAGTACCACACCATACTCAGCTAACCTGCCTCTTGCTTGATTGATGGTTGCCGTTCGACGTTCTTTGTGACGAGATCGAATGCGTAACAGTGTCTGATAATCTTGTTGCTCGATTGTTTTGACTGGCACCAAGTGCAGATTAGGGCGCGATGCACTCTCCGCTATTGCCAGTGCATCTTTGGCATCGTTCTTATTGCCTCTGCATAAGCCTTTTACGAATTGAGCTGGCACTAACTTCACGGTAAATCCGTGTGACGCAAACAGACGTGCCCAATGATGTGCGCTACTACAAGCCTCCATCACTAGTGTGGCATTTTGATGCTGAAGAACCGAATGAAAAAACTTGGCTCGCCTAACTGATTTATTAAATTGTATCTGTGAGGCCTGATTCAATCCGCACAGCTGAAATACATCTTTCGCTAAGTCGATGCCAATTACTGTAATATTACTCATGATGAATACCTTTTTTGGGTTGTAGGAACCTGCCACCTTGGACGGCTCTCTTGCGAAAGTCAAAAAAGGTGGGAGGTATTCATCACAACAGATTTATTTAGCTCCAAGCAGAAAGAAAAGGAGTCAGATTTAGTTTTTGGGGAGGGCAGTATGAATTAAATAAATCTGTCCCATTATTTCGCACTATTTCATTTTTCGGGTCAAATTTCAGTGTATATAACTAGTAGAAGTAGGCGGGGCATCGGGGTAAAACAAAATTTGTTATACTGATCAGCCATATCCAAATTAAAAGAGGAGAATACTAATGGCGATCGACTGGGAAATTCATGGTTTGGCGTTCGGAAATTGTAACTGCGACTATAGCTGCCCTTGCCAATTTGAAGCGCTACCAACACATGGTGACTGTAAAGGCACAGGTTATTTTCAGATAGATAAAGGTCATTTTGGCGAGGTGTCACTAGACGGGCTCAAAATGGGTGCCATTTATGCCTGGCCCGGCCCGATTTTTGAGGGTAAAGGCAAATGTCAAATTTTCATTGATTCAAACGCGAACGAAGCCCAGCGGGATGCACTTGTTAAAATCTCGATGGGTGAAGAGGCAGAACCCTTCTCGAATATTTTTACGGTTTACGCTGCAATGTGTGACGAAATATATGATCCGATTTTTACGGAAATCGACTTTCAAATGGATATGGAGAAACGCACTGCCAGGTGTGTAGCCCATGGTGTTAGCGAATCTTCAGGCGAGCCGATTATTGGAGCTGGTGGAAATGAGCACAGAGCACAAATTTGTCTACCCGAAGGGGTGGAGTTTCGGATGGCTGAAATCGGACGTGGCCGTTGCAAAGTACAGGGGAAAATAGAGCTTGAGCTTGATGACGGTTACGGGCAATTTAACGAAGTACACTTGAATCGAAGCGGGGTTTTTGGATAAGCCCTGAATTCAGGTTGTGTTTGTACCTGGTGCTCAAAAAGAGAATAAATCAGATTAAAGATATGTACAGCCTTATAGCTTCTGATGCCGATCCACTCTTGTTGTTAACACTTCTTCAGGTTCTATTTATACGGCGAGTTTGAATATCTAGCAGAAATATTTCTGAAGCCGAAAATTAGTCTGATTTGGAGAAAGCGGACAATATCCCGCTTCAGATAATTGGCCGGAATTTGCTGCGATTTCGACCGATCGTGTGCAACACATGCATTAAAACGTTCAGCAGGTGGTTCAAATAGTAACGATTTTCTTGGTCGCTCATATAATTCCTTGAGCCCGGGAGAGGTTATTACTCATCTCAATTGACGATAAACACATCAGGCCAGCTGTCGTTGGCACCATCGAAGGTGAGACGCTGTGCGCTACTCGCCGGCGTATCGGTTTTCCAGATAAATATTTCGTAGTCCGCCAGGTCGGGTTCATGTGCACCATCCGATGATGATAAGACAAGGAATTCCTGGGACTTGTTGAGACGGGGGAAATATTCGTGGCTCAGTTCGCCGGGCAGGTCCAGCCATTTCATGATTTTTCCGGATTTCCGGTCGTAGCGGTTAATCTGGTTTTTCTGCCTGCCTCCTTGGGTATTGGAAACAAACATTGCGAAGGTATTGTCAGGGGACCAGGTCAGCATACAGCCCCTGGCAACCGTTATAATATTTCCACTTTCATCGGCAATTAGGTTTGTGGGTCGGCCAAAATCCCTGTAGGAAACTGCAAGCACTCCATTTTCGTCGACTGAAGGCCAACGCAGTTCAGAATCCGGCAATCCTGCAACATTACGCTCGAATAGTTTGGTTTCAAGCTTGCGGCTAAAATTGTAGGACCAAATTTCACGGCCATTGCGATTAAAGTACAACGTCTTTCCGTCAGCAGACCATGAAGGTGCAGCGCCGTGATTGGCGACCAGGGTTTCACGTCCGCTGTCAATATCCTTGATCCAGATATTCCAGGGCTTCTGCTCCCGCCACGATTGCCATTTGGTTACCGATCGCGAAAATGCCACCTGTTTACCGTCCGGGGAAATTCTCGGGTGTGTTTCGGTGTTTGGATGAATCGTAAGTGGTCGAATTGACAGGTCAGACAGGTCCATAATCATTATGTTGTGGTTGCCCATCCGGTTCGATGACCAGACTATGAATCCTTCAAGATCCTGCAACCAGGCCGGGCGATCTTCAATGGCAATTCCGGGGTTTGTCCGTATCGGTTCGGATTTGCTGCCGGTCGTTTTCAAGGTAAACCAGCTGGCCAGCGCCAGTACCAGGCATGCCGAGGCAAACACCACAGGCCATACCGGCTGGCGGGTGGCGGAGACTGATTTTTTCGTGTCCCGGTGTTGCATGAACAGCAGAAACAGTGCAGCCAGGCCAATGCCATAGTCCACGGACTGGGTAAGAATATGCAATGCCAGCAGGGTGACCAGGGAATTGCCCGGATGTGCCCCGAACAGGGCAAGGAAAGTCATGCCGCCAATCTCCCATGCGCCGAAGCTCATCAATGTGGGGATGGGGAGTGCAGCACTCATTTCGGATGCAATCATGGCGGCCAGTACCTTGATATCGGGCAGCAGTGCGAGCTCGGGAAAACTGGCCGATGAGATACTGTGAAACAGCACCAGCAGGCCAATGTACTTGAGACTGCGAACGATAATTGTCAGCAACAGGACCTTGATCAGTACCCCGGCCTTGAGGGTGGCCTGGACCGCGTCATTGAGCTGGTCGACCAGCTCCAGGAGTTTTCCGAAAAATCTGCCTTTTGCCCATCCCTGGTTATGTAAGAACGCCATCATGGCAGGGAGTACATAGCGAACACCGATATAGAAAACAGCAACAGCTGCCAGGGCAATGAGAGCGACTTTTACCGGAGCTGTGTTCGGGAAACCTATAACAACAGCGAGAAGAATCGTAACCGGGGCCAGAACCGCAATATCCAGCACCATGGCGAACAGCAACGATGAAAGCCCGCTGGAGATTGATGTGCCGGAGACACGTTTCAGCAATGCCACGTAGGCAAGCTCTCCCAGCCTTGCGGGAAGCAGGTCGACAACCATTCCGCGCACGGCGGTGATCAGGACCATGGTGCCGATTGCGGGAATGTGTGCGGCTGTTGCCCCGGACGCAATTATCAGCGTTTGATACCGGATTGCGCGAAACCATATGCCCGTCAGTGCAAGGGCCAGGTACAGCAAAAAGAGCGTAACAGAGCTGCCGCTTATGGCAGCAAATACCTGGGCCGGTGAAACGTCCTGTCCGGGACGGGATGCCGCGTAAAACAGGAAGGCAAGGATGACCAGCGAACCACCGGTTCCAACCAGCAGGTAACGGGTAATCCTGGGTCCCGGGTGTTGTGTCGAATCAGTCATAACAGGGCCACGGCCAGCAGTTATCGGCGCAGGTAAATCACGTTTAGCAGGGAAGAATCTTCGAGTTCGCAGGTTTCAGACTGTTTCCAGGTTTCGGGGTCAATGGCAGGAAATCGCACTGCGTCCGGGTGGTCGATTGAGTCTGGAACATAGGTTACATCCAGCAGGGTAGTCCAATCGAGAGCTGCCAGGTAGACCTGGCCGCCGCCAATAATCCATGTATCGCTTTCTTCACAATTACGGAGAGCAGCCTGGAGGTCGGTATAGCTTTCGGTATTTTCTACCGGGTTACGGCTGATAACGACATTGCGCCGGCCTGGCAACGGCTTGCTGCCGATAGATTCCCAGGTCAGGCGGCCCATTACAATGTTTGAGTCCATGGTGCGTTGCTTGAAGCGTTTCAAATCCCCGGAGTAATGCCAGGGAATATTTCCGTCCAGGCCAATAATATTGTCACGGGTCATGGCCACTATCGCACCGCGTACAGGTGCCGCAGGGTTGTATCGCATTTACACCGCTACTTTGAATTTCAGGGGTGAGTAGGGATTGTAACCTTGAAGAACAAATTTCGACATGATTTCATCAGTATCCAGTGACAACAGCGGCTCAATATCATCGAGGCTGGTGATGGATGGATCAATGGCGAGCGTGGGAAGCTTCCTTGGACTCCGGGTGAGCTGCTCCCGGAGCCCGGGGACGTGATCATATTCTGCCATGCTGCCATCGGCCTTTGCGGTGTAGATGTGGGCATCGATCAGGGTGTGCCCGAAAATTCCAGGTGGTATGCCGCTGAACCTGGAAAACAGCTCAAGCAGCAGTGCGTAACCGGCAATATTGTAGGGAACGCCTAGTGCGATATCACAGCTGCGCTGGGTCAGGTGGAGGCATAAACTGGGCTCGCCAGCATCGTCAAGCTGGGTATTCATCACCCACAAGGCATGACACGGCGGTAAAGCACTGGTTTGTGCGTTGCCGGGTGCCCACGCCGACACCACCATGCGCCGGCTCATCGGGTTATTCAGCAGCTGGTCGACAATGTAGGCCACCTGGTCGTTGGTTCGGTCATCCGGGAGGGGGAAATGCCGCCAGAAATTTCCATAGGCGCTGGGAACCTTGCCACTTTCATCAGCCCAGGGATCCCAGAACTTGCAGTTGTGCTTTCTGAGCAGCTCAATATCGGTCCGGCCGGACAGGAACCAGAGGTTTTCTATGACAATATTTTTCCAGGAGATTTCCTTGGTGGTCAACAGCGGAAACCCTTCGCCAAGATCGATTTCGTAATTGATATTAAAGGTAGAAAGGGTATCTACCCCGGTACGGTTGGGTTTGCGCCGGCCGACTTCAAGGGTTTCCCTTACGGCATCAAGATACTGTTTCAAATGCTGTTTCCGGATATTTTAGGTGGTGTTTTCTGGTGTATTGCGGGGCTTGAAGTAAAACTCCAGCACTTCCCGAGCAAAACGGGTTGACTTCACGTACCACTTTTCCTTGTTGATGCACAGCATCGCAAAAGCGATCTTGCGATCGCCGAGTTCGCCGAAACCGACAAACCAGTCGTATTTTCCTTTGGGTTTGAACCCGGTCAGCGAGCCCGTCTTTCCCCCGATTGTTACGTTCTGCAGATGGTTTTTGTGAAATCCCCGGAAAGATTTCCTCGCGGATCCAATTGAAATGGTTGACCGCATCATTTTCTTCAGTTGCAGGGCCGCACTTTCTGTCATTACCGGTGACAGCCCGGGAGATTCATGTACGTATATGGGGATACCAAACGGGCCGATCAGGGATTCCACCAGAACGGGTGCCACCAGGTTACCGCCATTGATTGCGGTAGCACTGAGAATGGCGCCATGCAGGGGGGAAAGAGTATTGCGGGTAGTGTACCCCGATGCCATTTCTGCGACCTGCCAGTCGTCATCAGGGTCAAGTTCAATGGATCCGTTAGCGAAAGTGAAATCGGATGCGAACTGGCCATTAAACCCGAGCCGGTAGGAATAGTTGAGCATGGTCTCGGCGCCGAGGTCGATGGCGCCGAGACGACCAAATACCACGTTTACCGACTTGGCAAATGATTCTTCCAGGGTGTATTTTCGCGTCCACTGGGTGTTTTTGTGTTCGAATACATTCTTCTTGTACAGCGACGTTGACTTGCCGTTAAACGGAATCACCGTAGATGCAGCAGCCCTGTTTTCGTTGATCGCGGCCACCGCAGTGATTATTTTCGAAACCGAGGCAGCCGGATAGGTGTTTTTCAGCGCCAGGTTGCCGTGGTCGAGGCCGTCACGACTGGAATCCGCCATGGCGAGTACATGCCCGGTATCCGGGTCAATGGCAACAAATACACCGTAGTCAGGATTATGCTTGCCAAGAAGCCGCTCTGTCTCCGACTGCAGTTCCAGGTCGAGCGTATAATTGACCTTCAGCGGTGCTTCCAGGGTAAATCCGGGGAGCTGGATTTCTTCTGGCAGGGACCAGCTTTCCACCGACGGGGTGAGTATCGAGGCAAGGGTTAGTTCGGTGATTCCCCAGTTCCTGATTTTATCAGAGTCAACGATGCTCATGGCAACGGGCCACGCCGAAGCCAGTAGTATCAGGATCAGGGCGCTGGACTTAAACCAGAAAATTTTGATAAGCGTTAACAGGGCTAATTCGGGTTTCGAAGCCGGCTTTGTTTGATTCGCCAGATTTTATCCCAATGTCACCGGGAAATTAAGGAAATAGTGACATTTTTGACGTTACCAAAGTGTTAGCCTTTGTGGTTACCAAATAATAGGCATGCCGGGGTTACCAAATTATAGGCATGACGGGGTTACCAAATCTTAGATATGTCGGGGTTACCAACTATCAGCTATTGAGTAATGTGTCCTTGGCCTGGTTGATCTGGGCGGCGAGAAAATCGGATCCCCCTTTGTCAGGGTGTATTTTCTGAATCAGTTTTCTGTGCGCAGCAATAATATCTTCTTCGCTGGCACCGCGCTCCAGCCCGAGAACATCCCAGGCTTCCTGTTCCGTTAATTCTGCTGATTGCGCAGGCGCAGGCGGTGGTTGCTGCTGTGCGCCGGCCTGGTTAAACCGGTTCCACATCGCTTTCATGGTCAAAGCCCGGTATATCCATGGCGTTGCAGCACTGAGCATGGCAAACAGCCACGGTATCCTGCCGGTTACCACCAGGATGAGCAGTACAGCCGCACAACCATACAGCAAGATGCTTATCAGGGATTTATTACGTTGTTCCCTGTCAACCCGGTTGTACCATGACAGGTACCACATTACGCCAATCAGCGCCACCAGTGCGAGGAAAATTCTTGCAGCCATAACGGATCAGGGTATTTTGGTCAATTGTGTCAGGAACGGTGCCAGGGGTATAGTTTGCTCCGGCAATGTTGTATTTTATAAGACTCCGGCATTTGATACACGACTAATTATGAAAAGTGAAAACGCCCAGTCCATCCTGTTTTTCTGGTTCGGGACAGAAACTACGGCGAAGGGGATCAACGATCAGAAATCTGCACTATGGTGGTCAAAAAATGAGGACATCGACAGGGAAATCAAGGAGCGATTCGCCAAGGTCACCGAGGATGTCCTGGAGGAGAAAAACCGGGACTGGCTTGATAGCCCTGGGGGAATGCTCGCTTCAATTATCTGTGTGGACCAGTTTCCGCGTAACATGTACCGGGGCCAGGCGAAGTGTTTTTCCTACGATCACAGGGCATTGCAGCTTGCGAAACTCACGCTGTCAAAGGGTTTTGACCAGGACCTGGAACCAATACGGCGATCATTTGTTTTTCTCCCGTTCGAGCACAGCGAAAATATTGAGAACCAGGAAAAATCACTGGAACTATATGCCTCGCTGGTTGATGGGATATCTCCCGAATCCAGGAAACTGTTCGACCATCGTTACCAGGTTGCGGTAAGGCATCATGAAATCGTTGAGCGATTCGGTCGATTTCCCCACCGCAACATTATCCTGGAGCGGCTGTCGACCCCCGAAGAACTGGATTTTCTTGATCAGCCAGGATCTTCCTTCTAACAGAATCCTCGTACTGTCATTGCTGTGCGGGCTAGGCAGGGCGCTTGCGCAACAGCCAGCCCAGGAACAGGCTTGCCGGCAGGTGCTGCCCGGTCATGGTGTAGTGAAGTATTTCCCGGGAAACAAGAATCCGGTTCATTTTCGTCATCGCTTCCATCGTGCCGGCGCAGAGGATGCGATCGTGCAGGCGGACAATGGTCTTGTCATCGGGAAGCAGAATATTTTTACCATCCCTTTGCAATAGCAGGGGCACACAGGACAGTTTTGTTTTGCGATCGGTAGGCTCCCGGATCAGGTGATGGAGGTAAACCGTGTCGCCCCTGTTCCAGCGTTCCAGGAATGCGGGAGTGTCCTGGTAGTCCGGGGAAACCACCCATGTATCCGGGATGGCGTTTTCACCGCAGTCACTGATCCGCTGCAGCAGCGAGCGGGTCCAGTCTTCGTCCTGGGTCGCGGCCTGTTCGAGAAAATCAATGGTCATTGGCGTAGTGATCCGTGCCAGCAACTGGGAAGCCACCAGGGAGCTGCTGCTGGTGACGAGGTCGAGCCTGGCGGATTCGAACATGTCGCTATTGGAGGATAGTTGCTGACGGGCAATGGTAAAAATTTCTGGATTAAGGTCCCTGGCGGTAATCAGGATGGACAGGTTGTTGACGTCATTGTCGGTGCCGGCAATAATTCCAACCGCCTTGTTGATCTCGGCCGCGGTCAGAGTGTCGGCTTCAGTGCCGCGCCCTTGTACTGAGCCGTCTGGCGCCGCTGTCGCTTCAAGGTCGAGTTCAATGACGGTAACCGGTAGCCCGTGCTGGAGCAGTTTCTTGTACACCGCTTTGCCGAAACGCCCGTATCCACACAGCAGCCAACGACCCCGGGGCGGGTCTATGCGTTTGATTTTCGGGGCATCGTAGGGTGAGGACAGCAGCTGGTAGAGCAGGTAGCGGTCCGGGGATGCCAGGGCTGTGGACAGGTATTCCGCAAAGGTGTCGTAGGGATTGATTATGTGGTCTGTCCCGAATGACGCCATGTTCCTGCCGGTGTCGTGGTTTTCCGCCCGGCAGTACACCACAGTATCCGGGTTAAGCAATTTACTGGCGATGGAAACTTTCAGATTCACTTCATCGTTATGGGTGACGGCTACTACGCCCTTGCACAACGGACTGCCGATACCGGCCAGTGACAGGTTGCCTGTATTCGAGGCATCCCCATGCAGCCTGGGCACTTCGGCGGGCAGGTCGCTGAGGTCGAGTTCATTAATCCTGTCAATGTCCTGGTCGATGACGATACAGTCAAAGTCCCGGTGGATCAGCGCATCTACCACCAGGTGTCCGCTGTCGCCATATCCGCATATTACATAGTAGGGCCGGCGAATTTTCCCGACCCGGCTTGCAAAGGTACCGCGCGACAGCGCAGACTGGAATAACGGGCTCTGCACCAGGGCAATCAGGGTTCCGATGGCATACAGCCAGGAGACTACCGTGGCGTATATGGTAAACAGGGTCCACATCCGCTGTGCGCCGGTAAACGGATAGGGAATTTCACCAAACCCGATAGTGGAACCCATAAAACTGACGAAATAGAAGGCATGGAAAAAATCCATGGGCCAGGGTTGCCCCTGGTCATCCATACCGGGAATGAGCACAAAACCAAGTATTGATATCGCATAGGCGCATACCAGCACAATGAGCGGCATGCGCATCCGTCGCAGTGCAAGGTAGAATATATTCTGCAAGGGAATTTTCCTTGAAACGCCGAAGCTGGATTCTGCTTGCTAGTTCCTGTGCGATGCGGTTTCAATTGTCAGGATGACAACCGATACGATGTTGGCCAGCAGCGCACCGCCGGAAAGGGACACAATGCTTGCCATTGCATGTTCTCCCAGTGGATTGCCCATGCCATATACGGTTATTCCCCAGACCAGGCAGGCAGCAATCAGCTGCAGGTCGGCAACCAGGCTGGATGCTATCAACACCGCGCCAACGTGGGAGCGGTCTCCAAATTTGAGCAGGGTAGCTATGAGACTGACAACCAGCGCCCCGAACAATTCAAAGACATTGTGGTGCTCCGGGTTGGATATGTCACCGATAAAAAACCCGAAATTCAGTGTCAGTGCCAGCAATACGAAAAATGCAAAAAATACCTTCTCTCTATTCATGTTGTTACCTGGGCAAATAAAAACTGATTTGATGGCGCGGGTCAGGCTCCATCGAGATTGTGGTCCATTTCCAGGGCAGGGGGTTTCCCATGCACTTCCCCAACGGGAATTGCCGGGACTCCGGCAACAGTGGTGGATTCCGCCACGTCTCCCAGGACCACGCTGCCTGCACCCACCTTGGCATTTTTACCGATGGTAACATTGCCGAGAATTTTTGCCCCGGCACCGATGAGGACACCGCTTTGTACCTTGGGGTGCCGGTCTCCGGTGGTTTTCCCGGTGCCGCCGAGAGTAACCTCGTGGAGCATGGATACATTGTCGCCGACCACTGCCGTCTCGCCGATTACGATGGAAGTGGCATGGTCAATAAGGATGCCCTGTCCGATCCTGGCCGCAGGGTGGATGTCCATACCGAAGACTTCGCTGACCCGGCTTTGCATATAGAGAGCGAGTTCCCTTTGCCGGTGGTTCCACAGCCAGTGGCCGACCCGGTACAGCTGCAGGCCCTGGTAGCCCTTGTAATACAGGAACGGTACGGAATAGCGGTCACAGGCCGGGTCCCTCTGGCAGAAAGCGACCAGGTCGTGGCGAGCCTGCTCGACAATATCGTCATCATTTTTAAAGGCGTCGACAATGATGCCTTCCAGGGTTTCGCGGTCGAGCACGCCGCAGGTCAGCCTCGAAGCGAGTATGGCAGTAAGGGCACTGCCAAAGTCTCCGTGGTCAAGTAACACCGGATTCAGAAATTTGCCAAGCAAAGGCTCTGATGCGAGTGCCCGCTCCGCTTCGGCGCGCAGGGTCAGCCAGATTTCATCACTGGCGAATTCGGCTTCGACATGGGGTTGGGACATGAATTCAATTATAGCAAATCTGCGAGCCGTAACTGTTTTAAAAACCTTGAATTCAGATCGAAGGCCCTGAATATGCGGAAAACGAATAAAACTGTTGCTTATGACAAATTCAAGTGAATGTGTGGGTGCAAGAAAGCTTCAGTCGAGGACAACCCCTAAATCTAAAATTGAGTGGCAGCTCTGGTGAAATAAACAGATTATCAGAGAATATTTTGTGATTTTCTCAATTTTGAATTTCTGAACTATTGTCGCGGTGGAAAAAAAGAGCACGTCCCTGTGCTAATTGAGTGAGGAAGAAATTAGAGGTTCATCAGGATTGTTCAGGTTTGTATTGGCACGACCACAAAGCGGGCCTGGTTGTTTCGTTCCACCAGTAACAGCACCGACTCCTTGCTTGCCGCTTTGGAGGCGGCGATTTCTGCATAGACGTCCCCCGGTACGGTGACGTCATTTTTGTTGACGCGCTTAATCACATCTCCTTCGCGCAAACCTTTCTGGGCTGCCGGGCTATGGGGTGCGACATCAACGATTATCACGCCCACTGTATCTTCATCCAGCGCATACTTTTCCAGATCCCCGCCAACGGCGGGCTGCAGTTTGAGGCCGAGGGCCTGGTGTTCCTGCTGCTGTTCCGTATTGCCCGCCAGTTTTGGCGCTTCATTGCTGCCAACTTTTACCTTGAGAGTCTTGCGATCCTCGTTGCGCCACACCTTGACCTTGACGCTTTTTCCCTTCGGAGTCAGGGCAACAAATTTTGGCAGGTCACGCATCCTGTCCAGTTTCTTGCCGTCAAAAGACAGGATCACATCCCCAGCCTCGATCCCGGCTTTCTCTGCGGGGCTGTCTTCCATTACCTGGGTGACCAGCGCGCCGCTGTCATCATCGAGTCCAAGGCTCTGTGCAATCTCTTCGCTCACGGCCTGGATATGTACGCCGAGATAGCCGCGTTCAACGCTGCCGGTCTGTTGTAGCTGACCGATGACATTGCTGGCCATGGAGGAAGGAATGGCGAAGCCAATACCGACACTGCCACCGTTGGGCGAGTAAATGGCGCTATTAACACCGATGACTTCACCCCGGGTGTTGAACAATGGGCCGCCGGAGTTGCCGCGATTGATGGAGGCATCGATCTGGATGAAATCATCAAGCGGGCCGGAGCGGATATCACGACCCCTGGCGGAAATGATGCCGCTGGTGGTTGTGCCGCCGAGCCCGAACGGGTTGCCAATTGCAATCACCCAGTCACCAACCTCGGCGTCATCAGAATTCCCGAATACAACGTAAGGAAGCGGCCCGTCCGTGTCGATTTGCAGTAACGCGAGATCAGTTTTTTCGTCGGTGCCCCGCAAGGTCGCTGGAACACGGGTGCCGTCATCAAAAACAACTTCGATCTCGTCGGCATTTTTTATAACGTGGTAATTGGTCACCACCAGGCCGTCAGGATCTATGACAAAGCCCGATCCCACCGCTGTGGTCTTTCTTACATAGGGCTGCTCTTCCGGGGCCTGCCGGTTTTGCATATTGGGGAGTTGATCAAAGAAGCGGCGGAAAAATTCTTCGAGTTGGGGCGACTGTCCATTGAAACCGGGCATAGAACTTCGGCCCTGCACGCTTCCAGTGACGGAAATATTGACTACTGCCGGCTTTACTGCTCGCACCAGCTCGGAGAATCCATCGTTTACATTGATTTTGTCCAGGTCAGCAGCGGCGTGAGCAGGCTGTGATTTTGCCAGGGCGCTGGATATCGATAATATTGAAACCGCTGATAATGCCAGGACTATCATGGCGGCTATTGCCATGCGGGTTGCAGGGTTTCGCCCGCTGTATGCAAAGGACGTTACAGCAGGGGATTGGGTATGGTTCATTGATGCCTCAACAGTTTTGATCTGCGGGCAATTAGACCAGATCAATCCTTACTGAAACATGAATGGATAATTAATAAACTGTAATGCGGTTCGGAACTTTCAGGCATTGCCATCAACGCCAGGAGCACGACGGAAATATTAATTTTCCTGGTATACGATTTTCCCGCTCCGTATGGTTGAAGTTACTTTGCCGTACAGCGTCTGGCCCATGAACGGAGAATTCCGGCCCCTGCTTTGCATGGTGGATTCGTCCAGGATCCATTCACGGGAACCATCGAATATACACAGGTCCGCACAGGCCCCAATTGACAGATGACCCCTGTCCAGCCCGGCAATATCTGCCGGGTTGGCCGTGAGTGCCGACACTGCCGTCTGCAGGTCCATGGATCCATTCATTACCAGGCTGTAGGTCAGCGAAAGCAGGGTGTCGATGCCGGCGATTCCGGTTGCCGCTTCGCTAAACGGGGCGAGCTTGGCGTCGGCACCGTGTGGCTGGTGATCAGAGCAAATTGCGGCAATCTGTCCGTCAATGACGCCCTGAATCAGCCCATCCCTGTCCTTGATGGTTCTCAATGGCGGCATAACCTTGTACTGGGTATCAAAGGCGCCGATGTTTTCCTCGCTGCATAACAGGTGGTGTATTGAAACAGATGCGGTAACCGGCACGTCGCGCTGCCGGGCTTCTGCTATCTTGAATACGGAGCGCCTGCAGGAGATTAGCTGGAAGTGAGCGCTGGCGCCGCTGGTTTCAATCAATGCCAGGTCCCTTGCTACCCCCACCGTTTCAGCCGCTTCCGGGATTGCAGGCAGCCCGAGCCAGGTACTGACAACACCTTCATGGACTACACCGTTGCCCTGCAGCCAGGGATCCTTCGGTGTCAGAAACACACGAATGTCGAAGGTGGAGGCGTACTGCATGGCGCGGCGCATGACCAGGGAATTCTCCACGGCTTCCAGCGCATTGCTGACGCCGACACAACCGGCATCCATCAACATGGCCATGTCGGTGAGTCGTTCGCCTTTCAGGCCTGTGGTCAATGCCCCTAAAGGATGGACGCTGCAAAATCCAGCGTCTTCCGCCCGGTCCTGGATCATGTGTGCCATTGCGGGGGTATCGATGATGGGAAAGGTATCTGGCGGGCAGATCATTGTGGTGATACCCGCGCTGGCTGCTGCGGTGGATTCGCTCAGTATGGTTGCCTTGTACTCTTCACCCGGTTCCCGCAGCCGGGCGCAAAGATCAACAAGGCCGGGAAATACATACTGCCCGGTAGCATCAATTTCCGAATCCGGGCTGAAGTTCCCCGGGTCGTTTCCGATAGCGACGACATGCCCCTGGTCGATGAACAGGTCCTGCACAGCGTCAATACTATTTGCGGGATCGACCATGCGACCGTTTCGAACTGCTATTTTCATTCCCTGTTCTCCTGCCCTCCCATCAGCTTTGCCATTATCGACATTCGAACTGCAATACCATTGGTAACCTGGTCAAGAATGACCGACCTTTCCCCGTCTGCAACACTGGAAGAAATCTCAAGCCCACGGTTGATTGGCCCCGGGTGCATGACGATGGCATCATCCCTGGCGTGGCGTAATTTATCCTGGGTTAACCCATAGCGGTTGAAGTACTCCTGTTCGCTGGGAATCAGCTGGCCGTCCATTCGTTCGCGCTGGATGCGTAACATCATTATGACATCGATGCGATCCAGTCCTTTGATCATGTCGCTGAAATAGCGGACCCCCATGGATTCTATGTCGGTGGGAATCAGTGTTCGCGGCCCAATGACCCTGATCTCTTTTGCCCCCAGTATATTGAGGGCATGGATCTGCGACCGCGCCACCCTCGAGTGGAGAACATCGCCAACGATAGCAACCCGGATTTTGGAAAAATCCTGCTTGGTCTGGCGAATGGTGAACATGTCGAGCATGGCCTGGGTTGGGTGGGCATGGCGGCCGTCCCCGGCATTGATAACGCGTACATGGTCCGGTAAATGCGCTGCAATGAGGTGCGCGGCCCCGCTGGCACTATCCCGTACCACGAAAAGGTCGGTATGCATCGCCTCAAGGGTCCTTACAGTGTCGAGAATGGATTCCCCCTTGCTAGTCGACATTCGCGCAGCATTGAGGTTTATGACATCGGCCGAAAGCCGTTTTCCGGCGATTTCAAAAGTAGTGCGGGTGCGGGTGCTGGGTTCAAAAAACAGGTTGACCAGGGTTTTCCCCCTTAACAGCGGGATTTTCTTGATTTCACGCTTGCCGAAGTCTATGAAGGAATTCGCTGAATCGAGGATATCGAGCAATGTTTCCCGGGGCAATCCGTTGATGGTCAGGAAATGCTTGAGGTTGCCCTTGCTGTCAAACTGCAGGGTGGTGTCTGTGTGGATCATGAACCTGCCATCGCATCGACCACATTAAGAACAATATCGTCGCCGCTTTTTGAAAGCTTGGCCTGTTGGCCACTCTTCAATTGCATGTGTTCTCCAACAAAATCAGGCTGGATCGGCAGTTCCCTCCCGGTTCGGTCTATGAGGACACCCAGTGAAACGCTGGCAGGACGGCCATAGGAGAAAATCTCATTAAGTGCTGCGCGTATTGTTCTGCCCGTATACAGCACATCGTCGATCAAAATGATGTTGCGATCCTCGACTGACACAGGAAGTTGTGATGAACGTACTTCAGGATTGAGGCCAACGCGGCTGAAATCGTCCCGATAAAAGGAGATGTCCAATGTCCCCATGGGCTCGGCAACTCCAAGAATCCGGTGCAGGCGTTCCGCTATCCATACACCACCGGTATATATTCCAACAATAATGGGGTCTTCCGTATCCGCGCTGGAAATCTGGGAAGCCATCTGCTGGATTGTATTGTTGACATCGATGACCCTGGGCATGTCCTAATTGTCTCCGAAATAGGTTTGCAGAATCAACTGCGCGGCAATGTTATCACGCTGGCGGGTGTGTTTTTTCCTGATTTTTTTCCTTTCAGGGGTGATTTCCTGTATCAGCTGGTCGGCGGCTACACTGGACAGCCGCTCATCGACGAAATCAACCTCCAGGCCAGATCGCTCGGCCAGGCTGCGGCCAAATTTTCTTGCTTCCGCTGACATCGCTGTCTCCTCACCTGCCATGGACAGAGGCAGGCCGACCACAAGCCTCGATGCTTTCCACTCCCGGATCAATTGGTTCAGTTGTTGCCAGTCTGGAACTGTATTTTTCGACCTCACTGTTGTCAGGGCCTCGGCAGTCCCTGTGACCCCGTTCCCCACTGCAACCCCTATCCTGACGTGTCCATAATCAAATCCAAGCACCCTGGAGTCCCGCGTCTTGGAATTCTCCGTCACTGAAAATTGATCCATGCAGTATTACGCCATTCCGAATAGCGCCACGCCGAGTTGCGCCTGGCCGAATTACGCCATGCCAAATTACGACATAATGCAGCGACCTCAGGCATGGCCAAACTGGCTGGAAATCTGGCTGATATCTATACCTATAAGTTGTGCCGATAACTGCCATTTGTTTTCGACATCCGGGGAAAAAAGGATTTGCTGGTCAACCGGGGTTGTAAGCCAGGAATTAGCCTGGATTTCAGACTCCAGTTGTCCTGGTCCCCAGCCCGCATAGCCGAGGCTCAATAGAGCGGATTCCGGACCCTTTCCACTGGCCATATCATTGAGAATATCCCTGGAGCTGGTGAGGTACAGGTCTTCGTCAATGCTGATGCTCGATTCCCAGGTTCCCCTGGTCCCGTTGTGGACGACGAGGCCAAGCTCGGGATAGACCGGCCCGCCCTCGAGTACGGGATTACCGGTGAAGGTTTGGCTGGTGGCATTGATATCGAGTTGCTCAAAGATTTCACCAATACTGTGATCGGTATGCCGATTAATAACAATTCCCACAGCGCCGGATTCATCGTGCTTGCATACAAGGATTACCGTCCTGGAAAAGTTTGGGTCCTCAAGCTGCGGCATGGAAACCAGGAACTGGTTATCAAGGTAATTATCCCCGGGTTGTGTATTCTGCGGATCAGTTGAATCTTCCATCTATTCGAACTCGAGATTCCGGGAGACTACTTTATCCTGTCCGAACTCCCAGGTCCTGACTATGTGCAGTGTATCTATTTCACTGGAAAATGATTCGGGAAACCGGTCGAACGGGGCAGCGATATGGACTATCCGTTCAGCGGCATCATCGAGAATCTTGATGTCGGATGTCTTGAGGATCCGTACCCTGCCTATCTGTCCGTCTGCGTTAATTGAAACGTCCAGAACCAGAGACCCCTCGAGTCTCTGCTGTTTCGCAGCTTCCGGATAGTTGAGGTTGCCGACTCTTTCCACCAGCAGCCTCCACTTTTCGATGTATGCCGCATACTTGCTTTGCCGTGAATTGGCAGTTGCATATGCTTCCCTGGGCCGGGACTGTGCATTGAGGTAGGCAAGGTTGATACTATCCGCCAGCTGCTGGCGAGACAGGGTGGTCTGGGGGGGTGATTCATTTGTGCTGTTGCTGTAACTTTGCAGTTCGGCTGTATTCGAACTGGTGTTGAGGATTTCGTCCTGTTGTTGTGCAGCCTCGCTGGTTTCCACTGCCACACTTTTCGGAATTATAGTCGGCAGTCCAGACCCTGCATCCTCTTCGCCGATGCTGTTAAATTGTGCGAGGGTTTCTGCCTCTTCCGGTGTTAATTCACTGGCACTGCTTACCAGGGTAATTTTGAGGGGAGGACCGATGACTGCCTGGTCCCTGGAAGCCGGCATCACAAAGGAAATCCCAAGCACCACAAAAAGATGAAAAACAACTGAGGAGACCAGGGTCCATTTGAAAAAATCGTTACTTGGCAACAGGAATACCGGCTAGTTTTTCAGGCAATTTTAATTGTTTGTTGGGGGTTTTGGTAAAGAATTTGTATGTGTGGACACCCACCGGTATATAAACAGTTTTATAGAATGAGCCGCACACTCGAATAAGCTATTAATTTATCTACGTGTCATATATTATAGCGTATATTGTGGATAAAGTTATTTCTACATTATTAGGGTTTAGTTGCTGATTAATAATGCTTTTTCGTTTGCCTATAATGATTGAAACCCGGTTCCAATGACTATGAAGAAAATACTTTTTGTCGATGACAGCAAGACAGTGTTGCACAAAGCTTCTAAAGTTCTGGAGGGGGCCGGTTATGATGTGGTAACTGCGGAAGATGGATTTGATGCCATTACCAAGGTTACCGACCATGATCCTGACCTGATATTCGTTGATATCATGATGCCGCGACTGGATGGATACCAGACCTGTTCGCTGGTCAAGAATAATAGTCAATACCAGGACACCCCGGTGGTTATGGTATCCAGCAAGGACGGGTTGTTCGACCGGGCACGGGGGAGCATCGTTGGTGCACAGGGTCACATTAACAAACCATTTAGCGATGGTGACCTGATCGGGGCGGTGGAAAAATTTACCTGAGATTGCCGGGGGAGAAGATTCGAACCAAGCAAGAATTTTATTAAAACTGAAGAGGAGCACGAGGTTGTATAATGGCTGAAGAAACAGTTCTGGTTGTAGATGATTCTGCAACTGATTCCCATATTATTTGCACAGCACTGGCAGCAGCGGGGTATAACACGTTGTCAGTGGGGTCAGCGGAAGATGCTATTACCCTGGCGAGAGAAGAGCATCCACATGCCATATTAATGGATGTGGTGATGCCGGGAACAAACGGGTTTCAGGCGACACGCCAAATTCATAATGACCCGGCTACCGCCGATATCCCCATCATCATTGTGTCTTCGAAGAGCAAAGCTTCCGACAAGGTGTGGGGGTTGCGGCAGGGAGCCGTTGGTTACATTACCAAACCCTTTACCCAGCAGGAGTTGGTAGACAAGCTAAGGGACGTGACTGAATAAATCAGGAACGAGTGGTTATCTTATGGATATACCTCGTGGGCGGATACCTCGGCAAGGCTAGAAATGAATTCGCAAGAAATCAGTCCGCTGGATATATTCCAGCAACTCGAACAGGAAAGCCTCGGGAACCAGCTTGCAGAAAGCGAGGAAATTTTAGGAGAGTCGTGGCGTGGGTTTATATTCAATATTGACGGCATTGAAATCGTGGTACCGTTTGTCGGTGAATTCGAAATCGTTCCCATGCAGACGTTGTCACCTTTGCCAATGGCAGCGAAATGGGTTAGGGGAATGACCAACATCCGGGGTGAAATCTATACCATTGTGGATTTTTCAGAGTTTATTGGCCAACGGCCAGTTCGAAACCTGAAAAATGCGAATCTGTTCCTGCTGCCGGATTCGGGATTGAAAAGCGCTTTGCTGATAAACAGCCGGATAAGTTTACGCACCTTCTCTGCGGAATTGCCCACTACCAGCAAGGATGCCTTTAACACAAGCCTGGCTCCCTATCTCAGCACGGTTGTTGTTGACGACAGCACGAAGTGGGGAGTGCTTGATGTAGACCTGCTGTCAAAATCCGCGCAGTTCAACCAGATTGGCAGGTAGAGCGAGATGTTTTGGGGATTATTCAGTGGTTGTTGGCGCATGATATATGCGCTGGCCAGGAACATAAATCGTATACTCAATAGCATAATTGTTGCCGAGAAACCAGGGTAAATACCATGATTGATAAAGTGGAAGATGAAGCGATAAAGCAGATTTTCGATGATCTGGAAGATGACGATCTTGATTTCGAAGAACTTGCTGGTGCCGGGAATTTCGAAGAGGTCGCTGGATTAGGCGATGAGGCTATCGGCGAAAATATATCCGGCTTGAATGGCGATGGTGATGAAGCTTTGGGTGTTGTTTCTGAAGTTTCTGAGCTCAACCAGGACCAGGATGATCTGGAACAGGATGTTTTGGGATTTGGCGCCGATTTCGAAGATGATGGCCTGCCGTCATCTTTTGAGCAGGAAGGCGGACCCGCATTCGATTTCCTTAGCCAGGAGTATGATTATCTGGATTATGCGGGCGAACAGGAAGAGCCGTTCGGAGAATTTGCCGGGATAGATGAATTCAGGGTGAATGAAAGCCCGGGCGCCACGGACGAACTGGAGATTACCGACCCGGGGGTTAACTGGGCGGCCATTATCTGGGTCATTGTCCTGCTGGGTTCAGCGGGCACCTTTGCCTACAACGAATACAACGAAACTATCAGTTCGGTAAATCGGGCCAACCTCATGACTTCAGCTGTGAAGCTTGATTCTGATATTGGCAGTATTGGACATGAAGCGTTGATGGCTTCGACCGGAATGGCCGATTCTTTCGAAACCGTTAAAACCCTCAGGGGCCAGATAGAAACTGAAATTACCCTGCTTAAACTGGGTGATGAGGTGGAGGGTATACCCCCGGTCCCTGTTTCTTCAGCAAACCAGCTACTCGAGGTGGAACGTGCCTGGAGCAGTGTAGCGCCGGAATTGAATACTGTCATTAATAATCAAAAATCTATTGGCGCTATCACATCTGAAGTCAACACAATAAATTCACTTACATCCCAGTTGCTGGTGCAGGCCGACGAAACGGTAACAGCACTGATTGATTCTGAAGCAACTCTCGATCTCATAAACCTGGCCAACCGGCAACGGTTCCTGTCACAGAAAATAAAAGCCAATTTAAACGAATTTGCCAGTGGATCTCCAGGATGGGAGACTGCCGCAACCCAGTTCGGCCAGGATGTAAAACTGTTTGGCCAGATAAGCAGTGCAGTGGCACGACAGGGCGGCGAGAGTGTTGCACCCCAGGCAGCCGAGATTGATTCTCTCTACGGGAAACTTGTGGCCAGCGCCCAGAATGTTATGAGTAATGTTGGAGACTATTACGCATTGAGGGGATCAGCCAGAGCAACCATGATGGCGACACACGATATTGGTGTTTTGACGAAGGGGCTGCATGCACAGATCAGGGATTCCGGCGGCATGATGATGGGCATAGAACGCTTGCCGCTGATCCTGGGCCTGGTCGCAATTGTTGCACTGATTGCACTTATCTGGTCCATCGTAAGCCACTCTCAAAAATTCGCGGCGGTGAGTTCCCGGCGATCACAGTTGTCAGAAGATGCGGTAATCAAGTTGCTTGATGAAATGGGAGATCTGGCGCAGGGCGACCTCACCGTGGAAGCTGAAGTGACAGATGAAGTCACCGGCGCTATCGCTGATTCAATCAATTTTGCGGTCGAAGAAATGCGCGGACTGGTCAGTGGTATAAGAGCAGCAGCGGGAGAAATGCACGAGGCCACGGAAGGAACGGAATCCCTCATCGCTTCTTTACTCATCAGTAGTGATGCGCAATCCCAGGAGATCCTGAGCTCTGTTGATGAAGTTACTAATATGACGTCTGCGATTAACAGGATGAGTGATTCCGCTACTCGCTCCAGTGACCAGGCGAGAATTTCTGCTGAAGTTGCTCAACAGGGAGCAGACGCGGTACGTAATACTGTTCGAGGAATGAATAATGCCAGGAACCAGATACAGGAAACCGCCAAACAGCTAAAACGGCTTGGAGAAAGTTCTCAACAGATCAACGAAATCGTCAACCTGATCCAGGACGTAACAGAACAGACCAACGTACTGTCGTTGAATGCTTCAATACAGGCTGCAATGGCTGGCGAAGCAGGTAGGGGGTTTGCGGTAGTTGCGGAAGAGGTTCAGAGGCTGGCAGAACGGTCAGCTCGTGCATCCAACGAAATTACCGAGCTGGTCAAGAATATCCAGCAAGATGCAAACAGCGCAATAGCTTCGATGGAGGCTACCACCGAAGAAGTGGTTTCGGGCGCGACCACTGCAGATGAAGCTGGCCGTGCATTAAGTGAAATTGAATCCATGAGCCAGGACCTGCTGAAAACCATCGAACAGGTTGCAGGGGATGCGCAAACCGAGTCGAAGGTGGCTCAGTCTGTCGCCGGGAGGATGAAAGTCATCCAGAAAGCCACCACAGAGTCCGATCTCAGCGTATCTCAGGTAGCCGTTGCACTGGAACAAATGCGATCGGTAGCAGACCGGCTGAACCAGTCGATTGCTGGATTCAAGCTCCCCGAGCATGCCTGATATTCAACTGGAAGTTTCTCAGCATTGATAGACATACTAAGGGAACCTCTGAATAAAACATGAACGATCAATTTGAGTCCAAAATAATCAATTCCTGCGTTGCAAAACTTCGCAATAGCCCTGCTATTACGTACGTTTCGCGCCTTGAACTTGATCATTTTGCCCGCTCCTATTGCATAGGGCAACTAGATTCGCTCAGTTTTAATCAGAGGCTCCTTAGCTAAATATTTCAGCATGAGTATTCCATCGTCCAATCCCCAGACGTTTGGATGGATAAAATCAGCGCTTAGCCAGTCAATGCTGCAGGCGATGGACTCCGTATCGGAAGTCGAAAAATCAGATAACCTTGATCAGCTCGAGACGGTTTCCAGGAACCTGCACCAGATCCAGGGCTCACTGCAAATGGTTGAACTGGATGCGGCCAGCCATTTTGCTGAAGACCTTGAGTCCCTTGCCGGTCTGCTGGCAGTACCCGGTTCGATTGACAATCAGCCTGGAGGAATCAGTGTTCTGAAAACGGGACTGGAACGCCTGAAACGCTATCTCAATGCTATTGAGAACCAGGCGCCCCAGTCACCGCTGGTTCTTGTAGATGATATTAACCTGGTCAGAGAATTGACCGGGCGGAAAAAAATCTCCCGCTACGACCTGTTCGACCCACCTCTGGAAATTGATTACGCCGTATCTAATGACGGTGTTTTGTCTTTTCCCGATGACAAGCGCCGCAATGTTCTCTTTCACCTTAGAAAGCGATTCAGGCAGGCATTAGTGGCATGGTTGCATGATCGAGACAGGGATCGTGCCCTCGATGTTATGAAGGAACTCATGTCACATTTTCAACGTGTAGGAGGCCCCGGGGTGTTGCGGCAGTTGTGGTGGGTGGCGGCAGGATTTGTGGAGTCAATAAAGCGCGGCGACATCGAACCCGGACCGGATGTCAAGGCGCAGTTTGCGCAACTGGATATGGAAATGAGCCGGATGCGGGACGATCGGTTATCCGAAATCGCCAGCTCCCCTCCTGACGAACTGATCCGTCACATGCTCTATTATATTGGAATAATTCCTGTCGCAACGGGTAGCGGAGAGGAAGAGGCCGCGGAGAGAACCGAGGAAATCAGGCAGCTGCTCGGACTTGACCGGTGGTTCAGCTATGACGAATCAGTAGTTATGTCAGATCAAAACTCTGATCTGGTTGACGCAGTCACGGAATTGTCGGAGACGATTACCAACAGTGATATTTCTCATCTTGAAAATACCATTGATCGATATTTTTCTGCAGAGCTCGATGGCGATGAGATCAGTGAATTCCACGCTGACCTGGAACAGCTCAAGGCGACTGTGGATGCCAGTAACGTAGGTATCCTCGGGGACCTTGTCACTGCTTTCTGTGATGCCGCTACCAGTGTTAGCCCCGATTCCGATTCGTTACTGGACTCGGGGGCAGATATAAAAATCGCGTCTGCGCTACTTATGCTTGGAGATTCACTGGAAAATCCACAAAGTATTTCGCCCCAGTGGCAGGAATCAGTTGCATTTCGGATAGAAGAGCTTGGACGTCTGGGCAGTCAGGATTATTCCGAGCGGGAGGGCATTGAAAACAGACAACAGGCGCTTGCGGAACTTGTTACTGCAAGAACCGCAGTGGTGGTAGAGATTAACAGCCTGCTTTCCAATGTCGAGCAGTTTGTTGCAGGGCCAGAATCTGAGGGAATTGACCTGGAGTCATTACCATCGATAAGAAGAAATTTATCGGAGTCCGCAAGGTTGCTGGAATTTGTCGGTGCGGACAAAGTAGGAGAACTTACCAGGCAATCCAGCCAGACTTTAAGCGAGTATCTTGAATCCGGTAAAAGTTTCACCGATTCTGTGCGCGAGCGATTTGCATTTATTTTTGCCTCCATCGGGGTGTGTGTTGAAATGTTGGGCAGGGATAACACCCAACCGAATGAAATTATCAGTCGAGCGCGAAGCATGATTGAAGGCATCCGGGATATCGAGATCGATGGATTGGCCTCTGATACGGAACAAAGGGAGTTTGAGATTCTTACAGAAAAGGTTGATGGCGACCTCGTCCTGCCCACCGGCGAAATAATTGAAGACCTGGAGACCGTGATCGCAGATATTGCAAGTGTTGACCGGGATATTGTTAATAATCAGCTGGATCAGATTGACGAAGTACGAAAAAATATTGATTTACAGAAAGACAACAACAGTAATTTTCTCCATCTTTCTCTTCTTTTTAATGCGCTTGAAGATAATAGTGGCGACCAGACCACAGATGAAACCCGTAAGCTGGCCGCAATCGGTGCTGCTCTGGTCACGAAGGTGGTGTACAGGGAGATCGACTATGACGATGAGGTTGAGGACTTTATTGGAAGACTGGCCCGGCAGATTCGCGAAGTCGAATCTGGGCAGGATCCAGTCGTAACAGTCGATCTCTCGCAATGGGAGCAGAAACTCAATGCGCTTTCGGCAATGGGTGCTGGTTCCGTGGATGTCGAAAACCTACCGGATGATTTGGATACTCCAGACAATGCTTCCGCATCTGAGCACCACCTGAACCTGGTTGATCTTGAACTGAGGGAGGTGTTTATTGCCGAGTTGAGGCGGCATGCCGACAAACTCTCGGTAGTGTCCGATGAGATTGGGTCACTGCTGGCTAACGGAGACGTTTCCCCGCAAACGTTACAGGACCAATGCGAGGACGTATCAAGGGTTGTACACACGCTTACAGGCAATTTTAACAATATGGGTCTCGATGCATGCGGCACCTGCCTGGAAACGCTTGATTCACAGATCACCTTGATATCCACTGACCCCGAGGTGCTTGGAGAGTATGCCGACGCAGTCGGTGCGCTTGCAATTTCCCTGCAATCGATTGCGGGTGAAATTGAAAATAACGATACCCTGTCCTCTTCTACTATGGTGGAACTGGCAGGATTCACCGGGCGATTCCGGGATATCCAGGCATTAGTTACGCGCAGTGCAGTTCCGCTGAATCTGAAATCCGACACCGGGAGCAGCGATCCGGATACAGATTTTTCTATTTCCGAGATACCTGGAGATGAAAGAATATCAGGGCTGGATGCATCGGATGACCGCAGTAATGCCCCCAGTGATGCCCATGGAGAATCTGATGAAAAGATAGAACCTGAGCGAGCCAGCGAGTCTTCAACCGTTGTGGTTAATGACTTTGATGAAGAACTTAGAAAAGTTTTCCTTGAGGAGTCCGAATCCCTGTTAAACCGGGTTAACGCCTTGCTCACCCAGTGGCGGACTGAAGGTTACAATGGCCAGATTCTGGGCGGGATACGACGGGAATTCCACACTTTGAAAGGAAGCGCTGCTGCCACAGGCTACGACGATATCTCCAACCTGAGCCATTCTATAGAAAGCCTGCTGGAGCGGGAAGCCGCTGAAATTGGCGGGGAGGACAGCGCCATGCTGAACCTGCTTGAGGAAATGCACGATGGCCTCGCCAGCGACCTCGGATATATCCCCGGTGGAGATGAAGATCACATTCGTTCCCTGGCCAGTATGGTTGAGCTTTTGCTGGTTAGTGAAGACGATGTTCTCGAGCAGGATGATTTGGATATGGATGAGCTCAGGAGCGGACAAGACGACGTTGCGGAAACGGGTTCCGGCGGCACTGCCGGGCCCGAATTCCCTGGCAGTAATTTTGACTATCCCGGTGTCGGGGAAGCTAGTGCAAAATCCGGTTTACCGGACGATTCGGTGAGTGTTGAGAGTATCCAGGAGCTTGTTAATCTCCAGCATGCGGCAAGTCTGGGACCGGATGTCAGCAGCCAGGACGAGATGCCCAATTCACAGGAGCGGGAACAGGAACAGGAACAGGAACAGGAACAGGAACAGGAACAGGAACAGGAACAGGAACAGGCATCGGGAGGGCAGCCGCCTGTTGATGAAACTAAGGATGACCCGGAAAAATATCCTGGAGGAGAAAAATCTGCGGGAGCGAGCCATCGGGACGCTGGTGAACAGATGGCAGATCAAAACAACCTTGAGGCGAATGACAATATTCCCACCGGTAATTCCGATACGGATGGCATGGGCGATAGTGCGGCTGAAGAGTCCCTGCCCGCACGGGTTCAAACAGCGGCGCTGGCGGCGGAAGCAGGCAGCATTCCTGGGGGCGACCCTGGAATCGGTTCAATGCGTATTGAAAATCGTAAACTGTCAGATCTGCTGAATTTTTCCGGCGAGCTCGGGTTAACAAGAGCACAACTGCGAAGCACCGTTGATCGTACTCGAGATGAGCTCGGCACACTTCGCGAAAGTATGAAAAAGATTCGTGAGGGTCTCCGCGACCTGGAATTTGAAGCAGATGCGCAGATGCGGTCTCTGCCGGAAGGGCAGGGATTGAATTCGGAGGATGAATCATTTGATCCGCTGCAGCTGGATCGTTACTCCCGGTTACAGGCCAGAGCAAGGGAAGTTAACCAGCAGCTCGATGAGCTGGGAAGAATTGAGAGACAGCTGAGCGAGCGAACGTCCGAAATCAGCGGAACACTGGTTCAGCAGTTCCACCTTGGCGAACAACTTCAGGATGGGCTAATCAGTGCCCGGATGGTTTCGGTTAATGAATATTTACCCCGTTTCAGGCAGCTTGTTCGTGAAACAGCCAGGCGAGCGGGAAAATCGGTTTCTTTTTCAGCCCAGGGAAGTGATATTGACGTCGACCGCCAGGTGCTGGATGCCATGGTGGCCCCATTTGAACATATGATCAGAAACGCAGTGGTTCACGGAATTGAAGATTCCGCGAACCGGGGTAAACAGGGGAAACCTGAAAACGGGCAAATTGAGCTTGAAGTGAGTCAGCAGGGTTCAGAGCTGCTTATCGGATTTTCCGATGATGGTCGTGGGCTGGACCGGAATAAACTGGGTACAAGAGCTGTGGAGCTGGGTCTGGCGGCGCACATAGATGCTGTTACAGATGAACAGTTGCTGCAGGTTATAACGGAACCAGGATTCAGCACCGCCGAGGAAGTCACCATGGAGTCAGGCAGGGGGGTCGGCATGGATGTCGTGTTACAGGCTGTCCGCTCACTGGGTGGGAGTATTGGGCTTTCATCAAGAGCGGGCGAAGGCACGAAATTCAATTTCCGTTTGCCGGTGACAATGACCATTTCACAGGCTCTGCTGGTCAGGGTGGGAGCCTACCGTTTTGCCATATTGACGAGGTCTATCGAGCGTGTGCTGCGAGTCCGGTACGAAGAAATAGAGGTTATCGACGAACGCGACCACGTCAACATTGGCGATCAGGTTTTGCCCATAGTGAACCTCGCAGACCGCCTGGGTGAGCCGAGCCTGAGCACGGAGGAAACTTATCGCTCGATTGTGCTGATTCGAATGCCGGACAGGGTTGTAGCTTTTGAGGTTGACCAGTTTGACGATACCGTTGAAATCGTAACTAAAACCCCTGGCCGCCAGCTCACTTCTATTGCTGGAATAACCGGGGTGACGGTACTTGCTGATACCAGTATCGTGCTGATTCTGAATCCCGGGGAATATCTCGACCGGGAGTCACTGGCTGTTGTCCCGATTCAGGCCGAGGATGCCGTCGCTACAGAAAAGACCGGCACCAGTTCGGATATTCTGGACATGGATTTAACCGGGATTTTGGAGAATGTACTTGTTGTGGATGATTCCCTGGTTGTGCGAAAAGTAATGCAGCGGGATCTGGAGGGGATAGGGCTTACAGTTACTGCCGCGGTCGATGGTCAAAATGCACTCGAGCTGCTTGAAGGCAGGAACGTCGATGTCGCCTTGATAGATCTTGAAATGCCGCGAATGAATGGCTATGAACTGCTGGTTAAGCTGAGGCAGGATGATCGCTATTCCGCTTTACCGATTGTTGTTGTAACTTCGAGGTCAGGTGAAATACATCGTTCAAGGGCAATCAGCCTTGGTGCAGATGCCTATATTACCAAACCATACGATATCCAGAAACTTGAACAGATTATGAAATCTGTGGTGCGCGAAAAGGCAACAGTACACTAATGCAGGTTCTTTCACTAGAAACCAAAGCGGGCGCTTTGCTGGTTCCTGTCAGTATGGTTGCCCAGATTCTCAGTCGCAGCGAGCCGGCCGAATTTTCTCATTCGCTGCCGTTTATTCGTAGTTCTGTGCAATGGCGGGAATATAGCGTTCCCCTGGTTTATTCTTCGGAGTTGCTGGGTGAAATGCAGGGATCAGATGAGGATTACCGCCGAGGCGTGGTTTTCTGGCCGCTAAAGGGCACTGGGGCAACGGACCTTTTTGCACTCACCAGTCTTGAATCTCCCAAAGTCATCACCATTGCCAGTGATACCACGTTAACCAGCTCTCAGGGCGAGGAATTGCCATCAGTCATTTCCTCTGATTTCATCATTGGGGGGTTAGAGGCCGAAGGGCAAACGGGATATATTCCTGATTTGAAACATCTTGCAGCTTCCATTTTTCTATGAATCATTCGTCAAAAGTATCTCATACAATGCAACCCGAAGAAATTACAGAGCCTGATCTGGATTCGGTAATCAGGCTGGTTAAAGATGTCAGTAAAAAATTTCTCCATGGGCCGCGGGATGATCTGGGAAGCCAAGTTAAGCAGGATGGCAGTATCGTTACCGAGATTGACAAGGCTATGCAGTCAACAATCCGGGCAGCGTTACAAACGGACTGGCCGGGCTACGGATTCATTGGTGAAGAGATGTCTTATGATGACCAGGTCAGCGCGTGTGAAATGAATCCCCAGGGTTACTGGGTACTGGATCCGCTCGATGGCACAACCAATTTTACTTCAAGTTTTTTGTTTTATGGAGTTTCTCTGGCGTTGGTGATTGATGGCGAACCGATTCTGGGTGTGGTATATGATCCGGTCAGAAATGAATGTTTTTCTGCAGCCAGGGGCGCAGGTGCGTATCTGAATTGCAGTCGCCTGGTTTGTCCGGATACAAGTTCGCTTGACAGTTGTATTGCCAATGTCGATTACAAAAGGCTGGTTGGGGATCTGTCATCTCAACTGGTCAGGTGTCCACCGTACCGATCGCAGCGCAATCTTGGATCATCGGTGCTGGAATGGTGCTGGCTTGCTGCCGGAAGAATCCAGTTATACCTGCACGGCGGCCAAAAGCTGTGGGATTTTGCGGCAGGTTACCTGATACTGCTGGAAGCAGGCGGCGCAGCAACAACCCTGTCAGGGATGCCCCTGGACTGTAGCAAACTGCGCAAGCGTTCTGTGGTCGCCGCTGTCAACAAGGATCTACTGGATCAGTGGGAGGAATGGATTAACACGAACAGCGAAATTTCCCAGTCAGCTCCTTTCTAAGCCAGTGTAGTGTATTTTCCCTAATGATTCTGCAAAATGTTGAATATGGGGTTCTGCCGGAGCCAAAAAACAGCTATATTCCACCTGCAAATTGTTGGGTTTGGTGCTACTAAGCCGCTGATATCAAAGTCCTTTTTCGTGTCTCCGCTGACGCTCCTCAGGGTTCGGAATTAGCTTCGCTTTTTCAACAGTTTAACGTCACTTTTTAAAACCGGTCTCAGTTATTATAAGCAACAGGTGAATAGATGGCCTCGATAAGCAGGCGTGAAAAGGCCAATGCAATTCGTGCATTGAGTATGGATGCGGTTCAAAAAGCGAATTCCGGACATCCCGGGGCCCCAATGGGAATGGCAGACATCGCTGAAGTGCTGTGGTCAGATTACCTGGCCCACAATCCATCCAATCCGAACTGGCCGAACCGGGATCGTTTCGTTCTCTCCAATGGTCACGGGTCGATGCTGATTTATTCTTTACTGCACCTGAGTGGTTACGATCTTGATATAGAAGAGATTAAAAACTTCAGGCAGCTGCATTCCAAAACCCCGGGTCACCCGGAGTATGGATACACCGAGGGAGTGGAGACTACTACGGGACCACTTGGCCAGGGTATATGCAACGCGGTAGGAATGGCGATCGCCGAGAAGACTCTCGCCGCCCAGTTTAACCGGTCCGGCCACAGCATTATTGATCACCATACCTATGTATTCCTTGGCGATGGTTGCCTGATGGAAGGAATATCCCACGAAGGATGCTCACTGGCTGGAACGCTGAAGCTTGGAAAACTCATTGCATTTTATGATGACAATGGAATCTCGATCGATGGCGAAGTCCAGGCCTGGTTCACGGATGACACGCCGATGCGGTTCCGGAGTTATGGATGGCATGTGATTCCTGATGTTGATGGTCACGATGCAGATGCAGTATCCAGTGCTATTGAACAGGCACGCTCGGAGTCTCAACGACCAACCCTGATCTGTTGTAAGACAGTTATTGGATTCGGCTCTCCAAACAAGCAGGGTAAAGCTTCCAGTCATGGTTCGCCCCTGGGAGAAGACGAAGTACTACTGGCGAGAGAACAGTTGCAATGGCCCCATGCCCCTTTCCAGATCCCGGAAGAAATCTACAATGTGTGGAGTGCATCGAAAAGTGGTGAAGTTGCGGAGGAAGAGTGGAATTTAAAATTTCACCAGTACCAGCAGGCACACCCTGAATTAGCGGCGGAGCTTTCCCGCAGGCTGAGTGGAGGTCTTCCCGCAAGCTGGCGGGAGTCGTGTACGAATATTCTTGAGCAGGTCAATAGCAAGCAAGAGACTATTGCTTCGCGCAAGGCGTCTTTGAATGCCCTGGAGGCATTTGGTCCAATGCTCCCGGAGCTGATTGGCGGATCAGCCGATCTCGCCGGTTCAAACCTGACTTTCTGGTCTGGCTCGAAATCAATTAATGTCGAATCCGGGGGTAACTATATCTACTTTGGGGTGCGTGAATTCGGCATGGCGGCGATTGTCAATGGTATTGCACTGTACGGCGGTTTCAAGCCATATGGCGCGACCTTCCTGATGTTTTCAGAATATGCCCGCAATGCTCTGCGAATGGCCGCTCTGATGAAGATTCCGGGCATCTTTGTGTTTACCCACGATTCTGTGGGGCTCGGTGAAGATGGCCCAACCCACCAGGCGGTGGAGCAGACGGCTACTCTGCGCCTGATTCCCGGTATGGCCCTATGGCGTCCCTGTGATGCGGTGGAATCCACGGTTGCCTGGCAACAAGCGTGTGAATCGGTTAACCAGCCATTCTGCCTGGTTTTTTCACGCCAGAATCTGGCCCACCAGGAGAGGACCCCGGAGCAGCTGTCACTAATTACAAGGGGGGGCTATATTCTCAGGGACTGCGAGGGCGACCCCGAGGCGATAATTATTGCCACGGGTTCTGAGGTCACGCTGGCAATGTCAGCGGCATCAAAACTCGAAAACAATCGCATCAGGGTGGTATCGATGCCTTCCACCGACAGGTTCGATTCTCAGGGTCAGGAGTACCGCGATTCGGTTCTTCCCCCTTCTGTGAAAGCGCGGGTAGCCGTAGAGGCCGGTGTCGGCGACGGCTGGATCAAATACACCGGGCTGGACGGAGCCGTGGTCAGCATTGATACCTTTGGTGAATCGGCCCCTGCTGATGACGTGTTCAACTATCTGGGCATGACCACTAAAAGTGTCGTCAGTGCCGTAAAGAATCTTTTATAAAACCGATCCACGAGCGTGTGGGCATAATTTTAAGTTGGAGTGACACAATGACAATCAGAGTTGCAATTAACGGCTACGGGCGAATTGGAAGAAATATCCTGCGCGCAAAATATGAATCTGCAATGAATGACATCGAAATCGTTGCGATTAACGACCTGGGTGACGCAAATACCAACGCGCACCTTACCCAGTACGATACTGCCCACGGTCGTTTCCCTGGAACAGTTGAAGCCAGCGATGATCATATAATCGTAAATGGTGACAAGATCGCAGTGTATGCCGAAAGAGACCCGGCAAAACTACCATGGGCCGACCTCGGCATTGATGTGGTTCATGAGAGCACGGGTTTCTTTACGTCCAAGGAAAAAGCCAGTGCTCACATCTCAGCCGGCGCCAGCAAGGTTATAATCTCCGCGCCGGGCGGAAGTGATGTTGATGCAACTATCGTGTATGGCGTCAACCACAATATCCTCAAAGCGAGTGATACGGTAATTTCCAATGCTTCATGCACCACCAATTGCCTTGCTCCCATGGCCAAGGCGTTAAACGACAGTGTGGGTGTCGTTCACGGCCTGATGAATACCATTCATTCCTACACCAATGACCAGGTGCTGACTGATGTCTATCATTCTGATCTCAGGCGTGCCCGCTCAGCAACAAGCTCCATGATTCCTACGAGTACAGGTGCAGCCGCAGCGGTTGGCCTGGTCCTGCCGGAGCTCAACGGCAAGCTTGATGGATTTTCTATCCGTGTTCCAACAATCAATGTTTCTATTGTAGACCTGACATTTGTTGCTGCAAGGGAAACCTCGGTTGATGAAATAAACCAGCTTCTCAAGGATGCGGCCGATGGCAAGGTGCTCGACTATAATGACAAGCCGCTGGTATCGGTGGACTTTAACCATCAACCCGCCTCGTCAACCATTGATGCAGGAATGACAAGGGTTACTGGAGGGACGCTGGTCAAGGTATGCTCATGGTATGACAATGAATGGGGCTTTTCCAACCGCATGCTGGATACCACAGTCGCGCTGATGAATGCCGGGTAAGCTGGGGTTGCAGCGCTGAGATACCGGAGTTTTTGTTCGCTCCCTGTCGGCCCGGTGCTGTGATTCATTGCGCGGGTTACGGGCCGCAGTTCTTTGCCTGTGTCGTACCAATGACTGTTTTACCCCATCCACAGGAATCTGGTTAATTATGGCTACGAAATTCAAACGGCTCAGCGACCTTGACCTGGAAGGCAGACGAGTACTGGTCAGGCAGGATCTTAATGTGCCGCTCAGGGACGGGAAAATCGCATCTGCAACACGCATCGATGCCTCCCTGCAGACCATAAAATTCGCCATAGATGCGGGTGCGAAAGTGATGATTATGTCCCACCTGGGACGTCCCGTGGAGGGCCAGCGGGACCCCCGGTTATCATTGTTACCTGTGGCAGCCTATCTATCAAAGGTGCTCGGCAAAACTGTCAATCTGGATACTGATTACCTCGAAAAACCCCCATGCCTGGATAATGGCGAAGTAGCACTGCTTGAAAATGTCAGGTTTAACATTGGGGAGAGTGCAGATGACAGGGAGCTGAGTGCAGGGTATGCCCGACTTTGTGACATCTATGTCATGGATGCATTTGGAACTGCTCACCGGGCACAGGCGTCCACTCACGGGGTTGGGCTGCATGCTCCCGAGGCCTGTGCAGGCCTGTTGCTAAGCGCTGAACTTGACGCCCTCGGCCAGGCGCTTGCCAGCCCACAACGGCCGATGATTGCAATCGTGGGCGGGGCCAAGGTATCGACCAAGCTCACTGTTCTGGAGTCTTTGTTGTCCGTTGTCGACCAGCTCGTGCCGGGAGGCGGAATAGCAAATACGTTCATCGCGGCACAGGGGCACTCCGTGGGAAAATCGTTGTACGAACCGAAGCTGGTCGAGCACGCCAGCAAGCTGATTGAAATGGCGAAAATGCGTGACGCAGACATTCCAGTGCCTGTGGATGTGGTGGTCGGGCAATCGTTCTCTGTTAGAAGCCCGGCACAGGTGAAGCGGGTTGAAGATATCGAGGACAGCGACCTGATTCTGGATATCGGCCCGGAAACTACCAGGGTCTATGCGGAAATGATGCAATTGGCCGGGACTATCGTGTGGAATGGCCCGGTGGGTGTTTTTGAATTCGAACAGTTTTCCGGCGGTACCCGGGAGCTTGGGAATGCCATAGCATCTTCTAACGCTTTTTCCATTGCTCGAGGCGGTGATACCCTGGCCGCCATAGACCAGTTCGGGCTTGGCAGCGGTATTTCATACATTTCTACCGGAGGCGGCGCCTTCCTGGAGTACCTGGAAGGCAAGACATTACCTGCTGTGGCCATGCTTGAATCCAGGGCATAAAAAAACCGGCCGCGGGTGGCCGGTT
>PVMK01127610.1_pt1 | contig 37273 bp, 37 predicted proteins | sample 1853481 | NCBI WGS metagenome assembly PVMK01 (sample SAMN08533507, study PRJNA380276) | Marine sediment metagenome, whole genome shotgun sequencing project.
CGGCGCAATATTTGTCGCGCCTCCTCTTCCATGGAACGTCCATGCGTGGCGGCAGCGATACGCAGTTGTGCTTTAACCGAGTCGTCAAGATTGCGGATTGTGATACTGGCCATAATACTGGCGAATGTTGAGAAATTGATTTCATTATAATCAATGATTGCATTGATGGCAACAACCCACTCTTTTTACAAGTTCATATAGCTTGCACCGGTTGAGCTGAGTTAAACAGTGGTTAATGGAGATAATTCTTGTAGGAAAACTGCTGCGGCCGGGACTGCCGAATTGACGAGTTGAAAGTGAGTGAAATATTGAAGGGAGAGTCGCTCTGATTACGGCTGCCGCTTATGGTATCGATCAGTTTATCCCTGATCGATAATCTCTGCCGCCATGGCAGCTAGCCTGGGCGCCATGGCTCCGTACTGAAAGGCCTTGCTGCTGGACGCGTTGCCGTCGATGGCTCGTTTAAGCACACCTTGAAGGATAGCGGCCATACGGAACAAGCCGAATACCAGGTAAAAGTTCCAGTCCGGGATCCCCGCAAGCCCGCGGCGCTCGCAATAGCTTGTCACGTATTCTTCCTCGGTGGGGATTCCGAGTGAAACCCGGTCTACTTTTCCCAGGCCTGGAAGCACGGTCGTCAGAATCAAAACGCCATTGCATACACTGGTAGGCCAGGTCGGCAAAGGGGTGGCCCTAAAGTAGACAGCTCCCAGTCCAGCAGGGCGATAGCTCGTTCTTCACTCGCGTGAAACATGATGTTATCCATGCGGTAGTCGCCATGGATCAGGCTGACGCTGCTATCATCCTCCGGTAAATTGGCCGGTAGCCACTCGATTAGCCGATCCATGTCCGCAATCGTGCTGGTCTCTGAACTGCGGTATTGCTTGCTCCAACGGCCCACCTGGCGTGCAAAGTAGTTTCCGGGGTAACCGTAGTCAGCGAGACCCACGTCTTGCGGATTGATGTCGTGCAGGGCTGCCAGTACGCGATTCATCTCGTCATAAATTTTTGCGCGTTGCGTGTTTTCAAGCCCGGGCAGCGTGGCATCCCAGAAGACACGACCGTTCTCAAAACTCATGATGTAAAACATACTGCCGAGCACATCCCGGTCGGTACACAGGTGATAGGTGCGCGGCACCGGAACATTGGTATCGTGCAGGGCGGTCATTACCCGGTACTCGCGGTCCACCGCGTGTGCAGATTTGAGTAAGTCGCCAGGAGGTTGGCGTCGCAGCACGTAGCGGCCGGAATTGGCGTTCAGCAGGAACGTGGGATTGGATTGCCCGTCCGAGAATTTTTCTGCCTTGTTAAGGCCTTTGAACCCTTCCAGATGGGCCTCCAGGTAGGCACCTATACGCTTCAGGTCAAGTTGGTCAATGCTCATTCGGACTCCCCGTAATTGAGAATGGTCTGTATTGTGCAGTTGATAACGCAGAGGGCGCAACCACCTCGTTTGAACTGGTTTACCGATGAATGGATCAAAGACATTTTCAACAACATTTCTGGACTTTTCAGCGCTTGGTCAATAGTCTACTTCGATGGTAGCAAAATCTGCATATCTGCGAATGGCTACCGGATATGTGGTGGCTTGTGCGTTTGACATGGAAGCTGAGTGATCTCGGCTTGCTAAGTGAAAATAATCGACAGGTATCGTGATGACTGAGTTTCCGAAGAAAACACTTAAAGACTGGCAAGCACTCGCCAGCAAAGAGTGCAAAGGCAGGTCTTTAGATGAGCTGACCCGGGACACGCCCGAGGGTATCGCAGTCAAGCCCTTGTATTCATCCGAAGACCTTGAGGGTATGGGCCATCTGGACTCAATGCCTGGCCTGGCACCTTTTGTGCGCGGACCCAAGGCCACCATGTATGCGGGCCGCTCCTGGACCGTACGTCAGTACGCAGGATTTTCCACAGCCGAGGATTCCAACGCCTTTTATCGCAAGAACCTTGAAGCGGGACAGACTGGTTTATCGGTCGCCTTTGATCTCGCGACCCATCGTGGTTACGACTCGGATCACCCGCGTGTGGTAGGTGATGTGGGTAAAGCGGGCGTGGCGATTGATAGCGTTGCGGATATGAAAATCCTCTTCGATGGCATCCCGCTGGACAGGATGTCGGTCTCGATGACCATGAATGGTGCGGTTTTGCCGGTCATGGCAATGTATATTATCGCGGCGGAAGAGCAGGGTGTGCCGCCGGAGAAACTGGCTGGAACCCTGCAGAACGATATCCTGAAAGAGTTTATGGTTCGCAACACTTATATCTATCCGCCGACACCATCCATGCGCATCGTGTCCGATATTATCGCTTACACATCCGCTAATATGCCCCGCTACAATTCCATTTCAATTTCCGGCTATCACATGCAGGAAGCCGGGGCCACCTGTGCGCAGGAGTTGGCCTATACCATTGCCGATGGTATCGAATATGTACGCACCGCAATCGCCAGCGGTCTTGATGTGGATTCGTTTGCACCGCGGGTTTCATTCTTTTTCGGCATTGGTATGAACTTCTTTATGGAGGTGGCCAAGTTGCGCGCAGCGCGCCTGCTCTGGTCCACGTTGATGGAGGAGAAATTTGCCCCGAAAGATAACCGTTCACTGATACTGCGTACCCACTGTCAGACATCCGGCGTCAGTCTCACCGCCAAGGATCCGTATAACAACATCATTCGCACCACCATCGAGGCCATGTCGGCTGTCCTTGGGGGCACCCAGTCGCTGCATACCAACTCCTTTGATGAGGCACTTGCTTTACCCACCGAGTTTTCGGCCCGCATCGCCCGCAATACCCAATTGGTGCTGAAAGAGGAGACGGGTATCACCAATGTGGTGGATCCCCTGGCAGGCTCCTACTATGTGGAGAGCCTGACCGATGAACTGGCCACCGAGGCGCGCAAGTTGATTGACGAGGTGGAGGAGATGGGCGGTATGACCAGGGCGGTGGAATCCGGTATGCCCAAGATGCGTATTGAAGAAGCTGCGGCGTTACGGCAGGCACGTATCGACCGTGGTGAGGAAATCATCGTCGGGGTCAATAAATATCAACTGGAAGAAGAACCGTCTATCGATATCCTGGATATCGACAATACAGCCGTTCGAGAGGGTCAGATTCAGCGCCTCAAGGAAGTACGTGAGGGCCGGGATGAAGAACGCTGCAACAAGATGCTGGATGCGTTGACCGCGGCAGCGCAAGATGGCACTGGCAATCTGCTGGCACTGGCCGTCGATGCAGCGCGTGCCCGGGCCACAGTCGGTGAGATTTCAGATGCGTTGGAGAAGGTCTACAGCCGCCATCGGGCCGTGACCCGCTCAATTGCAGGCGTGTACAGTTCAGCGTATGAAGGCGATGGGGAGTTTGCTTCCATTCAGCAGGCAGTGGAAAATTTTGCCCAGGCTGAAGGGCGTCGACCGCGTATGCTGGTTTGCAAGCTCGGTCAGGATGGACACGATCGTGGCGCCAAGGTGATTGCCACTGCTTTTGCTGATCTTGGCTTTGATGTCGATATCGGACCCTTGTTTCAAACCCCGGAAGAGGCGGTGCGCGAGGCCATCGAGAATGATGTCCATGTGATCGGAATTTCATCCCAGGCAGCGGGGCACAAGACGCTGGTTCCACAGGTCATTGAGGGTCTGAAAAAGGAAGGGGTGGAGGATATAATCGTCATCTGTGGTGGTGTTATTCCGCCGCAGGATTACGATGAAATGCTGAGTTTTGGTGTGTCGGCCATTTATGGGCCAGGCACCAATATCCTGCTTGCCGCCGATGATGTTCTCAGGATAATCCAGGGAACGTCGGCAGGACTGCTAAAGTATTTGGCGTAAGGATTGAATTTTATGAATGTCGCAGGTGGCTGCGACGCGAAAGGTATTAAAGTATGCAAGAAATACTCAACCAACTAGAAGAGAAACGTAAGGCTGCAGCCCTTGGGGGTGGTCAGCAACGGATCGACACCCAGCACAGTCGCGGCAAGCTTACCGCCCGCGAACGTATCGACCTACTGCTCGATGAGGGCAGTTTCGAAGAATGGGATACCTTTGTCGAACACCGCTGCACCGATTTTGGCATGGAGGACAAGAAGATCCCTGGTGATGGTGTGGTCACTGGGTTACGGCACGGTCAACGGACGGGTGGTATTTATTTTTAGCCAGGATTTCACTGTATTTGGTGGTTCACTTTCTGAAGCGCATGCAGAAAAAATCTGCAAGGTTATGGATCAGGCCATGAAAGTGGGCGCGCCCGTCATTGGTCTCAATGACTCGGGTGGAGCCCGTATCCAGGAAGGTGTGGCCTCCCTGGGTGGTTACGCCGAGGTATTCCAGCGCAATGTGCTGGCTTCCGGCGTGGTGCCACAAATTTCCGTAATCATGGGTCCATGCGCTGGCGGAGCCGTTTATTCTCCGGCCATGACCGATTTCATCTTTATGGTGAAAGACAGCTCATATATGTTTGTGACCGGTCCTGATGTGGTTAAAACCGTGACCCACGAAGAGGTGACGGCGGAAGAACTGGGTGGCGCAATTACCCATTCCACTGTTTCCGGTGTCTGCGATTGCGCCTTCGAGAATGATGTGGAAACACTGATGATGGTGCGGCGCTTTATCAACTATTTACCGGCCAACAATCGCGAAAAGCCCCCGTACCGGCCCACGCCTGACCGTGCTGACCGCATGGAGATGTCACTCGATACCCTGGTTCCGGACAACCCCAACCTGCCATATGACATGAAGGAGTTGATCTACAAAGTAGCGGATGACAACGAGTTCTGGGAGCTGCAACCCGATCACGCACAGAACATCATCATTGGCTTCGCCCGCATGGATGGGCATTCTGTGGGCATTGTTGCCAATCAGCCGATGGTGCTGGCAGGGTGCCTGGATATCAAATCATCCATCAAGGCAGGGCGTTTCATACGCTTTTGCGATGCATTCAATATCCCGGTGCTGACTTTCGTCGATGTTCCGGGTTTTATGCCGGGCACGGCGCAGGAGTATGGCGGTATTATCAAGCATGGGGCCAAGCTGCTATTTGCCTACGCAGAAGCCACGGTTCCCAAGATCACCATCATCACGCGTAAAGCCTATGGTGGTGCCTATGACGTAATGAGTTCCAAGCATCTGCGCGGTGACGTTAACCTGGCCTGGCCGAGTGCGGAAATCGCAGTCATGGGCCCCAAGGGTGCGGTGGAGATTATCTTCCGAAGCGATATCGGTGATGAAGAAAAAATCGCCGAGCGCACCGAAGATTACCGGCGTAAATTCGCTAACCCGTTTATCGCCGGTAGCCGGGGTTATATCGATGATGTCATTGCGCCCCACACCACCCGTAAGCGTATCTGTCGCTCATTGGCCATGTTAAGGGACAAGAAGCTGGACAACCCGTGGCGTAAGCATGACAACATTCCACTTTAAACAGAAACAAGCCAGAGGGCCTGCAGGTGTTTGAGAAAATTCTGATTGCAAATCGCGGCGAGATTGCGTGCCGGGTGATCAAGTCTGCCCGCAAAATGGGTATTAAAACCGTCGCTGTTTATTCCGATGCGGATCGTGATGCCCTGCATGTGAAAATGGCTGATGAGGCCGTCTGCATTGGGCCGCCGCCTTCGGTGCAAAGTTATCTGTTAAAGGAAAAAATACTCCAGGCTTGCCTGGATACCGGTGCCCAGGCGGTACATCCGGGTTATGGGTTTCTTTCCGAAAATTCGGAGTTTTGTAAGTTATTGATGGCAGCAGGCATTGCTTTTATCGGCCCGGAGACGCGCGCTATTGAAGCCATGGGTGACAAGATCACCTCTAAGAAACTGGCCGATGAAGCAGGGGTAAACACTATCCCCGGTTTTTCCAGTGTGCTGCGTGATGGCGAACATGCGGTGGAAATTGCCAATCAGCTCGGTTACCCCGTGATGCTCAAGGCCACTGCCGGTGGTGGTGGTAAAGGCATGCGTGTAGCCCGCAACGATGAAGAGTGCCGCGACGGTTTTGAACGGGCCGCCTCTGAGGCGCGTTCCAGCTTTGGTGATGATCGTATGTTCGTGGAAAAATTCATCGAGGAGCCACGTCATATTGAGATCCAGATAATCGCTGACAGCCATGGCAATGTGGTTTACCTCAATGAGCGTGAATGCTCCCTGCAGCGCCGGCACCAGAAGGTGATCGAAGAGGCGCCGTCACCGTTTCTGGATGAAGCAACCCGCAAGCTGATGGGCGAGCAGGCCGTGCTTCTCGCCAGGGCCGTAGACTACCAGTCTGCCGGCACGGTGGAGTTCATTGTTGATACACAACGCAATTTCTATTTTCTGGAGATGAATACCCGTTTGCAGGTTGAACACCCGGTCACCGAGTTGATTACCGGGTGTCGACCTGGTGGAACTGATGATCCGTGTAGCCAATGGCGAAAAACTGCCCATTACCCAGGCGGATGTGGGCATCAACGGCTGGGCCATTGAGTCACGTGTGTATGCCGAAGACCCGTCCCGCAACTTCCTGCCCTCAATTGGTCGGTTGGTGTACTACCGCCCACCCGGGGATGATGAGCATGTGCGCGTGGATACCGGCGTCTATGAAGGCGGTGAAGTTTCCATGTACTACGACCCGATGATAGCCAAGCTCATTACTTATGGTGCCAACCGGGAAGAAGCCATAGCCCATATGCGTTTGGCACTGGATCGCTTTGTCATCCGCGGTGTCTCCAGCAACCTTAGTTTCCTGTCGGCACTGATGGAACATCCGAAGTTCGTTTCAGGAAACATGAGCACCAATTTGATTGGTGAAGAGTATCCGGACGGTTTCCAACCGATAGGCAATCCTCATAGTGTCCCCACCATCATGATATCGGTTGCAGCATCCATGGCTCGCCATTATCGTGATCGTGCGGCCCGGATCGCCGGCCAACTGGATGGCTATAGACGTAATGTCCCCCATGACTGGGTAGTTGTGATGAATGATGAGCAGCATCCTGTTTCTGTGAAGCCCGTTCAAGGTGGTTTTGATGTGAAATATAACGGCGACAGCTTTGCAGTCCGCAGTGACTGGCAGTTTGGACAGCACATCTTCAGTGGCACCATCAATGGCGAACAGATTTTCGTCCAGGTGCAACGGGACAAGCAAAACTATCACCTGTCCCACGGTAGTTCTCAGGCCGACATCAGTATTGTTACTCCCCGGGCGGCTGAACTGCTGAAATACATGCCGGTGAAGGTTCCGCCGGATATGTCGGGTTACCTGCTTTCACCGATGCCGGGTTTGTTGGTGTCGCTGGCGGTTAAAGAGGGCGATACGGTTAATGAGGGTGAAGAACTGGCCGTACTCGAAGCCATGAAAATGGAAAACACCCTGTTGGCCGAACGTGATTGCGTGGTGACGAAAATCAACTATGCGCACCGGGTGACAACCTTGCCGTGGATGACAAAATCATGGAGTTTGAGTAAAAACAGTGGCGTCGCAAGAATCCGGCTCGGAATTAACGCAGGAAACCGCAGCGCTGGCAGACGGCGTTCTGGGCGGGAGCCGGCGCGCACTTGCACAAGCCATCACCCTGATCGAGTCCACGCGTTGCGACCACCGTGTCGCCGCCAGTGCCTTGCTGCAACGACTGATGCCGCATGCAGGCAATTCAATCCGGCTGGGAATTACTGGTGTGCCGGGGGTCGGAAAATCGACCTTTGTCGAGGCTTTGGGCAACCACGTCATTGACTCGGGGCACCGGCTGGCCGTACTGACCGTGGATCCCTCGTCAGCTATCAGCGGCGGTTCAATTTTGGGCGACAAGACGCGTATGGAGTTGCTATCACGCCGCCCGGAGGCCTATATCCGGCCTTCACCTGCAGGTACCACCCTTGGCGGTGTCACACGGCGCAGTCGTGAGGCCTTGATCCTTTGTGAGGCGGCCGGTTTTGACGTGGTTATCGTGGAGACGGTCGGTGTCGGGCAATCCGAAACCAAAGTGGCGGATATGACCGATATGTTCGTGTTACTGCAGTTGCCCGGTGGTGGTGATGAACTGCAGGGGATAAAACGCGGAATTATGGAATTGGCTGACCTGATTCTGATCAACAAGGCCGATGATGAGTTGTTGGCGCTTGCCGAACGGTCTGCGGCGGAATACCGCAATGCATTGCGTTTACTCCACCCGCGTCTGATCAACTGGAAGGTTGAGGTTCAGACTTGTTCTGCACGCGATGGTACGGGGATCACCAAGGCTTGGGATGTTGTGCTGCGGCACCGTGAAGCCCTTGATTCCAGTGGCCAGTTAATGCAACGGCGAGCCGCGCAGGCCAGGGACTGGATGTGGTCTGAAGTGAGTGAGAGTCTCATTGCGGCCTTGCAAAGCGATGCCGGGGTGCGCAAACAAATACCGGCACTGGAAGCCGCTGTCAGCGAAGGTGAAATTCCGCCAACCGTTGCTGCGAGTCAGTTGCTGGACATATTTCTCAAACACCAGAAACCCGGGCATTGAAAACCCGGACCCGGAGGTAGCTATGAGCGACCGGCCTTTCAAAGTACTCGGTATTCAACAGATCGCTGTGGGCGGTCTGGATAAAAACCGTTTGCGGACCCTGTGGGTGGACACCCTTGGCCTCGAATTGAGTGGTACTTACCAGAGTGTGTCGGAAAACGTCGATGAGGACATCGCGGTCGCCGGCTCTGGGCCCCTCAAGGTAGAAGTCGACCTGATGCAACCACTCGATCCCGAGCGTAAGCCCAGTGTACAAAATCCACCACTCAATCATGTTGGCATGTGGATTGACGACCTGCCTGCGGCGGTGGCCTGGTTACAGGCCCGTGGCGTACGTTTTACACCGGGCGGAATCCGTAAAGGAGCATCCGGCTTCGATATCTGTTTCATCCATCCGAAAGCCAGCGAAGAGTCTCCCATCGGCGGTGAAGGGGTATTGATTGAACTGGTTCAGGCACCGCCGGAAGTACGTGAGGCCTTTGAAAGGTTGACCTAGGTCATGTTTAGCGCAAACCGGCGCTGATCTTTGCCGGGTACGGCAATTCAGGATTGGTTTTCAGGTACAATCATACGGATCATTTCGGTGCTGCTTGCAGGGCTTTCTGACTGCTTTGGTGGTATCCATCAATCATCTTTAAGGAGCGTTCGATGAAACAACCTGTACGAGTGGCAATCACCGGTGCAGCCGGTCAAATTGGTTATCAACTGTGTTTCAGAATTGCAGCTGGCGACATGTTGGGGCCAGATCAACCCGTCATCCTGCAGTTGCTGGAAATCGCACCGGCACTTGGGGCCCTGGAAGGGGTTGTCATGGAATTGAAAGACTCCGCTTTCCCATTGTTGAACGGTGTTGAGTTTACCGATGACGTCAATGTTGCGTTCAAGGACACAGACTACGCCTTACTGGTAGGCGCGCGTCCACGTGGTCCCGGTATGGAACGCGCCGACCTGTTAACGGCGAACGGTAAAATATTCGGGCCCCAGGGTGCTGCGATGAATGCGCACTCCAGCCGCGATATCAAGGTTCTGGTTGTCGGTAACCCGGCGAATACCAATGCCCTGATCGCCAAATCCAGCGCACCGGATCTGAATCCGCGTAATTTCACAGCCATGACCCGACTGGACCATAACCGTGCGAAGGCTCAGCTGGCAGAAAAAACCGGGATTCACCACGATTCAGTTAAAAAGATGCTGATCTGGGGAAATCATTCTTCAACCCAATACCCGGATATTAGTTTTGCACAAGCTGATGGTCAGAAAGTCACCGACCTCGTGCCTCAGGACTGGTACCGCGAAGTCTTTATTCCTACCGTGCAACAACGGGGTGCTGCAATTATTAAAGCCCGTGGTGCATCAAGCGCAGCGTCTGCTGCAGCCTCTGCGATTGACCATATGCGTAACTGGGCATTGGGCACAGCCGAGGGCGACTGGGTATCCATGGCCGTTCCTTCTGATGGTAGCTATGGCATTGAGCCTGGTATCATCTATTCTTTCCCCTGTGTTTGCAAAGATGGCGACTATCAGATCGTGCAAGGTCTGGAAATCGACGATTTCAGCCGCGCCCGTATGGATGCGTCTGATGCTGAATTGCGTGAGGAAAGAGCTGCTGTGGAAGATTTACTGGGCTGATAGTAGCGGAATAGTGGCACCGTCATCGTCATCCCGGAATTTGCGCAGCAAATATCCGGGATCTCCTCACGCTCTCGTGAAGCCTAAAACGGCGCTCTTTCTCAGATTATGGAAAACGGACGGAGATCCCGGATAATGCTTCGCATTTCCGGGATGACGGTGCCGCTGGTGTAGACGGTGCTGCTTTGTATAAAGCTGCGAACTAACGCTTCATGAAATTGAAAAACTCTTCGTTCGACTTGGTCGCTTTCAATTTATCCAGCATGAATTCAATTGCCTGGATTTCATCCATCGGGTGTAACAGTTTGCGCAAAATCCAGACTTTCTGCAACATACCCTGGTCGATCATCAATTCTTCACGACGAGTTCCGGATTTGTTGATATCGATGGCCGGGTAAACCCGTTTTTCTGCAATTCGCCGTGCCAGGTGGATTTCCATATTACCGGTGCCCTTGAACTCCTCGTAGATAACTTCATCCATCTTGGAGCCTGTATCTACCAGGGCTGTGGCGATAATGGTCAGGGAGCCACCTTCAGTGACGTTCCTGGCTGCACCAAAGAAACGTTTCGGGCGTTGCAGTGCGTTGGCATCAACACCACCGGTCAGAACTTTACCGGATGACGGTGCCACGGTATTGTAAGCGCGTGCGAGACGGGTAATGGAATCCAGCAGGATGACGACATCGTGTTTATGCTCGACCAGTCGTTTTGCCCGTTCGATCACCATTTCTGCGACCTGTACGTGACGTGAGGCAGGTTCATCAAAAGTACTGGAGACAACCTCTGCATCCACGGAGCGTTTCATTTCGGTGACTTCTTCCGGGCGCTCATCCACCAGCAGGATAATCATCTTGCAGTCTTTATGATTTGCACGGATGCTGGATGCAATATTCTGTAGCATGATGGTCTTACCGGCTTTTGGTGGTGAAACCACCAGACCACGTTGACCGAATCCGATCGGTGAAATGAGGTCAATGATGCGCGCGGTGAGATCCTCGGTGCTGCCGGTGCCTCTTTCCAGCTGAGCTTGTCTGGTTGGAAACTCAGCTGTCAGGTTTTCAAACAGGATCTTGCTCTTGGCAGCATCGGGTGACTCGTAGTTGATTTCTTCAACCTTTAATAAAGCAAAATAACGCTCACTGTCCTTGGGTGGCCGGATTTTGCCCGCCAGCATGTCGCCGGTCCGCAGGGCGAATCGTCTGATCTGGCTGGGTGAGACATAAATGTCATCCGGGCCGGCCAGGTAGGAACTGTCTGCTGAGCGCAGAAAACCAAAACCATCCTGAAGGATCTCCAGTACACCCACGCCGTAAATGCTTTCACCGGTCTTGGCATGCGCTTTCAGTATGGAGAAAATGATGTCCTGTTTGCGTGAGCGGGAAACGCCTTCGATGCCCATTTCACTGGCAATTTCCTGCAGTTCTGCAATGGGTTTTTGCTTTAAGTCTGATAGATTCATGTTTTGTGCTTTTTGTTGGCGGGCGTGTGCCCTGGAATGGATTCAGTGATTGAGTCAATCAATAAGATTAGTCTGTTGTCCGGGTTGTGCGGTTTTCCACAGCATTGAACTCAAATTATTTTTTCACATGGCTCCGGAATATATGCACTTTTGCTGGAGACAGTGTGAGATCGGTATTCAGGCAGGTGGGAAACCCGCTAAAGATGGCGCAAAATTATCATGTTCGCTGTTCCGCGTCCAGCGAATTAGAGAAAAACTGAAAAACCCGGCCACCGTTCACGGTCGCCGGGGTTTTCGATATCAGATGTTCTCATCCACAAATGCGGTCAACATGCCTTTTGATACAGCACCAACCTTGGTCGCCTGCACCTGGCCGTCCTTGAAAATCATCATGGTAGGAATGCCGCGGATGTTGTAATTTATCGGGGTTTGGCGGTTCGAGTCAATATCCATTTTGGCAACCGTCAATTTTCCCTGGTATTCGTCGGCCAGATCGTGGATCAGCGGTGCAATCATCTTGCATGGTCCACACCATTCAGCCCAGTAGTCGATCAGGACAGGGCCGTCGGCGTTCAGAACTTTCTCTTCAAAGTCACTATCTGTGACGTGAATAATGTTTTCGCTCAATGTCATTCTCCAATGATTTACGTTATATCCGGGACTGGTTTAAGGATGTCAGCGCGGTTAATATGCCATATTCGGATTGCTGCTGTTTGAGCGCTTGAAAACAAGGGCGGGGCAGAAACCGGAATCAAGGACTAACAATATAATTACCTGAGTGACAATTTCAAGGTAGTTGTGATGATTTTCAAGTCCATCTGCAAAAATAAATGAACCCGCCTGGAAATGTGACCCGATAATGACCGAAAACAAATCAACCAACCCGCTGACCGATGTCTCTTTTTCAAGCCTTGGCCTGCATCCAAAAATCCTGTCCGGTCTTGAGGCAGCAAAATTTATCCACTGCACACCGATCCAGGCCCTTACTTTGCCGCCAGCGCTGGAGGGCGACGATGTTGCCGGTCAGGCGCAAACAGGAACCGGTAAAACCGCAGCATTCCTGCTGGTGATATTCAACCAGCTACTAAAGCAGAAATCTGACAATTACGGTAAGAACCCACGAGCATTTATTGTTGCGCCTACCCGCGAACTGGCGATTCAAATCCATCGCGATGCCTTGTCACTGGGGGCGGATACCGGTCTCAGGACTGGCCTGGCTTACGGTGGTGTTGATTATGAGAAGCAGCGTAAGATTCTGACCGATGGTGTGGATATCCTGATTGGCACACCCGGCAGGCTGATCGATTATTTCAAACAAAAGGTGTACAACCTCAGGCATATTGAAGTGGTCGTCCTTGATGAGGCGGATCGCATGTTTGATCTGGGTTTCATCGACGACATCCGTTTTCTGTTACGCAGAATGCCGGCACCGGCAGAGCGCCAGTCCCTGTTGTTTTCCGCCACCTTGTCGCACCGGGTTATGGAGCTTGCCTACGAGCATATGAACAGCCCGGAATCCTTGAAAAGTAGAGGCGGAAAGCGTCACTGTAGACCTCGTTGAACAAAAGGTTTTTTATCCGGCAAATGACGAGAAGTTACCGCTGCTGATCGGCCTGATGAAAAACCTTGATGAACATCACAGCATGGTATTTACCAATACGCGGGCGGCAGCTGACAGGGTGGGACGTACACTAAATGCCAATGGTATCTCTGCTGCGGTCATCTCTGGGCGTGTTCGCCAGGAACAACGGCAGAAACTGTTAAAGCGCTTCCATGACGGTGATATTCCAGTGCTGGTGGCCACCGATGTTGCGGCAAGAGGTTTGCACATTCCCGATGTGACCCATATTTTCAATTTTGATTTACCACAGGATGCACCCGACTACGTACATCGGATCGGGCGTACGGCCCGTCTCGGTGCCAAGGGGTGATGCCATCAGCTTTGCCTGTGAGGATTATGCTTTTCATCTGCCGGAAATTGAGGAATTTATCGGTTATTCAATCAAAACGGAGTCAGCCGGTGCGGATTTGATGCCGGAGATTACTATTCCACCACCTCCAAAACGCGACAAACCGCACAGGCGTTCCGGCAAACGGGGTGCTCCACGGCGGCACAACCCGGGTCGCGGCGGTAAGCGATAACACGGCTGGACATGAATTAACCCGTGATTAAATTCGATAGGGTTAGCAAGCTTTATCCGGGCGGTAGCCGCGCACTTGCAGATGTGAGTTTTACCATTGAGCGCGGCAGCATGGTTTTTCTGACCGGTCACTCAGGCGCCGGAAAGAGTACATTGTTACGCTTGGTCATGATGTTGGAACGGGCGAGTCGTGGGCAGGTGATTGTTAACGACCGCAACCTGAGTACAACTCCGGACAGGCTGGCGCCGCAAGTGCGCCGGGAAACCGGCATGATCTTTCAGGACCACAAACTTCTCAAAGACAAAACCGTGGCGGACAACGTGGCCTTGCCATTGATGATTGCCGGGCTGAAATACGCCGATATCCGCAAGCGGGTGCGTGGGGCGCTGGACAAGGTGGGGCTGAGGGATAAAGAGCGCGCCTGGCCGTTGACATTGTCCGGCGGTGAACAGCAACGTGTCGGTATCGCCAGGGCTATTGTTGGCATGCCACCCTTGTTGCTGGCAGATGAGCCCACCGGCAACCTGGATCCCAATGCTGTCGCGTGAATTGTTTGCATTGTTTGAGCAGCTCAGTGAACAGGGCACAACCGTTTTGATTGCCAGCCATGACCTTGACCTGATTCGCCGCATGCGCAAGCGGGTTTTGGTTTTGTCCACCGGCCGGCTTGCCGATGATATTCCAGCGAGTGATGGATTGTGAGCCCCGATAGGTGGCTTGGCCGGATGCGCCGCAAAAATCGCGCCTGGTTACGCCGGCATAGTTACAGTTTCTTTTCCAGCCTGGGGGTTTTATTCAAACACCGGATCGGCACCCTGATGACAGTTCTGGTGCTCGGTATAGCCATGTTCCTGCCGCTGGGTTTATACATTACGCTGACCAACCTTGAGGGTATGAACCTGCGCCAGGATGAGTGGAGCGCTGTCACGGTATTTTTTAAATCGGGCACCACGCAATCGGAAGTCAAACGGGTTGCGGACGAACTGGAAAAGCGCTTGCAACCGGAGACGGTCGTTATTATCAGCCCGGAAGAAGGCATGGCGGAATTTCGCCAAGCCTCGGGTTTTGGCGAATCACTGGATATGCTGGAGGAAAACCCGTTGCCATGGGTGATGCAGGTAAGTCCACAACCGGGCTCGACGGAACAGGTCGAAGAGCGCGTTGGGGCGCTGACCGCTTTTCTGGGATCTGTCAACAGTGTTGAAGTAACCCAGTTTGATTATAAATGGCTGCAAAGACTGGGCCGTATGATGGAGCTGGGCCAGGCTGCTGTTTTCGTTCTGATCTTTCTTTTCGGTCTTGCCGTAGTTGTTGTGGTTGCCAATACCATTCGACTGGATGTTGCATCGCATGCCGAGGAAATCGAAATATTGGCCCTGGTTGGCGCCGGTAATGCATTTGTCCGGCAACCGTTTCTTTATACGGGCCTGTGGTACGGTTTAATGGGTAGCCTGCTCGCGGTGATCCTGCTGGGCCTGACAATGTTATACCTTGGTCGACCCCTGGGCTTATTGTTGGAGACTTATGGAACCGTCTTCAGTTTACGTGGCCTGGGTGGTTCCAATACGCTGTGGGTATTACTGGGCGGCGGGTTCCTGGGCTGGCTGGGCGCATGGATTTCTGTCCAGCGATATCTACGGCGGCTCCGGGTGGGTGGCCGGCTGGGACGTAGTTGAACAAATCACACAAATGAATGTCTTACTCAGCAGTTAAGCAATTATCGCAAAGCAGACCGAAGATGGCGTAACCGAAAGGATATGCCGGGCATTTGTTTTGTCTTGATCTACAGCTTAGTGTTGAAAGACAGGGGCTGAAAGACAGGGCTGACAATGCTATACTGGTACGCTTGCCTATAGGAGGTTACATGAGCACAACACTTGCCCCCAGCCATTTAATGGTTCCTGCCGGTACCGGCAGTCTGGATGCGTATATCCAGGAAGTGAATAAAGTTCCGATGCTGACGCTGGAGGAAGAGAAAGACCTGGCGCATCGGTATCTGGAAGAAGGCGATCTGGATGCAGCACGGCGTCTGGTTCTTGCACACCTGCGTTTTGTAGTACACGTGGCCAAGGGTTATGGCGGTTACGGTCTGCAATTGGGTGATCTTATCCAGGAAGGCAATATTGGCCTGATGAAAGCTGTGAAGCGGTTTGATCCTTCACGCGAGGTTCGCCTGGTGTCTTTTGCCGTGCACTGGATACGTGCAGAAATGCATGAGTTCATTCTGCGCAACTGGCGCATTGTTAAAGTGGCCACCACCAAGGCCCAGCGTAAGTTGTTTTTCAACCTGCGTAAATCCAAGAAGCGGCTCGGTTGGCTCAATATGGAAGAGGTCAACACGGTCGCAGAGAACCTGGGTGTCAAACCCGAGGTTGTCATGGAGATGGAATCCCGTCTTTCAGGCCAGGATATAGGTTTTGATTTATCCGCCGGTTCAGATGATGATGACAAGCCATATGTATCACCTTCGGCCTACCTGGTCAGCAAGTCTGAAAGCCCGGAATTCGAGGCTGAAGTTTCTGATATGCATGATCATCAGAGTAATCTGTTATACCAGGGCTTAAGTGAGCTGGATGAACGCAGCCAGGATATTATCCGCAGTCGCTGGTTGTCAGATGACAAGTCTACCCTGCAAACGCTGGCTGACCGTTACGGTGTATCGGCTGAACGTATCCGGCAGTTAGAAGTTAATGCCATGAACAAGATAAGGGCCAGTTTCAGCGCCTGAATCAATCAGAAAACTGAAAAGGCCTCCGTCTGGAGGCCTTTTTTTTGCTTTCGTTTTATCGCTTTTGTCTTACCGGCAGTCTATGAGTCTTCATCCTCTTGCTGCCATTCGTCCGGTAATGGGCAACTGCAGAACAGGTTTCTGTCACCGTAAACATTATCAACCCGGTTGACTGCAGGCCAGAACTTGGACTGCCATTGTTCAGCGGCAGGGAAAGCCGCTGTTTCCCGGCTGTACGGATGATTCCAGTCTCCAACCAGGTCACGCTGTGTATGTGGCGCATTGACCAGTGGATTGTCTTCTATACCCAGTTGCTTGCCCTCAACAGCCAGAATTTCATCATGAATGGCCAGCATGGCATCGCAGAAGCGATCTATCTCATACAGGGATTCACTTTCGGTGGGTTCAATCATCAGCGTGCCAGGAACCGGGAAGGACATGGTCGGGGCATGGAAGCCATAGTCGATCAGGCGCTTGGCCACGTCTTCCTCGGAGATTCCGCTGGATTGTTTGAAGGGCCGCAGGTCTATGATGCACTCGTGTGCGATGCGACCGTTTCTACCGGTATAAAGAATCGGGAAGGCCGCTGACAACCTGTGGGCAATATAGTTGGCGTTGAGAATGGCGACCTGTGTTGCCTTTTTCATGCCGTCGCGTCCCATCATGGCAATGTAGGTCCAGGTAATAGGCAAAATGCCGGCACTGCCCCACGGAGCGGCTGCTACTGCACCATTAGTGGCATGTGGACCCGGAATATCGACCACTGAATGGCCGGAAAGGAAAGGCGCAAGATGCGCGCCGGTACAAATGGGGCCAATACCCGGGCCCCCACCGCCATGCGGAATACAAAAGGTCTTGTGCAGGTTCAGATGTGAAACATCGGCGCCGAATTTACCTGGTGCAGCACAGCCAACCAGCGCATTCAGGTTGGCGCCATCAAGATAAACCTGGCCGCCATACTGGTGTGTGATGTCACATATTTCCGTAATACGCTGTTCAAAAACGCCATGGGTGGAAGGGTAGGTGATCATCAATGCAGAAAGCGCCGTTGCATGTTTTTCTGCTTTTTCACGCAGATCCTCAACATCCACATTGCCACTTTCATCACACTTCACGATAACGATTTTCATACCGGCCATGGCGGCACTGGCAGGGTTGGTGCCATGCGCCGAGGAAGGGATCAGGCAAATATTGCGATGCGCCTCATTTCTGGATTCATGCCAGGCTTTAATCGCCAGCAAGCCGGCGTATTCACCCTGCGAACCGGCATTGGGTTGCAGTGATACCGCGTCATAACCGGTGCATGCCTTCAGCATTTCTTCAAGTTCGCGGAATAACTGGTGGTAGCCTGCGGCCTGTTCAGCAGGCACAAAAGGGTGCAGGTCAGAAAATTCAGGCCAGGTGATGGGCATCATCTCGCTGGTTGCATTCAGCTTCATGGTGCATGAGCCGAGAGATATCATCGCATGGGTCAATGAAAGGTCTTTATTTTCAAGCCGCTTGATATAACGAAGCATTTCGGTTTCTGAATGGTAGCGGTTGAATACCGGGTGTTGCAGAAAATCGCTTTGTCGCTGAAGCTTGCCGGGAATTGCTGTAAAGCCGGCTTCAACCGACTGATCAATGGCGGTGATATTTTCAACATCACCTCCGCCTGCAAATACGCTCCAGAGCTTGCTGATGTGCTCACGCGTTGTTTTCTCATTAATGCTGATGCTCAGGCCGCCGTTGCCACGGTAAAGGTTTATGCCGGCATCCTGGGCCCGTGCATAAATTCTGTCTGCCTGCTCATCTGGTAAGTTAAAAGTGACGGTATCGAACCAGGATTGGCTGGCGGACTGGAACCCGAGTGGTTTTAAGCCCGCTACCAGCAGGCTTGCAAGCCGGTGGGTACGTTGCGCAATACGTTTTAGTCCGTCTGCTCCGTGGTAAACGGCGTACATGCTTGCCATCACCGCCAATAGCGCCTGTGCCGTACAGATGTTGCTGGTCGCGTGGTCGCGGCGGATGTGCTGTTCCCTGGTCTGTAAGGCCATTCTCATCGCGGGCTGATCCTGACGGTCTATTGATACGCCAATGATACGGCCCGGCACCGAGCGCTTAAAACTGTCGCGGGTTGCAAAAAATGCGGCATGGGGCCCGCCAAAACCCAACGGAACACCAAAGCGCTGAGCCGAACCGACAACGATGTCTGCATCCATTTCGCCCGGCGGTGTCAATAAAACCAGGCTTAACAGGTCAGCAGCTACAACAACCAGTATTCCATTTTCATGTGCAGCGCTAATCTGGGAGGCGATATCATTAACTTCGCCGCTTGATGCGGTGTATTGCAGCAGGGCACCAAAATATTCACCGTTACCGATCTCGGTTGCAGGATTTCCTACCACCACCTCATAGCCAAAATGGTCGGCGCGGGTTCGTAATACGTCCAGTGTCTGGGGCAGGGTGCCCTGGTCTACAAAAAACCGCAGGCTTTTATTTTTGCGGTTGATGCGTTTGAGCATGGCCATGGCTTCTGCTGCCGAGGTGGCTTCATCCAGCAAAGAGGCATTGGACAATTCCATCGCGGTTAAATCGCAGATCATTTGCTGGAAATTCAGCATGGCCTCCAGGCGGCCCTGCGAGATTTCAGCCTGGTATGGTGTGTAGGCCGTATACCAGCCGGGGTTTTCCAGGATATTTCGTAAAATCACCGGCGGTGTAATGGTGTCGTGATAGCCCATACCGATCATGCTGTGTTTCAAAACGTTCATCCCGGCAATTTCCCGCAACCGGGTCAGGGTTGCAGTCTCGCTGGCAGCGACTGGAAGGTCCAGCGGTCCGTCTGTCTGAATAGAAGGTGGCAGTGTACTTTCTATCAGGGCATCCAGCGAATCAAGGCCGAGGGCGGCCAGCATCTGGCTGATCTGTGTTTCATCCGGGCCGATATGTCTGCGAATAAACTCCGCCTGGCCTTCCAGTTCGGTCAATGGTGTATCAGTGATGATGTCTGCGTGTTTGGATTCAATCGGCATCTCGGGACTCGTAGTCAGTTTTGGTGGTGGCGCGCATTTTACGCTTAATTATATTCATTGAAAACGGCAATTTCTTTGAAAACCAGCTCACCGTATTAAGTAGATAATATAATGGTCAACCAGCAGGAATATGAACAAAACCATCAGGTAGGTGATGGAAAAAGCAAATGTGTGCATGGGTAACAGGATATCCTTGCTTCGCATCATCCGCAGGGCGTACCACATAAAACCCGCATTGAGGACAGTGGCACCGGCCAGGTAGACCAGTCCACTCATGCCGGTCAGGTATGGCAGCGTGGTGACGATGACAAGAAGGATCGTATAAAGCAGAATTTGCAGGCGGGTAAAAGCTGTACCGTGGGTTACCGGTAGCATGGGGATATCCACCAATGCGTATTCTTCTTTGCGATAGATGGCCAGCGACCAGAAGTGTGGCGGCGTCCAGACAAAGACGATCAGAAACAGCAATAAGGCCTGAGGGTCCAGGCTGCCGGTAACGGCTGTCCAGCCTAAAATCGGCGGGGCAGCACCTGCGGCGCCACCAATCACGATATTCTGTGGTGTCGCCCGTTTTAGCCAGGCGGTGTAGATAATCGCATAACCGATTAAAGACATGAAGGTCAGTACGGCGGTTAATATATTAGCACCCATCACCAGTATTACCATGGCCAGCAATCCCAGTGATAAGGCAAATATGAGTACATTGCGTTCGGTTAACTGTCCGCTGGCCAGGGGGCGATGTTTAGTACGTTTCATTTTGGCGTCGATGCGCCGGTCCAGCAGGTGATTGATTGCTGCTGCGGAAGAAGCCGCCAGGCCTATGCCCAGCGTACCGGCCAGAAAAGGAATGAGTGGTGGCCACCCCGGTACAGCCAGGAACATGCCTACCACCGCCGTAAAAACAATCAGTACCACCACGCGTGGTTTGCACAAAACCAGGTAATTGTGAAATGTTTTCGACACGGTTTTCAGTAGGACCTGACCGTGGTTTTATTCAGCAAGCCCAGCAATGTCGCCAGCAGCAGGGCTGCCCCCGCATTGTGGGCAACCGCATTAGGTAGTGGCAGATACAATGCAACGTTAAGAATGCCCAGTGTAAACTGGGCCAGTACCAGGCCCATCAGTACCTGGCCGCCGGTTCGAAGCCTGGGTATTTTCAACAGTCGAAAGGCCAGCACGATCAGAACCAGCAGGGTTATCACAGCACCAATTCGGTGGGTCAGGTGTATGGCTACCCTGGAACGCTGGTCCAGCAAACCGCCTTCATAGTCAACGCCAATTTCGCGCCACAGGACAAAACCTTCCTTGAAATTTGCTTCCGGCCACCATTGTCCCGTACACATCGGTACGTCCGGGCAAGCCAGGGCGGCGTAATTGGCGCTGGTCCATCCACCAAGTGCAATTTGCATGGCCAGTATAAGCACAGCGGTAATGATGGCCCCGCGCATTTTGCGAACTTTTATATTCGGTTTATCGGCAAGTTGCCGCCGGCTTGAAAACATCAGCCAGAGAATTAGAGAAAAACTTGTAAGTCCGCCCAGCAGGTGGGCCATTACGATGACGGGTTTTAATTTCAGTGTTACCGTCCACATGCCAAGCAAGGCCTGAAAAATAATCAGGAGGACCAGTGCCGTGGCAAGATATTTGAATTGTCGCCTGGATTGTGGGTCACGCCAGGTTTTCCAGCCAATCGCAAAAATTAACAACATCAGCGTGCCGGCCAGGTAGCGATGCACCATTTCCCGCCACGCTTTGTTGGATTCGTATGGGCGTTCAGGAAATGCCTGGTTGGCGGTTTCTATCTCATGAGCTGCTTCGGGCCAGGTCAACTGGCCATAACAGCCCGGCCAGTCGGGGCAGCCAAGGCCGGCATGGGACAAGCGAACCCAGGCACCCAGAACAATCACGCAGAAAGCAATGATTGCGGCGATCATAGCCAGTCTGTGGATGGTCTGATTCACTGTGTGTACTCCTGGTCAGACCATTTTAACAAGCGCTTGAGGTCTTTGTGTATATCGTTGGGGTTGGCGTTTGCCCCATAGGCGAGTATTACATTACCCATCGGGTCAAGTATATAGGTATGAAGGGTATTGGCATCCCCCGTACTCCTGGTCACATTGGCATTAACCGCGTCCAGGGTTGTTCGTGCTGTGCCGGTCGTATCTGTAACAAAATTAAACTCCGCGTATATCGATTCAAGCCTGGGAAGCAGTGCAGAATCTGGATTGCTCCTGCTTAGCAATACGATAGCGAGGTGTTCGTTGTTTCTACCTGCGGCTTTATGAATTTGCCGCAATGTTGTGACGTGTTCAATACAATTCTGGCTGCATGGCTGATCAAGTGTATAAAGAATCAGCCACTTGCGATCAAAACTTTCGTCCTGGTTCAGAGACAGATGTGTTGGTGGTTGTACCAGGTGGCCGTGATTCTTCAGTCCTGCAGGCTGATACTGCCACCAGGAAGAGCGCATCAGCATGACCAGTATCACAGGTCCCATGAACAAGGCAAATATGCCAAGCAGTGTAATTTGTTGACGAGACAGACTCATTCGATGTTTCCTGACGGTTTTCTGAAACCGGTAAATATCCATAACACGATACTGACAGTCGCAAGCGCGAACCACTGGAATGCATAGGCCTTGTGTTTGCGGGAAGTCAAAAACACCGGCTTCCAGTCACGGCCTTCAAAGCCGGCTTGTTCCGAAGCCGATAATTGGATAATCCGGTTTTCCAATGGCATATCAAGCGATTCAACAATATTTTCCAGGTTCAGATAGGTGACCAGTTGAGGCCAATGGTCTTGATTCATCTTGTCCGCCTCGCCCAGGATACGACCGGGGACCGGAAATATGTTGAGCATGCCCCTTAAAACAGTCTCATGCTGTGGTGTTGGTATATCGGGCATGGTCTGACGATCAGCAACCAATGGTAACCAACCCCTGTTGACCAGGATGGTGGTACCGTCAAGTGTATAAAAAGGCGTAAAAACATGCACACCTGCGCGGCCTTTCCAGACCTGGTTGTCCAGTAAAATATGCCGGACGGGGTCGTAGTGGCCACTTACATCAATGCGGGCGAATCGTTCGTCTCTGGCCAGTGCCGTTGCAAATGAAACACGGGAAGCCATCTGGTGTTGCAACTCTGTTTGCTCTTTTTCCGCGGCGCGTTTTTCCTGCCACATACCCAGGGTTACAAACAAGGTCGTGAGCACGAACAACGCCACGGTGGCCTGGATTGATGGCCGAAAGGATCTGGATACTTTGAGTGTCATCTTTGCTTATAATCTTCGCATGTATCGGATCACTTCAAATAAGGAACTCAGGCATGTTGGTAAAAGCCATTATTATCATTTTTATTCTTACGATCTTATATACGCTGGGTTCTTCATTTTACTTCATGGTGAAGGATAAAGGTGAAGGGGACAGGATGCTGAAACGGTTGATGTGGCGTATTGGTCTTTCCATATTTTTGCTTTTACTTCTTTACGTCATGTTCAGGCTGGGCTGGATTCAGCCTTCTGGTGGTCCGGTTAATTATGGCTAGACCTTTCCTTTAAAGACAAGGCCCGCATGTTTGCGGGCCTTACCGGATTGTTCATTCAAGACCGGTTCAAATCACGTATACGAATATAAACAGGCCCAGCCATACCACATCCACAAAATGCCAATACCAGGCAACGGCTTCGAATGCGAAGTGATTCTTCGGTTTGAAGTGTCCCTTCATCGAGCGGAACATGATGACAGTTAACATGATGGCACCGAGGGTGACATGCAGACCGTGAAAGCCGGTCAACATGAAAAACGTTGCGCCATAAATGCCCGAACCCAGGGTCAACCCCAGTTCAGTATAGGCTTCAATATACTCGCCAGCCTGGAACCAGACAAAGGTAAAACCCAGTGCAACCGTTGCCGCCAGCCACAATACCAGCCATTTGCGATTTTCATTTTTTAGTGCATGGTGAGCCAGCGTGACGGTTAATCCGGATGTTAAAAGAATCAGGGTGTTCAGAAACGGCACACCAAATGCAGGTATGGTTTTAAATTCGCCACCTATACCAGCCGGGCCATTGGTTGGCCACACGGATGTATAACCCTGCCACAGGATTTCGTTGGTCATAACCCCGTTACCTTCACCGCCCAGCCATGGAACAGCCAGTACACGCACGTAAAACAGGGTGCCGAAAAACACCGCGAAGAACATCACTTCAGAGTAAATGAACCAGGCCATGCCAAGGCGGAACGAACCGTCGACCTGGGCGTTGTACATGCCAGCCTCACTTTCACGGATCACCGTGCCAAACCAGCCGAACAGCATGAAAATCAAGATTCCCAAACCCAGCCAGAATGTCCACTGGGCGGTTGCTGAACCATTCATCCAGTTGGCCGCACTGGCCAGCATGGTGATCAATCCCAATGAGCCTACAATCGGCCACTTGCTGCCGTGGGGAACGTAATAGGTGTCTTGAGCGTGTTGTGCCATGGTGAATTCTCGTTTTTCTATGAAATCAATGATGTGCCATATCATGTGATGGCGAATAGCCCTGCCGGTAGAAGGTATAGGACAATGTGATGTCCTTGATGCGCTCCGGCAAATCAGGTTTTATATAAAAATAAACAGGCATCTCCCGGCTTTCATGAGCTTCCAGAAGTTGCTCTGTAAAACAGAAGCACTCGGTTTTTACAAAATACAGGGCGGCTTCGGGCGGGGCGACGTTATAGGTCGCCTGGCCGGTAATCGCTTCATTTTCCGGGTTCGTTGCCAGGTAGAATGCTGTGCTGGGCACACCCAGTTGATAGTCACCGACCTTGTTTACTGCCTGGAATTCCCAGGACAGCGATGAATTGACACTGGCATCAAAACGAATACTGACGAAACGGTCTGAAGCGACCGCCTGATCGTTATTTTCGGATACCTGGATAGCGCGCCCGCCAAGACCGGTCACCTCACACAAAACGTTATACAGCGGCCACAGAGCGAAACCAAAACCAAACATACCAACAGCCACCAATATCAGGCGCCTGGCTGTCTTGCGGTTTTTCTGCTTCCTGTCCATATCAGCGCCCGATAACGGCAGAGCCGATAAAAGTTGCGAAAATCGCCAGGGCAATGAAACCAAGGACCCAGGCGGTTTTTACCGCCTGGGTCCGTTTACGTTGAAGATCGCTGTTTGACTGATGGTTGTTGTTCATGACTTTTTATTGATTTATTCCGCGTGCCTGACCATGTTGTGGGTCACAACCGGTGGTGTGGTAAAGCTGTGGTAGGCCGGCGGTGATTCCAGTGTCCACTCCAGTCCTCTTGGGCTTTCCCAGACCTTTGCTGTCGCTTTAACCTTGCTTCTGAAAATGCAGTGCAGCACAACACCGACAAAAATCAACTGGGTTGCACCAAAGGCAAATCCGCCAATGGATGAAATCATGTTGAAATCGGCAAATTGCGGCGAGTAATCGGGAATTCTGCGTGGCATTCCCGCCAGACCGAGGTAGTGCTGCGGGAAGAATAATACGTTGACAGAAATCGCGGATAACCAAAAATGGATCTTGCCCCATTTCTCCGAGTACATATTACCGGTAAATTTGGGTAGCCAGTAATAGGTTGCCGCCATCAACGCAAATATCGATCCTGGGACCAGTACATAGTGGAAGTGCGCGACCACGAAGTAGGTATCATGATATTGGAAATCAGCGGCGGTAATGGCCAGCATCAGACCAGACAAACCACCGATGGTGAACAACACCACAAAACCAATAGCGAACAGCATAGGGGTTTCAAACGTCATCGATCCCTGCCACATGGTGCTGACCCAGTTAAATACTTTAACCCCGGTCGGCACGGATATCAGCATGGTCGCATACATGAAGAACAGTTCGCCCTGTAAAGGCATACCGACAGTAAACATGTGGTGTGCCCAGACGATAAAGGACAGGAAAGCGATGGTGGCTGTCGCATAAACCATAGAGGCATAACCAAACAGCGGTTTACGTGAAAAGGTCGGCAAAATCTCCGAGATCACACCAAAGGCCGGCAGTATCAGAATGTAGACCTCAGGATGCCCGAAGAACCAGAAAATATGCTGGAACATGACCGGATCACCACCACCGGCAGCATTGAAGAAGTTGGTGGCGAAGAAGTGGTCGGTCAACAACATGGTAACCGCGCCGGCCAGTACGGGCATTACGGCGATCAGTAAAAATGCTGTGATCAGCCAGGTCCAGACGAACATTGGCATGCGCAACAAGGTCATACCGGGTGCGCGCATATTGATAATGGTCGCAATGATATTGATCGAACCCATGATCGAAGATACGCCCATCATGTGAATAGCAAATACCACAAATGCGAAACTGGTTCCGGTTTGCAGCACCAGTGGCGGGTACATCGTCCAGCCTGCAGCGGGGCCGCCCGAATCCATAAAGAGGGTGGATAGCAGCATCGTGAATGCAAACGGGAGTATCCAGAAACTCCAGTTATTCATGCGTGGCAGGGCCATATCGGGTGCGCCGATCATCATCGGCACCAACCAGTTTGCAAAGCCTACCCAGGCTGGCATCACGGCACCAAATACCATGACCAAGGCGTGCATGGTGGTCATCTGATTGAAAAAGTCGGGTTCCACAAGTTGCAGACCAGGCATGAATAACTCCGCCCGGATGACCATCGCCATGGCACCGCCGATCATGAACATCGTCAGTGAAAAAATCAGGTATAGCGTACCGATGTCTTTATGGTTGGTGGTGAACAGCCAGCGATCCAGGAAACCGGTGGGTTTATGGTCGCCATGATCGTGTTCGTCGTGGCTGTCGTTCACATCTGTGTAGCTGATTTCGGTGCTCATGGTGTTGTTCCCTGTTCGCTCACCCAGGCTTCAAATTCATTTTCAGGTAGTGCAACGACCACGATGGGCATGAAGCCGTGGTCTTTTCCGCACAATTCGGCACACTGACCGCGATAGGTGCCGGGTTCTTCAATATTTGTCCATGCTTCGTTGATAAAGCCGGGAATGGCATCACGTTTCCAGCCGAGGTCAGGCACCCACCATGAATGGATGACATCATCGGCAGTGATCAGGAACTTGATTTTACGGCCCACCGGCAGAACCAGTGGGTGATCAACGTCGAGCAGGTAGTTGTCAACGCTCTCAGGGTCAATGCCTGAGTCTAACTGGCGAGCCGCATTGGATGTCGGGTCCAGGCTGGAAATAAAACTGATGTCGTGATCCAGGTACTCATATTTCCATCGCCATTGGAAACCGGTGATTTTCACGGTCATCTCGGCGCCTGATGAATCTTCCATCCGTACCAGTGCGGTAGTCGCGGGTACAGCCATGAAAACCAGGATCAGTACCGGAATGATGGTCCAGATGATTTCAGCCTTGGTGGAGTGGCTGAATTTCGCAGCTTCATGACCACGGGATTTCCGATGCAGCACGATTGATGTAAACATCACGGTGAATACGCCGATGCCAATGACCACGCAAATCCACAACACAATCATGTGCAGGTCAAAATGATCAGCACTCTGTGGTGTCACGCCCCGTGTCATATTAATTTCGTTGCCGCTCAATGCCGGAGCGACCAGTATTAACCAGGTGGCGGCAATAATGGCTGCCAATACGGCAAGGGCTACGATGACTGTATTTTCTTTCTTCATGAAAACTCAGGCCTCAAGATTATTATGTGTATTCAAAGCAGCGCGCTACAGTAGCAGCATCAATCTGCAACAGTTGAATCTAAGTATTTGCAATATATACAAGCGCTTATTGCGAGTCTGAAAAAACTATCTTTCAGGCTGCAATCAGGAGTTTCAGGGCTGATTTCTAGAGCTTTTATATTATTAATGGCAAACATTAACGATCAATTGTAGCTTTCATTTCATTGCGCGAGCAAGTTTTAGAATTAAATTTGTGTATCGGGTAGTATTCATTCACCACATTTTTCGCGTTTATCAGTCCTATTACATTACTTCAATGCTTGGACTTGGTACGCTTGGTGACTAAACTAACTGCCCTGGTTTGAGTCTGGGTTTTGTAAGGGTGGAAATTCACTATGAACCGCAAATTGATTCGTTGTAAATGCTGAGGGTCTGAGATATGTATTTACGCTATTTTGGGCTGAATGAGGCACCGTTTTCCATTACCCCCGGATCCGGCTTTTGTTTTTCTGAGCCCACGTCACCGCGATGCATTGGCTCACCTGATGTACGGGAATTGGCAAAGGTGGCAGTGGTGGCTTTGTCCAACTTACCGGGTGAGGTCGGAACCGGCAAGACCACCTTGTGCCGGTGTCTGCTGGAGCAGATTCCCGAAGGCACGCGTATCGCATTGTTGCTCAACCCCCTGGTAACCCCGCGTGAATTGCTGGCTGCTGTTAGCGAGGAACTGGGGATCGACATCAGTGATTCAATTGACAGCACCCGCTTGCTGGTTGATGGGCTGAACCAGTATTTGCTCGAAGCGCATGAGCGCGGTGAGCGTGTGGTCGTGGTGATTGATGAGGCGCAAAACCTGAGTCCGGAAGCGCTGGAACAGGTCAGGTTGCTGACCAACCTCGAAACTGCCAAGGAAAAGCTGCTGCAAATTGTGCTGCTGGGTCAACCGGAGTTAAGGGACTTGTTACAACGCCGGAACTTGCGCCAGTTGGCTCAGCGGATAACTGCCCGCTATCACTTAAGCCCGCTGGGGCCGAAGGATACACATTTATACATCCGCCACCGCATGCAAATTGCAGGGTGCTCAGCGTAATCCATTTCGACGTAACGCTATGAACGCGCTTTACCAACGATCGCAGGGTATACCGCGGCTAATCAATATCATTGCTGACAGGTCACTGGTTGCGGCATTTGCCAAGGAACGCATGGATGTAACCGCAGCCATGGTGCACGAGGCCGCCAATGAAGTGCAACTGGGTGAAAGGCAGGTCAAGCGGGTTCGCTGGCCATGGCTAATGGCAGGGACAGCCGTGGTTGCCGTGGTTGCCCTGGCTATTGCAACACTGAGTGATATTCGCTTACCTGCGGATTCAACCGGCACATCAGAAATTGTCGCAGCACAAACCGTGGCACAGGAGCAACCAGCGGCAGTCACGATACAGGAACAGGTACAGCAAGCTGAGATTTTGCCGCAGGCAGAACCGGAACCGATAGAAGAAGCGGCTCAGGCAAAACCGGAAGTCGAGCAACTGCTGGATCCAGACTGGCTTGAGAGTCATCAATACTCAACCTGGCAGGGTCTTGCTGAAATATGGCACCATCCCGGTGCAGCGTTTTCCATTGAGGCTGCCTGCAATGGTGATGATAGCCGTGGTTATGCCTGTTTGCGCGATCAGGGTAGCTGGTCAAAGATAAAGCGCCTTGGGCTCCCGGTTGTACTGATCCTGCAGGAACAACCTCCCGCTTATCTCCTGTTGCAAGGTATCAATAATGAGCGCCTGCTTGTCGGCACCCCGGACCGCTTTAAAACGCTGTCAAAGGATGCGGTTGAGTCCCAATGGTTGGGAGCTTACTACGTGGTATGGCCGCAGGCATCCGAATGGCCGGCCGAGGTCAGCCGCGGTGACAATGGTTCTGCAGTGTCAACGATAATAGAAATGGCGACCCGTGTTGATGTGCCGTACCATGGCGAGCAGGTATTTGATACGGCTTTTGAAGAATGGCTAATGAGTTTCCAGGTACGAAATGGTTTGCAGGCGGATGGTATCGTTGGACGCAATACGCTACTTTATTTAATGACAGCGTCAATTGATGAACCGCAATTATTGCAAACCTGGTAAAACCAGTAATCGTTCAAGGTGATATCAACATGTTCAGAGTCCAACAGAAGATCAAAAGCAAAAAAGGCCCTTACAAACCCGGGCTGAGGAGGTACTGAGGTGTCCATTCTTCTGGAAGCACTGCGCAAGTCTGAAAAAAATCAACATTCGCCTGAAGCACCCCAGTATTCATACAGACGATCAGCAGGATCCGGCGACCGATTCAATCAAGACGGGTCCGCTGGCGTTGTTGGTGGTGGTGGCCTTATTTGCAAGCGGGTGGTTTGTCTGGCAGCAGTATCAGCCGCCAGCCGGTAGTTACCAGCCACCCGTGACGCTGAAAGCAGATCAAACCCGTGCGGTTACTACTCCGGCAGAAAATTCAGAAGCAGCTGGTGGAAAGACAATACAGGCCGTTCCGTCAGGCACAGTTGCCAATAACTCAAGCGTCAGACCAAGAACCCCGGTAGAGTCCTATCAGGCGACAACCAGGAATACTTCACAGCCGAAACCGACCACTCCAAAACCGGCTGAAAAATGACCCGGTTAAACAGCTTGTGGATGATAGCGACAAACAACCCGCTACCAGGAAGGCCCCCCCCCTGGGGTCAGTCGGCGTTGTAAAGGAAGAGCCCCCGTCCCGGGAGCTGGAACCGATCAGTTATTGGGAGTTACCGGACGCCATTCGTGCCGATATACCGGAGATAAAATTCAGTGTACTGGTTTATGCCAAAAACCCGGCTGATCGTTTTGTACTTATTAATGGTCAGCGTCTGGTGGAAGGGAGACAGTCCCCAATCCCGGTCTCATAGTTAAAGAAATACGCCGTGATGGTGTTGTTTTCAGTTACCGTTTATATCAGTTTCTCGTAGAAAGATAAGTTTATTCTGAAAAGTAACCGGTGGACACTGGAATAGTCACAAACTGGTCGAAAGCACAGCCCCGTTTCCCCTGGGTGACGCTGTCCTTGTTTCTTTTTTGTACGGCTGCCAAATTGTTGCATTCAGGGCATGACACCACTGGCCCAGAATGCAATGCTGGAAATGGGTGGTGTGCTACCAAGCCAGCTTGCACAGGTATTGGGCCAACCACTCGCCGGCTGGGCAGACTACCAACTCCTGAGCCTGATCAGTGCACTGTTCATTCACGCAAGTTGGTTGCACCTGCTGGGAAACATGGTTTATCTATGGGTATTTGGTATGCCACTGGAACGCCGTCTGGGTGGTCTGGGCATGCTGGCAGTGTTTGTACTGGGTGGTGCGCTGGCTAATTTGTTTGTCGCCATGCGATTGCCGGAATTGACTTCCCCGATCATCGGCGCCAGTGGCGCCATTTCGGCGGTGGTGGGGGCCTATCTGGTCCTGTTTCCCTCCCGTCGTATCGGCATGTTGCTGCCACTGGGTCTTTATCTGCAGTTTGCGCGGGTGCCATCCGTACTCGTGATTGGTTCCTGGTTTACCCTGCAGTTGGTTTATACCGTTTTAGGCCCCACATCGGGGATAGTGGCCTGGTGGACGCATATGGCGGGTTTTGCACTGGGATTAATATTTGCCTTGCTGGCACGCGCAATGGCACAGATCAAATTGGGATAACACATGGCCAAGTCAGAAAAAGAAAAACTGTTCCGCATAGCATTCCTTAACCATGGCAAGGTGTATGAGTTGTTTTGTACCGGGGTTTGTAGCAGCGGTCTGCTGGGCTTTGTTGAAGCCTCGGGCCTGGTGTTTGGCGAAAAGGATTCCCTGGTGGTCGATCCGACCGAGGAGAAAATGCGTGATGAATTTGATGGCGTAGAGATATTACACCTGCCCATGCACAGCGTATTACGTGTTGAACAGGTCAAGAAAAAAGGCCAGGCAGTTATCCGCGACCGTGAGAGCGGTGAAAAAGTTACGCCGTTCCCGATCCAACCCGGTCGAAGCCGAAATTGAACTGAGCTATCTTTTGCTATCGTCAGAGGAGAGAATGCTGGCGCCCTTTTAGCAGGATCAGTGCCTGGTACATCATATAATCATCGTCGGCACTTACATCAGAACTGAAAAGTACAGACCCATTGTCCAGTTCACCAGTCAGATGTCGATCAAGATCGGCTTCCCGTTTGCGTGTGTCTTCGTTTTCAATGATTCTGATCGCTGGGATTTCAACATCCGGTTGAATACCTTCAGCCTGTATTGAACGGCCTGAGGGGGTGTAATAACGCGAGGTGGTCAGGCGGATTCCCGGACCCGTTGCGCAGGTTTAAAACAGATTGTACCGAGCCTTTACCGAATGTCTTTTCACCGACGATCAGCGCCCGGCCATGGTCCTGCAAAGCACCGGCCAGCACCTCTGATGCCGATGCAGAACTACGGTTAACCAGCACTACCATCGGCACGCCTTTCAGCCACTGGCCTGGTTTTGCGGAGTATTGCAACTGGTTGGCAGCGCGTCCGCGGGTATACACAATCATTCCCTCGTCCAGAAAACCATCGGCCATGGTCACGGCAGGATTAAGCACGCCCCCCGGGTTATTGCGTAAATCCAGAACGATGCCTTTCAACGGCCCCTCATGATTGCTTTGCATATATTCAATTTGCTCAAGCAGTTCGTCCGCACTTTTACGTGTGAAGTGAGTGACCTGGAAGTAGCCATAATCCTTATCTACGGGCCTGCTGAACACACTGGCAACCTTGACAAAATCACGGACCAGTTTGAGCTCGGATACTTCCCCGTTTTTGTGTTCAACGGTGATTGTCACTTCGGTACCGGCTTCACCGCGTAAGCCGTTGATGGCTGATTGCAGGTCCCGGCCACGCAAATCATTTTGATTGATTGAAGTGATGATATCACCTGCAACCACACCGGTTTTATCCGCTGCTCCGTTTTCCATTACGAAAACCACTTTGACGCGTTTTTTTTGTATGACCAGTTCAACACCGATGCCGCTATAGCGTCCCCTGGAACTATCATCCAATTGACGGAATTCATCTGCTTCCATGTAGGATGAGTGAGGATCCAGCTCTGAAAGCATGCCGCGAATGGCCGCATTCATCAGCGTGTGGTCGTCTGTTTCCTCCACGAAGTTGTTGCGGATTTGGTTGAAGACATCGGTAAAGGTACGCATGTCATCCAGCGAGAGTTGTGTCCTGGATGACGGTGCTTCTTGCCCGCTGGCTGCTGCCAGCGGGGATATCAGTAACATCGCCAGCATTAATTTTCTGCCAATTCGTATCATGTATGTCCCATTGTTAACGTTTTAGCCAAACCGCCGGATCCAGGGCCTTGCCGTTTTTGCGGATTTCAAAAGTAGAGCCCGTTTCCATTCAGGGGTGCTGGTACCAACTGTGCTGATCCCGGCACCGGGCTCCACCCAGTCTCCAACCTCGTGCAATAGACTCTCATTATTAGCGTACAGGCTCATAAAACCATCACCGTGATCTATGATCAATAGCAGGCCGTAACCCCTGAGCCAGTCTGAATATGCCACGCGCCCATATGCGATAGCCTTGACGTCACTGCCATTGGCCGCACCGATCATCCAGCCCTGCCAGCGTAAACCCGCTGTCCTGGGTTGACCATAAGCGTGCTTGACCCGGCCTTTTACCGGTATCGGCATTTTTCCCTTTCAGGTCTCCCGGGCCAAGCCGCTTGCCCAGGTCTGCCGGTATGTCTGCCAGTACATTGATGAGTTTTTCCAGCAGTGTTTCGAGATGTTTCCGGTTGTTCTGCAATTCTGCCAATTGTTTTTCATCTGTATCGATCTGGCTGGATAAACTTTCAATGATGGCCTGGCGTTCATAACGTTGACTTGTCATATCATCCAGCACTGCTTGCTGGCTCTTTTGAACCTCATCGAGCGCAGACAGTTCCACATTGATTTTCACTTGCATCTCGTCGAGCGTGTTCAAATACCTGTTTCAATTCGTTGATCTGTGATGCCTGTGAACGGCTGAAATAGTCGTAATACGCCAGCGTTCTTGATAAAAGTGCGGGACTATCCTGGTTGAGAACCAGCTTAAGCCTGGATTCCCGACCGAGCCGGTAGGCGGTCATTATCTGTGTGGCGAGCACTTCCCGGCGCTTGTCGATGCTGCGCAAATAGTTCTGCCGTTCAGTGTGAAGCGCCGACAGTTCGCGGTCATGTTCCTGCCGGGTTGATTCAAGCTCGCGCAACGCCAGCGCACTCGCCTGGATTTCAAGATCGGTGGCCCTGAGTGCCTTTCTGTTCGCCAGAGAGCGTGCTGCGGCTGTGGTCCAGTTCCTTTTTTCAGACCGCTGATCTCTGACTCAGCTGTTTGAGACGGGACTCGGCCTCTGCCTGCGTCAGCGTGCTTTTCGGCCTTGCCAGCCATCCAGCCCAGCGTCAACCAGGCGGCCATGGCAAAAGACAAAAGTGATTTGTAAAACATCGTCTGTCAGCTTCAGCTGCTTGCTGATGGTCCGTTGGTGAATTTCAGCAAAGAGCGTCCTGTCATTTCAGCCGGTGGGTTTATGCCGAGTAAATACAGCATGGTGGGTGCGATATCCCTGAGTGAGCCTCCTGCCGATAATTCAGCCTCGCGGCCATAGTAGACCAGTGGCACCGGGTTGGTAGTGTGTGCTGTATGGTTCTGGCCGGATAGCGGGATCTGTCATTTGTTCGATATTGCCATGGTCGGCGGTGACGAGTAACTCGCCATTAACAGACTGGGATCGCTTTTAGTACGATGCCGATGCAACGATCAACCGCTTCAACCGCTTTTATGGCCGCCGCCATGTTGCCGGTATGTCCAACCATATCCGGATTGGCTACGTTACAGATGATGACGTCAAATTTATCACTGCGGATGGCCTGGTCCAACTCCATCGATAATTTTTCGATACTCATTTCCGGCTGTAGGTCATAGGTGGCCACAGCGGGTGACGGAACCAGTAAACGTTGTTCGCCAGTAAAGGGTTCCTCTTCGCCACCATTGAAGAAAAAGGTTACATGGGCGTACTTCTCTGTCTCTGCGATTCGAAGCTGGGACAAGCCCTTGTTCAGAGAGTTTTTCGCCCGAGCAGACCCTCAAGCTTTTCGGGGGAGAAGGCGATATCGCAGGGTAATCCATCCAGGTATTGGGTCATGCAAACAAAGGCTGTCAGTTTCGGCATTTCACGTGCAAAACCACCAAAGTCAGGCTGGCTGAAAGCCTGGCTGATTTCCCGCGCCCGGTCGGCTCTGAAGTTAACAAAAATAACCGCATCATTATCCTTTATCCCTGCATAAGAGCCGATGCTCGTCGGGCTGACAAACTCATCACTTTCATCACGCTCATAGGCAGATTGAATTGCGCTCCCGGCATCATTGCTATTGATTGTTGCTTTGCCATCAACCAGCAAATCCCAGGCTTTCTCAACCCTGTCCCACCGCTGGTCGCGATCCATTGCATAATAACGGCCACACAGGCTGGCGAAAGTGGCGTTCTGGAATTCATCCAGGCAGTCCTGCATTTTTTGTATGGACGCTGCGGCACTGCGCGGCGGGGTATCGCGTCCATCGAGAAAGGCATGCACCCTTTATTTTGGGAGCACCAAGTGCTGCGGCCATACGCACCATCGCCAGGAAATGTTCCTCGTGGCTATGAACACCACCGGGTGACAGCAGACCCATAATATGCAGTGTCGAACCCAACTTGCGACTGGCCTCAATGGCTTTGACGAGTGCCGGGTTATTTTGAAAACTACCATCTTCTACGGCGTTACTGATGCGGGTGAAGTCCTGGAATACGACACGCCCGGCACCGATGTTCAGATGCCCGACTTCAGAATTTCCCCATCTGGCCGGCTGGCAGACCGACAAATTCACCCGAGGTTTCTATGGTCGTATGGCTGCCAAGTTGCTGTATTTGATCCCAGCAGGGTGTCGCGGCCCGGCTGATGGCATTGTCCTCCGCGTCTTCCCGGTAGCCCCAGCCATCCAGTATCATTAACATCAGTGGCCTGTTCAGGGGGGGTTGTGGCTGTCCGTCTTTTTTTATCTGTCATTGAATTTCCGTAAATTGATGTTTTGTACATTAACCCCCGGTAAATGAATCACCAACGGCAGCAGGCTTACTGGGAGTGATTTATTGTGCCCCGGTGTTTTTGTCAGGGTGATCCTTGCAAATGCATCACTGTGCCACAACATGACACAGGCGCACGGTGGCGTAAGGTATTATTTCACAACATCCGGTTTGAATGTACAGCCACGAAGCTTTCGGTTGGTACTATTGGATGATCGTCAGGAGAGCAAATCGTGGAACAATTGATTGAGTTTGCAGGCAACCATGCAGGGCTGATGGCCGGTTTTGCGGCTATTGTACTGTTACTTGCCTGGACTGAAGTCAGCCGGTATACACGTGGGCTATAGCGAGTTAACCCCGGTTCAGGCTGTGCAACAGATCAACCGGGGTGAAACATCTATTGTAGATATATCAACCGCCGCTGATTTTGCAAAAGGTCATCTTACCGGTGCAAAACATATCGCCTTGTCCCGCTTCAGCAAGTCGGATCCGGACATTGAAAAGATGAAAGCGGGCCCGGTGCTGGTGGTGTGTAAAAACGGTGTGACGGCGCACCAGGCGGCCGCGAAACTGGTTAAATCAGGCGCCGTTGAAGTGGCGGTTCTCAAAGGTGGTACATCACAGTGGGATAGCGGATTCATATCCGCTGGCACGCAAGTAACACGTTATTGCGCGCGCATCTGGTTATCCGGATGGCGTAATGAGATAATTATCCCTTGTCATTTCATTGATTGGAAAATGACATTAACAATTGAGACTAAAGAGAATTACGATCATGGCAGAAGAACAGAACCAGGACGAACAGAACCAGGACGAACAGAACCAGGACGAACAGAATCAGGACGCAGCAGCAACGGAGCAGCAGCAAGCGCAATTTCAGCTACAGAAGTTATACATGAAGGATGTATCTTTTGAGCTTCCCAACGCACCACAGATTTTCCAGGAAGATGGACAGGTTGAAATCAAAATGAACCTGGCCCAACGGGTTGAAAATCTCGCAGAAGGCGTTCATGAAGTAGTCTTGACGGTTACCGTTACGGCAACTCTTGGTGAGAAAACAGCTTATCTCGCCGAAGTTCAACAGGCAGGTATATTTTCTATCACCGGGCCTGAACGAACAGGCCATGCACGCCGCGCTGAACACGCTTTGCCCCCACACGCTGTTTCCCTACGCCCGCCGCTGTGTTACCGACCTGGTAGCCGATGGTGGTTTCCCGCCGCTGGTATTGCAGCCGATCAATTTTGACCAGATCTATGCACAGCGTTTGCAGGAAGCACAGGCACAGACGAATGGTGCCGAAGAAAACGTGCCCGGTGATATGGAAGTCCAGGGCAACGCCTGACTCTATTGTGAGTCCTGTAATAGCAGTATTGGGTGCCGGTTCCTGGGGAACCGGCCTCGCTTTACAACTGGACCGTAGTGGTTCGCGCTGTATCTTGTGGGATCGTGACACGGATAATTTGTCAAAAATCCGTTCCACACGCCGCAATACGCGCTATTTGCCGGGTATCGAAATACCGGTCTCTATTACTGTTGAAGATGATGTTCTTGCCGCGGTGAAAGCGGCGGATCATGTATTGCTGGTAATACCGAGTCACGCCTTTGCCTCGACCATTAGAACCATTCGGGAAGTTTTGCTACCCGGACAGGGTATTGCCTGGGCCTGCAAGGGTTTTGAGCCGGGTAGTGGTCGTTTGTTGCACGAGGTTGCAGCAGAGCTGCTGCCGTCAGACACGCCATTGGCCATCGTCACCGGGCCTTCGTTCGCAAAAGAAGTAGCCATGAACCTGCCAACAGCAGTGACAGTGGCTGGTCCCGACAGTAATTTCACCAAATTTATTGCCCAGGCTTTGCACGGGGGCCGGTTTCCGGGCCTATACCAGTGACGACATGATCGGTGCCGAGCTCGGTGGGGCGGTTAAAAACGTCATGGCGGTAGCGACCGGGTATCTGTGATGGCTTTGAAACTGGGTGATAACGCCCGGGCAGCCCTGATTACCCGTGGTCTCGCCGAGATGATGCGTCTTGGTGCCGCGTTGAAACGCAAAACCTGAAACATTGATGGGTTTGGCGGGGGCGGGCGATTTGATACTGACCTG